>FTED01000981.1_pt1 | contig 32528 bp, 15 predicted proteins | sample 1640121 | NCBI WGS metagenome assembly FTED01 (sample SAMEA3914816, study PRJEB12502) | metagenome | biome: forest; material: soil | place: USA | collected 2011-09-16 | depth 0.3 m
GGCATCTCCGGTGCGATACAGCCGCTCTCCCGCCGCAAACGGATGTGGCACGAAGCGCTCCGCGGTCAATTGCGCTCGCCGCCAGTAGCCGCGGCTCACCCCGCGCCCTCCGATGTACAGCTCTCCGATCACGCCAGGCGGCAGCAGCCGCAGATCGGCGTCCAGCACCAGCGCGTCGAGGTCCGCGAGCGGAATGCCTATCGAGCAGCGTGCCGCCCGCGCGAGATCGCGCGGGGAAAGATGCTTGAACGTGGCGTGAACCGTGATCTCCGTGATGCCGTAGAGATTGAGCAGCGCAAAGGGCGGAGCGCCGTGAGCTGCGATCCACTCGCGCACGCCGTGCAGATCGAACGCTTCCCCGCCAAACACCACGCAGCGCACGTCCAGCTGGTTGCGATTCCGCATGAAACCCGGGTCGCGGCAGAGCTGCCGAAACGCCGACGGCGTCTGGCTGAGAATAGTCACGCCGCTCGCGAGCATTAGCTCGCACAGTTGCTCCGTCGAGCGGCGCTCGAGCTCAGTGGCGATCACGAGGCGCGCGCCGGTCAGCAGCGCCCCGAAGATCTCCCACACGGAAAAATCGAACGCAAAAGAATGGCAGCTGAGCCAGACATCCCGCGGAGAGAACTGGAACAGCGGATCGGTGACCTGGAACAGCCGCGTGACATTGGCGTGCGTGACCAGCACACCTTTGGGTCGGCCGGTCGAGCCGGAGGTGTACATCAGGTACGCGGCATTCGCGCCGCTCAACCGGATCCGCGGCTCGACGGCAGGTTCCGCGCCGAGGCCGGCGCGTTCGTCGTCGACGCGCAATCTTCGCAGAGCCGAGGTGGCAAATCGTTCATCCGTCGTTCGGTCGGTCAGCAGCAGCGGCGCGGTCGAATCCGCGGCGAGCTCGATCAGCCATTCAACCGGGTACTCAGGCTCCAGCGGAACGTACATGCCCCCGGCCTTGAGCACGCCGAGGATCGCGCTCACCGCGTTGACCGAGCGCTGCACGCATACCGCCACGGGCGTTTCGCACGCGATGCGCAGCCGCCTGAGCCGTTGCGCGAGCTGATTGGCACGGCGATCGAGCTCGGCGTACGTCAGTGTTTCGCCTGCGCAGGTCACGGCGGGTGCATTGGGTCGCGCCTGAACGTGCCGCGCGAACAGCTCGAGGAGCGTTGGCAGGTCGGCCGGGTTTACGCGCCCCTCGCGGGCGGCAAGCCGCAGCGTTCCGCCGTCGGCGCTGCAGGCGAGTCTCTCGATGGAACGCTCCGGCCGCGCCATCGCGTCTCGCAGCAGCGCCCGAAAACTTTCTGCCAGCCCCTCGATCGATTCGGGCTCGAAGAGATCGAGGCGATATTCGATGATCGCTTCGAGGGCGCCGTCGGACGCGTGCTCCATCGTGAGCGCCAGATCGAATTGCGCCGTACCGGTGTCAACCGGAACCGGCTCGACCTGCACTTCGGGCAGCACGAGCGCCTGCGCCGGAAAATTCTGCAGAACGCACACGGCCTGCAGCAGCGGGATGCTGCTCGACACGCGCGCGGGCTGAAGGAGTTGCACGATGTCCTGGAACGGAACCGTCTGATGTGCGTAAGCGGCGAGCGCTGCTTCGCGCACCCGCTGGATGAGCTCGCGGAAACTGATACCGGCGTCGATGCTCACCCGGCACAGCACCATGTTCACGAACATGCCGATCAGCCTCTCGGTGCCGCTCTCGCCGCGCCCCGCGACGGGCGTTCCGACAGTAATGTCCGTAGTGCCGCCGATGCGGTGGAGCAATAGCTGAAAGGTGCCGAGCATGATCATGAATGGCGTGGCACCGTGCGCCTTCGCGAGGCGGTCGATCGCCGCCACGACCGACGGCGCGATCCGGAAGGAGTGGCGCCCGCCGGCGAACGTCGTCTCCTGCCGCCGCCCGTCGAAGGGCAAGTTCAGGCTCGCCGGTGCGGGGGTCAATTGTTTTCGCCAGTACTCCCGCTCCGCCTCGATCTGCGGCCGCTGCTGCGCCTGCCAGAGCGCGCAGTCCCCGTACTGAATTTCCAACGCGGGGAGCGCGGCGGGCTCGCCACGCTTCATCGCCTGATAGAGCAGCGAAAGCTCGTTCAGGAACACGCTGCGCGACCAGCCGTCCGAGATCAGGTGATGAGTCACGATCAGCAGGAGATTTCGGCGTTCCGCGACGCGCACCAGCGACACACGCCAGAGCGGGCCCGCTTCGAGGTCGAACGGCCGTCGCGCCTCCTCCTCGATCCATCGCAGCGCTGCGTTTTCGTCGCTCTCGGTGCGCATGACCATGCGATCCACGGCCGAATCCGCCTGCGCGATTCGCGCCACGGGTGAGGGCTGTGCCGGCGCGAAGGTCGTTCGCAGGTTCTCATGACGGCGCTCGATCGCGACGATGCATCGGCGGAGCACACCGACGTCGAGATCGCCCTTGAACCGCAGCCCGATCGTGAGATGAAAAACCGCCGTGCCCGGCGTGAGTTGCTCGACGATCCAGACGCCCCGCTGGGCCGGAGAAAGCGGCACGACCGTGCCGGGAGCGCGTGCCGTGATGGTTGGCGCGCTGGCGAGACGCTCGCCGCGAAGCCAGGCGTCCAGCAATGCGCGCTTGGCGTCCGATAGCGCCGCGCCGGTTATCGGTTTGCCGGAGGTCGACGCGTTCATCACGCCTCCCGCGGAACGAGATACCAGACGAAGCTGCTCGGCTGGGTCTCCTCATCTGCGGTGATGACGGGATCGAAGCGACGCTCCTGGAGCACGGTGTACGGTATCTCGCGAACGAGCGTGTTCCACTCGTGCCACCCGAGGAGCCCCTGCCCGGACAAGTCGTGCAGCAGCGTCAGCTCCGGCATGACCGAAAGCTCATGATTGAGGGCGAGCGTCTGTTCCGGAAGGCGCACGATCTCACCGAGGAGCAGCTCTGCCCCCGGACAATGCCGATGGAGCTGGCGGAAGAACTCGATCACCCGGTCGCAGCGGCCTCCGGATATCTCGTGAACCAGAAACCACAGGCCGATCAGCGAGCGCCGCCCGCGCAGCTCACCGCTGCGGCTCGCCCATCCGGCAACGTCGATGCCGTCGGACACGACACCCGTCGCATGCGTCCGCGGCGCCCTCGCCCTGAGGTTCTCCACGGTCTCGCGCACGGCGATCTCCGACAGGTCCACGCCCACGACTCGCGCGTGCGGATGAGCGCGCAGCGCCGTCAGCAGGAAACGGCCGTCGCCGCAGCCGATGTCGATCAGCACTTCCATGTCCTGCGACTTGATCATCTCGAGCGCGGGCCGAAAGAACTTCGCGAAATGCAGAGCGCCACTGCCGATGACGTTGCGCAGGCGGTCCACCGTCGGCCGGGCGCTGCCGTCCGGCACCAGCAGCGTCTGCAACTTTCGCATGTAGGACTCGTACGAGTTCAATATGCAAAACGCCCCATAGCGGGCGAAGACCTTGCGACCGATCTCCGTGGCGACGAACGTCGGAGCGCCGGTCGGCGGCTCGATCAGTCCGAGCGCGCCGAGATAGCTCATGACGGACTTGAAGGCAGCTGGGTCTGGCGGAGGCGAGAAATCCTCGCGGCGGAACGGCTCGGCGCCCATTCGCTCGAACCAGCCGAGCTGGCCGAGAGTGCTCAACACGGGACAGGCAACCTGTCCGCGCAACAAGGCAATGATCTGTTGGCGTGGATTCATGGGCGTCATCTACTGCGCGACGCGCCGCGCCGCTTCTTCTTCCGGCATCGAGGCCACCTTCCGCAGCAGCTGTTCCTCGACCAGTTCCCCGAGCCGCGCGACCGTAAATCTGCGGAAGGCGGCCTCTGCGGGCACCGTCACGCCGTACAGACGGTTGACCTGTACGAGCACCTGACTCGCGAACACCGAATCCCCGCCGAGCTCGAACAGGGACTCCTCGACACCGATTCGCGGGATGCCGAGCGCGCCCTTCCAGATGTCCACGATGGTGCGCTCGAGCTCGTTACGCGCCTCGACCACATCCGTCTCGGCCGTGCGCGAAACCATGGCGCGCGCCGGTGCCGGCCCGGGGTGCAGCTGTCGCACGTCGCGTCCCAGCGTTTCCGAGAAGAAGGCCACTCGATCAGCCGCGGGAAGCAGATGGATAATGTTCTCGATCTCGTAAGGCAGAACACATACATGCGTGTGGACACCTGACAGCACATCCCGTAGCACGGCGAAGCCGACGGCGGGCTGAATCCGTTTCACGAGCTGCGGCGAGCGTGGACCGGCGGCCACGTGCGCCACTCGGCCGATCTCGTCCCACGGTCCCCAGTTGATGCTGACGACGGGCCGTTCTTGCCGGCTGGCCATAACCGCCAACGTATCGACGAATGCATTGGCCGCGGCGTAGTTGGCTTGCCCCGGAGAGCCGAGCACCGAAGCGGCGGAAGAAAAGAACGCCAGAAAATCCAGCGGGTCTTCGCTCGTCAGCTCCAGGATGTTGTGCGCCCCAAATGCTTTGGGACGCAGCACGCGAGCCAGTGACTCGGCGTCCATGCGCAACAGGGCGCGATCGTCCAGGACCGCCGCGAGATGAAAGACGCCGCGAATGGCAGTGGACTCGCTGCGCAGCTGAGCCAGAATGCGCCCGAGTGCGACACGATCGGCGACATCCACGCGATGCACGCCGACCGAGGCGCCGGTAGCCTTCAAGGCTTCAATTTTCTCCAGCTGGGCTGGCGACGGATCGGAAGAGGCAAGCAGAGCGATCTTCCCTTTGCAGCGTTCCGCCACCCAGCCGGCTACCGCAAGACCGAGCCCGCCCAGGCCGCCCGTGACGATGTACGTCCCGTCGTCCGCAAAGAGCGGCGCCGAGCGAGGCACGTCCGGGGCAGCACACCGTACGAGCCGCGGCGCGTACTGGCTGCCGCCGCGCACCGCGACCTCTCTTTCCGTGAGGCCCGCCTGAATCAGGGACGCGGCCGTGAGCACCTCTGACTCCGGATCAGGGTCCAGATCGATGCATCTCAGCTGCACGTCGGGCATCTCGAACGTCACCGTGCGGGCGAGGCCCCACACCGATGCTTGCGCCGGGCTCAGCTGCACGTCGGACTCATGCGCTGGCTGCGCGCCCGACGTGAGCCAATAGATTTCCGTGCCTCCAGGCAGGCTCGCCTGCGCGAGCGCGTGCAGGATGTCCAACGCGTGACGTACTGGAGCGCCAAGAGTGTCGACGTCGGCTTCGTGCGCGACTGCAGGATCGTGAATGCGATTTCGACCGTCCGCGCCGGGAGATCCGAAGCTGCAGACAATGGCCGTGCGTCCCGCGCGTGACGCGCCCAGGCGATCGAAGTGCGGGATCAACGCGTCTTTTCCCGCGCCCACGCGGAGCTCGACGAATGCCGTGCGTACCCCGGCGGCCCGCAGCGCTGCTTCAAGCTTTGCACTCGCGGCGGATCCGTCGCCCAGCACCAGCGCTCGCTCGAGTGGGTTGTTCCCCTTCTCACGCACGTCCAACTGCTGCCAGGCGACCGAGTACAGCATCTCCGTCGCAGTGGACCGGGCCTCCTCAGCGACCTGCAAAGGCGCTTTGACAAGAACCACACCCAGGAGCGCTACCAGTACCGATCCGTCCGCGGCGACAACGCGCACATCCGCGGTAAGCGCGTCCTCGCGAGCGCCAGGCCGCAGCGACACGTGCGACCACACCTCGCCGATGGGTTCCGCGTCCCCTGCCATGAGCAGAACGCTCTCAATAGACTTGGGAACATAGGCTCCGTTCCTGCCGCCCAGCGTCGATGCTGGCAGTAGCGCGGCGACGGGATGGAGTGCGGCATCCAGCGACGCAGCGTCTGCCGTCCATCGTTCGATACGAGCGAGCGCGTCGTCATCGCTCTTCCATAGCGTGCTCAGACGCCGAAACCGCTCACCGTAAGAGAGCCCTGCGCCGAGAAGCGATTCGTAAACGCCCGCGACCGGCACTTCCTGTGTGCACCGTTTCTTCAGCTCGGCCGGGCTCGACCAGCGACGCTCGTCGACGGTATCGCCTGGCGCGGCCGGGTCGAGCTCGGCCTGCACGTGTTCTTGCCAGTTGTCGTCGGAGTGGTGCGCATAGAGCCTCAGCACCGTCGTCGATGCTTTCGACTCCAGCACACACTGCGCGCGAAAGTCGCGGCCTGGCTGCAGCCACAGCGGCCGCTTGAACGACACGTCGTGCAGGCGCACCACGCGCCCGCCGACTCCAGGCAGATCGCGCAGCGAAGCGAGCCATCCCGCCGCGGGCATCAGCGGGTGATCCCCCAGCTTGTGGTCCAGAATTTCCGGGTTCGCGACTGGCCCGAGCGTGCGCTCGAAGATGCGCCGGCCCGGTCCCGCCGCGACATCGACGCGGCGCCACGCGGCGGCGCCTTCCGGCTCACCGCCGACCGTCTGGGCTCTGTCCTTCCAGAAGCGCTGATGCAGCCAGGCGCGCGGCGGCAGTGACACGGTTCTCGCGTCCGGCGGGCCGAGGCACGACCAGTCGGGTGCGCACCCGCGCACGAAGAGTCTGCCGGCCAACTCCAGCGCCTGACGGTGCAGGTCGCCGCCTTCCTCCGGATCGAGCCAGTCCGTATCGAGCCCCGCGCTCTGGCCGCTCGCGAGCGCGATGGACTGAATGCTGCTCCTCAAGGAGTGCGCGGGAGCGATCTCCACCACCGCCGTGACGCCCTCTTCGAGCATCCGCCGCAACGTCTCGGCAAATCTCACGGGCTGACGCAGATTTTGACCCCAGTGCGTGGCGCCGAGCTCATCGGCGGCAAGCGCCCGCGCGTCGGTGCATGACCAGAATTGCGCCGAGCCTTTCGCAGGCTGCAACCCATTTGCCAGGCGCTCGAGCGCCTCGCTCGCCTCCTGCATCAGCGGGCAATGAGACGCAAAGGTCACACCTTCCAGCACGTGCGCGAAACGGCCGGCCTCTTTGAGTGAATCGACGAATCCCTGAACCGCTTGCTCGCTTCCGCTGACGACGATGGCTTGCGGCGCATTCGTTGCCGCGACCCACAGCTGCGGAGCGCCGGGATTCGAGTACTGCCCGAACTCCTCAACGGAGATCCCCGCGATCGCCATGCGGCCCGAAACGCAGTGGCGTGAAATGGCCTCGCCTCGGTGGAAAGCGAGCGTCAGCGCCTGCTGCACGGTCAGCATGCCGGCCGCATACACGGCACCGATTTCCCCCAGGCTGTGACCGACGACCTTCGCGGGCTTCATCCCGTGCGTCATCAGGAGATTGCTGATGAGAATCTGCGTTGCCGTGAAACCGAGGTGAGAGCGTGTGATGTCGGAGAGCGCTTCCGGCGTTTCAGATGGCTGACTCAAACCGCGGACAGTCAGCCCCGGGACGAGCCGCTCGAGTGTCGCATTACACTCAGCGCGAACCGCGGCCACGGCCGCGTGCTCGGCGAGCCGGCCGAGCATGATGTGCCAGTCGCCACTCTGCCCCGGAAAGACGAACGTGAGGGAGCGTGTCCCGCTCCGGCTGCGTGGGCTGTTTGCGCGATCGCCAGCATCCGCATCCGCCGCATCCAGTGCGGAACGGTGCAACGCGGACGCCAGGTCCGCCGCATCCTCGGCGACAACGAACGCGCGGCACTCGAAGTGCTCCCGCCGGCTCTGAAGCGTGTACCCGACATCGGGAAAGCTCGTGGCCGGCAGGGATGCGACAGCCCGCGCGACACTGTGCGCAGTTGCTATGAGATGCGTGGGAGTGCGCGCGCTGACGGGCACCAGCATCGGCCCGGTAGCGGATGACACTTGCAGCGGCGTTTCCGCGGGCGCGGCGCTCAGTACCATGTGCGCATTGGCGCCGCCGAAGCCGAACGAGCTCACTCCCGCAATCGCCGGCCGCGCCGGCAGCGCGAGACCCCGGTCCGCAACCTGCAGGCCGAGCGCCTTGAAGGGCACCTGCGGATTGGGCGCCTGGTAGTGCACCGTGGGCGGAACGTGCCCGCGGTTCAGGACGAGTGCCGTCTTGATCAGACCGGCAATGCCGGCCGCCGCCTCGAGATGACCGATGTTGGACTTGAGGGACCCGATCACGAGCGGACGCCCGGCGGATCGGCCTTCACCGAGCACGGCGCCGAGCGCTTTTGCCTCGATGGCATCGCCGAGAAGCGTGCCGGTTCCGTGTGCCTCGACATAGTCGACATCGAGTGGCGCCACCGCCGCGTCCCGATACGCGGATCGGAGCACGTCTTCCTGGCTCGACTGACGGGGAGCCATGAGGCCGTTGCTGCGTCCGTCGTGATTCACGGCGCTGCCGCGGATGATCGCGTACGTCCGGTCACGCGCGTCGCGCGCTTGCGCGGCCCGTCGCAACACCACGACGCCGCAGCCCTCGCTGCGCACGTAGCCGTTCGCGCGCGCATCGAAGGTCTTGCAGCGTCCATCCCTGGACATCACTCCAGCCTTGGAGAAGCAAATCGAAATGGCGGGCGAAAGAATGACGTTCACGCCACCGACGATGGCCACGTCACATTCGCGCGCTCGCAGGCTCTGGCAAGCAATGTGCGCCGCTACCAGCGACGAGGAGCATGCGGTGTCGACGGCGATGCTCGGCCCGCGAAGATCGAAGCAATACGAAATGCGATTTGCGGCGATGCTGAGCGCGTTACTGGTTCCATATAACGCGTCGATGCGCCGTGAACTGCTGAGCTCCGTTGAGCCGTATTCGTTGACGGAAATACCGACGAACACCCCGGTGCGCGAGCCAACGAGCGAAGCCCGCGATATGCCGGCGTCCTCGAGCGCTTCCCAGGACAACTCCAGCAACAAGCGCTGCTGTGGATCCATCGAGCGCGCTTCTGCAGGCGAAATGTTGAAGAACGCCGGATCGAACTCATCTATTCCGGGCAGGAACCCGCCCCAGCGGCTGATCGTCCGGTCGCTGCGCAGCGGGTCCGGATCGTAGACGCGCGCCGCGGACCAGCGACTTTTCGGGATCGGCGTGATGGCGTCGCCGCCCGCAACGAGCACCTCCCACAGCTTCCCGACACTGCCGCATCCAGGAAAGCGACATGCCATGCCGACGATGGCGATGTCAGCGGTCATCCGCTGTGGTCCTTCGATTGCTCGCCGGCATGCAGGCGCCACAACGCCGCAGCGTCGAGCGAGCGCGAAGGACCCACCTGCTCCGTCACGCGACTCTGTCGCTCGAGCGTGGCGGGATACGCCTCCACTTCCGGCGCGGACGTCAGCGTCTGAACGGGTTCGATTCGGGCACGCGCGTGCTCGAGAGCCGCGCTCAAGGAGTCGAGCTTGCGCGCCTCACTCGCGGCATGACGCGCTGCGAACTCCGGCAGAACGTCGCGCCCGAAGAGCTCGAGCGACGGCATGATCTCCTCGTGCCGATACTGGCCGCACTGGTGCAACAGGATCACCTGATCGACGCCGGCCTCCTCGAACGCGAGCATCGTCTCGCGGATCTCGTTGGGAGAGCCGATTCCGCCGACGCCGGCGAGCGGTTGCTCGGGCGCGGCCTGAAAGCGCTCCCAGAGATCCGTCTGTCCGGGCCGATGAACGCCGGTTCGGAAATAGTGCGACAGGCCGTAGGCGAAGAAACGCAGTCCTGGCACGCCGACGCGACGAGCAGTTGCACCGTCGGGGTGGCACATGAAGCCGCACAACATGGCGATGTGAGGATTCACGGCGAGGCCGATCGGTACGCACTCACGTTGCAGCGTCGAGTAGTACTCCTCGACCCAGAAGCGGGCCTCGCGATGATCCATGAACGCAAACGTGAGAGCGCCGATGCCGAGTCGCGCGGCCAGGCGCACCGTCTCTCGATTCGAGCAGGCTACCCAGAGCGGCGGATGCGGACGCTGCGCGGGCTTGGGTACGACATTTCGCGGCGGCATCGAAAAGTAGCGGCCCGAAAAACCGGGGTACGCGCTGCTCGCAAACATCCGCGCCGCTTCGCGTGTCGCCTCAGCCCACATCGCCCTCTTCTCTACGTAGTCAACGCCGAAACCCTCGAGCTCGATGCGCGAGCTCGACTCTCCGGTGCCCCATTCGACACGGCCGCCGCTCAGCAGATCGAGCGTCGCAATTCGCTCGACCACGCGCGCTGGATGGTTGTACTTCGGCAGCATGAGAGAAATGCCATGTCCGAGACGGATACGGCGCGTAACCTGGCTGCAGGCACCGAGGAACACCTCAGGCGCCGAGGAGTGCGAGTACTCCTCCAGAAAGTGATGCTCTTGCGCCCACAAATGCGCGATGCCGATGTCATCGGCGAGCCTTGCCTGCTCGATGGCCTCCCGGAAGTAGCGTCCCTCATCTGCATCCCAAGGGCGTGGGCGTTGAAAGTCGAAGAAGATGCCGAACTTCATCGGACAGCCTCCGCAGAACGTCATTCCATTTACGGTCTCGCAGGCGAGGGTGCCGCTACCCGCTCCATGAAATCAACCCAGCGCGCACATGCATGTACGTCTTGATGTGCACCGGCCCACGGCTAGTCTCGAACACGAAAGGAACACCACGTGAGGAACCTATGACAAGGCCCGTCGCTTTACGGTTGCTTCGTGATTACGACATTCCGCTCCTCCAACGAGACTCCGCGGCTCTCGACAGCGCCAAATGGGCCCCGGTGACTCTCTACAACGCGCTCGCAGAGGGAGGCTCTTCCGCGCCGATCCGGCCGAAAGGCGAAGGTGTGGCGCTGTATGGAAAAGGAGGAGCAGCGGACTCGATGAGCCCAGGCATGTCGATGCAGCCGTACGCGCCTACGGAACTGCTCGCGCGCACGCCCTACTTCCGCGAGGTGCTGGATGGCCTCGAGTGCGAGAAGCTGAGCGTCAGGCTACTGGCGCTGTATCCCGAAGGCGTGATCGGCACTCACTTCGACGAGTATCTGGGCTTCGGCTTCGGACAGGTGCGCTTTCACATCCCGATCGTCGATCACGTCGATGCGGTCTTCACGGTCGGCTCCGAGCGCGTGCCCTGGCGTGACGGCGAGCTCTGGTGGTGCGACTTCGCCGTGCCTCACCAGGCCTATCAGGGCAGCTCCCTGCGGCGCGTCCACATGGTTCTCGACGTGGCGGTGAACGAGTTCGTGCTGAGCCTGTTTCCGCCGCCGTTCATCGAGGAGCTCCAGCGGCGCGATCTCGTCACGATGCCGGTTCCGGTGGTGCCGATGGCCGAGAGCGACCTGCGGCACTTCGAATGCGAGTTCACCGTGCCGCGTAACGTGCTCCCCGGCGCCGACTTCGAGATCCCCGGCAGTCTGCGCATGATCGAAGGTCGTCTCACGGTCTGCGCTGCCGGACGGCCCATCGCCGGCCTCGATCCGGTGGGTCCGACGCGCTTTGCGCCGATAGGCATGGCGCGCGCGACGATCTTCTTCGATGCAGAGCTGGCGGACGGGGCCGTCACACGGCTCGCGGTGACACGGCCCCGCGAGCACACGGACTTTCGCCATCCGGAACGCTTCGAGCTGCCGCTCAAGCAGCCGACCCGATCCGCCGCGCCGGCCTGAGATCAGAAGTCCACGGCCTCGGCCTGCTCGATGGCGAGGTCGGCATCCGCGCGGGTCCACCAGCGTTCGCTGACCATCGCATTCGCCGCGGCCGTGAACTTCCGGACGAACGTGCCCTTGTCGCGGTAGAGCTTGTGCATCTGCTCACGCGACAGGGGCTGGTCGTTCCCCTGCATGGCGCACACGAAGCGGTCGAAGTAGTTGTCCGGACGCCGCGGAGTGCTCGTGGGCGCGTAACGATAGGCCGGCTGATCCAGATACGGAGTGCGCACGCCTCCCTTTGCGTTGCCGGCTTCATCCAACACCGCCGCAGGCGGTGTATCCGAGGTGACCATCATGCGCGGCGCGCGCGGCGGAGGCGTGCCCTTCGTGACCCATTCATCGAGATTCCGGTACGCCGCATTCACGATGTAGGTGAAGCCTGCCGAGCGCGCCTCCTTCTCGACACAGGCTGCGTTCGTGAGCGGAAATTTCGTCTTGCGCAGCTGCGCGGTGGAGACCGCGGCAAACGTCGTGTCATCGAAGAGCGAAGGCACGTGTGAGGAGCCGGGCACCTCGTACAAGCGGAACCGGTCGTTCGGATCGTCGCTGTCCGCGCGCCGCGTGAGCGTGGAAGGCGGCACTGCGATCGCGGGCAGGCCGACGACGTCGGTCTCCGAATTGACGAGGATGATCGGCACGTCGATGCCTTTCAGCAGCGTCGCCCATTCCTGAGTCGGGAATCCTTTCAGGTCGAGCTGCGCCCAGCCACTCGTGATGCCGTAGAGATAGCCGTCGAAGATCGGATTGCCGCCGGCCAGGCGATGGCGGCTGTGGAACCAGGTGACGTACGTCGCGATGTCCCCGCCGCTCTGCGACCAGCCGGACAGATACACGCGCCGCACCTTCAGGTCCGCAGGGAGCAGCTTGCCCGGTGCGCGCACGAGGCTGCCGAGCTGACTGATGATGTCCCAGCTCCAGCCGTCATTCACGCACAGATTGCCGCGCACGGGCTCCGGCGAGCCGGGAAATATCGTGAGCGTCGGGCAGTCCGGTCGCGGCCAGTTGAGACGCGCGTACCGTTTCGGGTCGAAGTACTCCTTGATGGTCGCAACGCCGATCGAGCTTCCCGTGAACGCAACCCACGTCACGCCATCCGCCGCCCATTGACGCGACAGGCGCGGCCACGTGCTGAGGTCGTATCCCGCCGTGTTGTTCAGGTGCTCGACGACCACGACGCCGCTGGCTGCTGCCGGATTACGCGGCCGGCGCACGAGCGCGCGCGTAGTGTAGGAGCCGGCCGAGTCCTTTCCCGTGGGGATGATGCGGCCCTGATCGAGCCCGTACTGCCGCGCGTCTCCCGAGATGAAGAATTCCTCTTCGACGTAGCCCTGCGGCATGGGCTCGCCGTGCAGAAACGCGACGCCGTTGTCCTTGTCACTGATCCGCTCCGCGTGGGCGGGAGCAATCGCATCCCATTTCGGGGCACTCGCCAGCAGCGCCACCGGCAGCAGTCCGATGGTCAACGCCAGCGCGATCCGCAACCCGCTTGCAACTGCATTCGATTTCGACCTCATCTGCGCTCCCTCCGAACGATCCATGCTCGAACTGCGTGCCGCTCGAGACTAGCAGCGGGCAAATCGCTTTGGGAACCGCGTGAGACCGTTCGGGACGAGACGCGCACGCCATTGCACTCCGCCGGCGGGCACGCTCATAGTGGCTAGCCCCTCGCTCGACGTTACGGATTCGATGAGTCGTTGAGCGCTTCGCGATGCACACGTTCGGGCAACGCTTCGAACGCTCCCGCCAGCAGCATGTCGCGACACACGGACCGTCTCACTTTGCCGCTCGAGGTGCGCGGTAACGTTCCGGGCCGTATCAGCAGCACGCGCTCGACTCTCAGGCCGTGCTCCGCCGCGATTGCCTCGATCACGTGTGCAGTGGCGCCGGAAGCTTTCGCCTGATGCCATCCTTGCCGCGTCACTTCGTGAACGATCCCGACGCTTCCGGCCTGCGCATCCATCAGGAACGCCGCGCCGAAGCCCGGCTCGAGCCACGGGCTCGCGCTGCCGGCCGTGCGCTCCAGGTCCTGCGGGTAGTAGTTACGGCCGCGCACGATGATCAGGTCCTTTAGTCGCCCCGTGACGAAGAGGCTACGCTCGCGCATGAACCCGAGGTCGCCGGTGCGCAGGAACGGACCGGTGCCGTCCGGCTTCAGGCGGCCGCCGAACGTCGCGGCGCTCTCCGACGGCGCGTTGTAGTAACCGAGGCTGACGCTCGGCCCCTTCACCCAGATCTCCCCGATCTCGCCATCGGGCAGCGCCACGTGCGAGCGCGGATCGACGATGACGACTTCGGTTTGCCACACGGGCGCCCCGCAACTCGTGAAGCGTTTTCTTGCGGGAGTGCCCGTCGCGGGGCTTCCTGAAGTGTCCGCCTCCTCGATGACCCGCTCGGATCCCGGTGCGACGCCCGTGACGATCAGCGTGCTCTCCGCCATGCCATAACACGGATAAAGGCTCGACCGTTTGAAGCCGCTCACCGCGAACGCCGCGGCAAAGCGCTCGATCGTCTCCGGCAGCACCGGCTCCGAGCCGCTGAACGCCACCGTCAACGACGACAGATCGAGCTGTTCCCGCTCGGCCGGCGTGCTGCGCTCGACGCACAGGTCGTAAGCGAAGTTCGGGCCGCCGGTGATCGTGGCCCGGTACCGGTGAACCGCACGCAGCCAGCGCAACGGCCGCTGCAGAAATGCCATCGGCGGCATCAGCACGCAGGAGACGCCGAGGTACAGCGGCTGCAGGACGTTGCCGATCAGTCCCATATCGTGAAAGAGCGGCAGCCAGCTGACGAACCTCGTGTCGCGGCCGAGCCGCATGGCGCGCTGAATCGCTGCTTCGTTGGACATGAGATTGCGATGACTGACCACGACGCCCTTCGGCGTGCCCGTGGACCCGGAGGTGTACTGGATGAACGCGCTGTCCTGCGGCGCCGGAGGATCGATGTCGATCGCGGGCCCGGTGCAGTCCTCGATGTACAGCCACGTGAGCTGCGGAAGCGCCTCGGCGATCTGGTCGGCGAGCGGCGCGACGTCGCCGCGCGTCGTGAGCACCGCCGGTGCCGACACGTTGGCGGCGATCGCGCGGATGCCCGGCGGCAGGCGATTCGGTCGCGGGAACCCGATCGGAACGGCGAGCACGCCCGCGCACAGGCAGCCGAGAAACGCTTCGATGAATTGCACGGGATCGCGCAAAAGCAGCAGCACCGGGCGACCCCGATGCGTGTTCCGCAAAAGCCAGGCGGCATAGCGGCGGGCGTGCTCATCGAGCTCGGCAAACGTACGCCGGGCCGATTCGTCTTCACCGTTGCCCAAGACGATGAATGCGGGCGAACCGGAGCGAGCGCGGGCATGACGGGAAACCAGATCCACGAGCGTCTGCTGAGCCCCGGGCGTCACATCGACAGCCATTCATGCCTCCTGCAATAAAGGTTTCCTGCCCACGTCGTGCGCCTGGCACGGCGAGTTGCAGTACTATCGCCGGCGCGCGACGACAGGGCCATCGACCACTCGCATGCGCACCCAGATGACGGAGACTCACATCACGACCTGGCTCGTGGATTACCTCGCGCGGGCGCTACACCGCGATCCGGCGAGCATCGGGCTCGACGCCACCTTCGACGAGCTCGGGCTCGACTCGGTCCTGGCCGTCACCATGACCGATGACGCGGGAACTTGGCTCGGGGCGCCGCTCGATCCGACCAGTCCTTATGAACACGTCACCATCCGAGAGTTCAGTCGCTATATGCTGGCTTCAAAGACATGAATAACGTCACTCCGACCGTGCGCAGTGCGCAGCCTGGCGACGCCCCCTTCCTTGCCTGGGCGATTCTCGCGGCAACCCGGTCGCACCTTCCGGGTGGCTGGTTCGACATCGTCCTCGGCACGTCCACGCCGGAGACGCTGCGGTTCCTGGAGCAACTCCTCGTCACGCCCACGCGCTCGTGGTGGCATTGGTCGCGCTTCCTCGTCGCGGAATTGCAGGGTCGCCCGGTTGGCGCGCTCAGCGCGTTCCGGGCGAGCGAGGGCTATCCGTTGTCGGGCGCTGCGATGGCGGAGGCTTCCGCGAAATTCGGCTGGTCGCAGGAGACTCAGGCTCAGATGTGGGCGCGCGGCGGTTATCTCTTCACGTGCGGCTTCGAGGACGACGAAGACCCGTGGGTGCTGGAGAACATCGCGACAGTGCCGTCGGAACGCGGCCGTGGCGTCACCGCAGCGCTGATCGAACGCGCGCTCGAGGAGGGCCGGCGCCACGGCGCACCGCTTGCGCAGATCACGTTTTTCATCGGCAACGATTCCGCCGCGCGCGCATACACCCGCGCCGGATTCACGCTCCTCGACACCAGACGGCATGCCGATTTCGAGAAGGCGAGCGGCGCGCCCGGCCTGCAGCGCGCGCGCAGACCGCTCTAGCCACGTTTCGACGCGGCGGCGGTGTTGCGAGCTCGGCCGCCGAGCAAAAAACTCCATCCGTGGATCTCCACTGCCGCGCGCACAAGCCTGCTGAGCACGATGATCCGCGCCAGGAGCAGTTTCAACGCGCTCACTCTGCCGCTGCGATAGAAAGGCTGATCGAGCCAGCCGTTCTCCGACCAGTGCTGATAGTCCAGGCTCGGCAACTCCCGACGCTCGAACTTCACCACGGCACGCCAGAACTGGAACCACACCAGCTCGCCCAGCGTGGGCGCCGGACGCACTCGCGCCCGGCACGCGGCGAAGAGGTCCCGCCCTGCCCCTGACAACGCGCGAGTGATCCGATTCCGGTAACCCGGTGAGCTCGCGTACGCCGCCATCTTCACGTCTATTCCACCCAGCACGTGCACGCCCCAACAGCGCGCCGCCTCCCGCATCAGATGTACGTTCAGCCCCGCCCGTCCCCCGCACGTCGACAGGATGAACCCGTGCTTCTCGTGCAGACACGGCCGGTGAACGAGCGACACGAGGTGCTCGATGAAGCGCTTCATGAGCGCGGTGGTCGAGTCGCAGTACACCGGCGAGGCCAGCACGATCACGTGCGCCCGCTGCAGCCGGGCCAGCAGCGGCTCGACGATCTCTCGTTGCGGGCAGCTCGCGATGCCGTGTGAAACGCACAGGCTGCGGTCCGCGCAGTCCGGCAGCGGGATCTCGTTCAGAAAAAGATAGTCGGACTCCACAACGGCGCAGGCTTTCATGCCGGCTTCGATCAGCTGCGCCAGCTCCGCGGTGTTCCCGGCACGGCCGCGCGGACTGCCCAGCACGATCAGTAGCCGGATGCTCGACTCTGCGGTGCCTGTTTCGCCCGCGGTGCTCGCGCTTGCCATTCACGCACGCGAGACGGTGAGTGCGAAGAGCTCACCGAACGTCGGCAGCACATCCGGCGGACTCAGGCGCTCGACCTGCAACGCGGCCCGGCGGCAGTGACTGTCGTAGTGACCTTTGCGCAGCGGCCACTGAACGGTGACCAGGTTCAAACCCACTCGGGTGAGCACGCGGCCCACGGAGATGTGGAAGCTCCGCCAGTCCTCGTCCGCCTTGATCCGGCGCACGAGTTTGTCGTTGAGCAGCACCCTCAGATACGCGCGGCGCGGCGTTCCCTCCGGCAAGCGCGCGGTGAGCTGCAGCTTGAGATCTTCCTGGGCGCGGAGCACGAGAAAATGATTCGAGACCTGACCATACGCCTTCACGTAGGCGAGCTCGGCTCCAAGCGAGAACCCCTGCCGCTCCCGGGGCGTCTGCGCTCGATAGCAACCCTGCAGAAGATCGACGGGACTGTCTCCCAGCGCATGTTCCTGCATCTCGAGCTCGGCCAGCCGGCCGCGCACCTCGATGCCGACGTTCTCCAGCGCCGCGCAGATCGCACGTGAGAATGCGAACTCGGCCAGCTTCTCGGTCCGGCGCGTGTCCCACGGGGCCATGTATCGCATGACTTGCGGGTTGCGTGTCATTCCTCGAAAGGCCGCGCACATCCAGTGCGGTGCCTTGCGCGCCTGCACTTCGATGAAATCCGTCATCAGCTCCGCTATTGACGGTTGAAGCGCCAGCGCGTCCTCGCAGAGGCCGCGGACCAGCGGCTCGCGCTGCCCATAGTGCGCGCAGTGAATCGCGGCGAGAAAGCATGCCGTCGCCTGCGCTTCGCAGCTCACCTGGGGATCGAGCGACTCCAGCTCCTCGAGATCAGGGGCATTGGCGCCGAGCGCTTGCATCGCCGCTCGCGCGGTCAGCGCCAGCGTGTACTGCAGTCCCTTGAGCGTCATGTGGCAGTAGTCGAGGAACCAGCGGCGATCCGGCAACCCGCCATCCGGGTGCTCTTCGAGCGCGCTAGCCACGTCCACGCAGCCGAACCCTTGTGCCACCGCGCCGGTGCGCAACGTGTTCCGTATCACGCCGGGACACCGTGGCCACAGGGGAAGCGGAAATCCGCACACGGCGTCGCGCGCCGACTCGAACGCGGCGCGCGCGGCACCCATGTCGCCGGAGAGCGCATGACACTGTCCGGCGAGCGCCCAGCTTGCCGAGCTGCAACCGCCATCGAGCGCGATCAGCTGAGCCGCCAGGATGCTCGCCTGCTCGAGCCGCCCTCCACTCAGCGCCCGCTCGGCACGCGTATGCAGGCGCAGCCAGCGCGCGTTGGCTGCGCCGGGCATCACCGGGGCCAGCACATCGCGCTCCGTGCGCCACTCTTTCAGATTGAACTCGGGGACGACGACGACGGAGTTCACGCCGGTTCTCGACCGCAGCTGGGCGAGCGCATCGAGGAGCCTTCTGGCGCCCGTTGCCACCTTGTTCTCGTAAAACCACCCACGTGCATGCGTGATCCCAGCCTGCCGGATGAGTCTGGCCAGGTGAACCGAGTCGTCCATCCCCAGCGTGTCGAACCCATGCCAGTTGTTGCCGGCAAACACGACGATCAGGTCCGGCTGCAGCAGCGATGCTTCGCGAACCAGCGCGAGCACGCCGCCGAGCGTGAGATCGTTGCGGGCGAGATCCACAACCTCGGCCTGCTCGAGACCCGGCGCCATGCGCAACATTCGCTGCAGCAGCTGCGCCGGCGTGAAGCACGGATCGTAGAAGTATCCCCGTGCGACGGACTCACCGATCAGGATCACGCGGGGCTTGGCTCCCCGCAGGGGAATCGCTTCGACATCCGCCCAATAGCGCCACTGGTCATTGGCCGCCTCGGACCTCACCAGCAGTCCGTCCGGCACGCCGGGTGCGCGCGCAGACCAGATACCCACCCGCGGGAGTGGCGCCGATTGCTCCGCGGGAACGCCGCGAGGCATGGCGCCGGAAAGCGAGGCAAGCGTCGCCTGCAGAAACTGCAGCATGGCGAGGGACTGAGTGCCGCTTTCGGAATCGAATAGCTCCGCTAGCCGTTTCACGTACGGAACCAGTCGCACATCGGGCATAGGGTTCATCACTGTAGGTCCTATAACAGCGTGTACACGCTCTCGCTGATCCCCGACGCGGGCGGCTGGTACGAGACGCCGAACCACTGCCGCCACTCCTGCGGCAGAGTGGCGCGATCGATCAGGAAGCTCTCCAGCACCAGGCAGTCCAGATCCGAGCGCACGAAGCAGAGCATCGCGTCCACCGGCGAGCATACGATCGGCTCGCCCCGGAGATTGAAAGAGGTATTGAGCAGCACCGGGCATCCGGTCTGCCGCGCGAACTCGCGCAGCAACGAATGGAAGCGTGGATTGTCCCGCTCGCTCACGGTCTGAACCCGCGCCGAGCCATCCACGTGGGTGATGGCAGGCAGGTCGAGCGTCGAGCAGACGCGGCACGTGAAGAGCATGTACTGCGACTCGCCTTCCATCTCGAAGTGCTCAGCCGCCCGTTCCGCGAGCACGGCGGGCGCGAAGGGACGGAACGACTCGCGCTTCTTCACGGCGGCGTTGACGTGGTCCCGCATGCTGGCGAGTCGCGGATCCGCCAGTATCGAGCGCCCGCCCAGCGCGCGCGGGCCAAACTCGAGCGATCCCTGAAACCATCCGACGACCTTGCCGTCCGCGAGCCGCTTTGCGGTTTCCTGCACCAGCCGATCCGGCTGATCCCGGCAGTCGATGTAGGCGAGCTCGGCCGCGCGCAGCAGCTGCTCGATCTGACTGTCCTCGAATGCGGGGCCGAGAAATACGTGCTGCAGCGGCTGCACGCTTCCGCCTCCGGTCAGATCGACATAAGCCAATGCGGCTACGCCCAACGCACTGCCGGCATCCGTAGCGGCGGGCTGAACAAATATTTCGCGGAACGGCCCTTCACGCCGCAGGCGACCATTGGCCACGCAATTGAGCGCTACGCCTCCGGCCATGCACAGCCGTTCGCTGCCAGTGCGCGAATGGAGGTAGCGCGCCTTGTCCAGCACGAACTCCTCGACGATCAGTTGCATGCTGCGCGCCACGTCGCAATGAAATGGCTCGATCGGCTCACCGGGCGCGCGCGGCCCCCGCCCGAGCAGTTCGCAGAACTTGGGTGCGGCCATGGATCGGCTACCGGAAAAATCGAAGTACTCGAGCGCCAGCTCGAACTGCCCGGTGGTGGCTCCTCCATCGCGCAGGCAACGGCGCAGCGCATCAGTGTGCGTCGGCGCGCCGAGCGGCGCGAGGCCCATGATCTTGTATTCGCCCTCATTCACCTCGAAACCGAGGTATTGAGTCACCGCGCTGTAGAGCAGGCCGATCGAATGAGGAAACTCGACGGTCTCGAACAGATCCACGGTGCCGCCCCGGCCGAGACCGTATGCCGTCGTCGTCCACTCGCCGACCGCGTCGAGCGTCAGGATCGCGGCTTCTTCGAATCCCGAGAACAGATAGGCGCTCGCTGCGTGCGAGCGATGATGGTCTCCATACCAGATGCGGCCCGCATACCCGAGTGCCTGGCGAATATCGCGCTCGGCACGGCGGGCGTCGAGACGCAGAAAGCTGGCGCGCGAGGTGGACGGACACTGCGGCAACCCCATCCACAGCTGCCGCCCCAATTTCTCGCGAGTGTTTTCGTAGTAGGCGACGGCATCGATCTCATCCATGCCGATGCCGCCCCGCTGCAAGCAGAAGCGGAACGCTTCCCGCGGGATGCTCGGATCGTGCTTGATGCGGCTGAACGCCTCCTCAGAGGCTGCGGCGACGAGCTGCCCATCCTGCAGCAGGCAGCACGACGAGTCGTGGAAATGAGCCGAGATGCCAACGATGTTCATGCCGAGCACCTCACAGGCGGCGCGCTCCCGAGGCGCGAGATCCGTTGCGAGAGATCCTCGCGCATCAATTCGAGCGCGCGCAGGGTCACGCCGAGAAGCTCTTCCGCCTGCTCACGCGCGAGCGAGCCGAGCAGGTATCTCAGGCGAATGCGGCGCCCCGTCTCGACCCAGAGCGAGGGTCTGGAATACGAGAGCAGGAGACTCTCCGTCTCGATCCATCGGCCGCTCACCGAGCACGCCCCGAGCTGACCGCCGCCGCCATCCGCTGGCGCCACCACCACACCGGAGAGCGGGATCAGCTCACCCTCTTCGATCGGCAGTGGACACTGCGCAATCAACTGTGCCAGGGATACGCCCTGATGGCGGAACGCTTCTGCGCTCGCCTTGCGCGTGCGTTCGCGCAGATCCCGGAAGGTCGGGTCGCCGGAAAGGTCGATGCACGCGGGAACATGATCGACCAGGCAACCGATGACCGGGGCGGAGGTGCTGCGCCCGGAAACCGCGATCGCGAGCAACACAGAGCGCGCGGAGCGAGAGCCGAGCGCAGCCGCGAAGGCGGTGCGATACAAATCGGCCGCTTCGCAATCGAGCTCGGAGGCTAGCCGGGCGATGCCTTCCCACCACGCATCCGACCCGCGCCACTCGACACTCTCCTGACGGTATTGGTCATCGAGCTTCGACGGCCGACTCAGCGAGAGTGCGGGATGCTGCGCGGCCTGACGGATCCGCGCGAGGTAGCGATCGGTGGAAGCGGTCTGCAGATCTCGCTCGACGCCGATCGCTGCCGTCGAAGGCTCTGCCACTGGCGGCAGACACGGCTCGGCTGCCCTCGCACGAGCCTCGTAGATTCGGGACACCTCTTCCAGAAACAGCGGCCGCGACGGGCCATCGAAGATGAGGTGATGAAACGTGAGCAACAACACCCGCGCATCCTTGCCCACTCGAGCCAGTGAGGCGCGCCACGCGGCTTTTTCCAGATCGAACGGCTTGCGCGACTCTTCCTCGATCCACTTCGCAACCTGTTGCTCCATTGAGAGCGGCTGGAGCGCGCTCAAATCGTGAACGGACCAGTCGACGTGCGCGGTGTCCATGACGCGCAGACGCACTTGCCCCTGCTGCTCGAAGAAGCGGCTGCGCAGAGCGCCATGTCGCTGAGCGACTTCCTGCAGGGCCATCTGCAGCAGCGCTTCATCGAAGGGCCCATGGATATCGAGAAGTAGCGGCATGTGCAGGCCGAGTGCGCCACCGAGCGCGCGATCGAGCTGCCACATCTGGTGCTGACGCGGCGACAGTACGCACTCGACAATGCCGGAGACGATCGCCGGTGTGGCCCTTGCCGCAGGCATCTCGCGTTCCAGAGCGGCGGCCAGCGAGGCCACGGTCGGGTTGTCGAGCAGCAGCTTCACCGACAACTTCATCCCGGTGCGCGAAGAGAGCCTGGCGACCGCCTGAGTGGCGAGCACCGAGTGCCCTCCCGCATCGAAGAAATCCTGATCGCGATCGATCGCATCGATTTTCAGGACCTCGCTCCATACCTCGGCGACCAGTTCCTGCAGCGGGGAGCCCGGCGCCGAGGCCGCGCCCACCGGAGCCGTAACTGCCGGCCGAGGAACTCGGCGCAACGCGTCCCGATCGATCTTGCCGTGCGCCGTGAGCGGGAATTCCGCCAACGGGATGAGCTGCGCGGGAATCATCGCGTCGGGCAGACGGCGCGCGAGAAACGCGCGCATTACCGCTGCGGTCGGCATCTCTGTCGCTTGCACGAACGCGACGATTTCGAGGCCTCCCGTCGCACCCTCCACCGCCGCAACGAAACAACGCTCGATTGCCGGATGCGTGCGAACGCTCGCTTCGATTTCTTCCAGCTCGATCCGGTGCCCGCGTATTTTGATCTGGGTGTCGCGCCTTCCGAGAATCACCACGTTGCCGTCGACGCGACGGTACGCCAGATCCCCCGTCCGATAGAGCCGCTTTCCGGCGGTTGCGCCAAACGGGTCCGGCACGAAACGTTCCGCTGTCGTGTCCGGCCGACCGACGTAGCCGCGCGCCAGGCCGGCGCCGCCGATACACAGCTCCCCGATGGCACCGACGGGCAGCAACTCCAGGTCTTCGTCCGTGACGTAGAACTGCGTATTCGCAATGGGCTTGCCGACCGTCATTACCGCGGCCGCGTCTTTCACGTCATAAGTGGACGACCAGATCGTCGTTTCAGTCGGACCGTACAGATTGACGACCTCACCTCCCACGGCCTCACGCAGCTGTGCTGCGAGCGGCACGGGGAGCGGTTCGCCACCGACCATCAGGGTTCGCAAGCCGCGGAGCGCCGCGCGCCCTCCAGGCATCTCGAGCAGCAGCGCTGCCAGCGACGGCGTGCATTGCAGGTGCGTGATGCCATAGCGCGAGATCGCATCCGGAATGCTCGCTCGCAAGGGCGCGACTCCCGCGCGGATGCGATCCTTGAGCTGCGACAGCTCCGACAGCGATTGCATGACGGCTGCTGTGCTCGCGCCGAAATCGACGAGGCTCGCGATCTCGTCGACGCCGATTCGTGCAAGCTGGCGCAACGTTTCCTGACAGCGTTCGGGCGAGCCGATCAAGCCCGCCTCCTCCATGTACCGGTCCATCGCGTGCTCGATGAGCACCGCGCGCTCCTGCTCGTCGATCGCGTCCGCTTCGGAGCCTCGACCGATGTGGCGTGCCAGTTGCTCGACCAGGCTGACCGATGAACGCAGATACGCGCGCAAGGGCCCACGCAACTGCGGCTTCGCTGCCTCGAAATCCGCGGCGACGAACGTGTGGAGGGCAAGCGTCACGTGTGCATTTCGTACGTCATGACCGGCCGCGGCGAACGCACCCCGGTATCGCCGGATCTTCTCTGCGAGCGTCTCCAGGTCCTGTCCCAGCAGGTGCGTGAGAAGCCGCACGCCGAGCCGGCCGGCGCCTTCGAACACCTCCACATTTCCTGCAGAAGTGAGCCACAGCGGCGGGCTCTCCTGTTTCGGGCGAGGAAACGTTCTTACCGCGATCTCGCCGCCGTCCGGGGCACGCAGGGTCGCGCTTTCGCCGCGCCACAAGCGCCGCAGGAGATCGAAGCCTTCGTAGGTCTGCTGGCGTCGCCGCGCGAAAGACGCGCCGGACAGAATGAAATCGTCCTGATTCCAGCCACTCGCCAGCGACAGGCCGACGCGACCATTCGAGAGGTTGTCCACGACCGACCATTCTTCGACCACTCTCGCCGGATGATGGAGCGGCCATACGACGCTGCCCGCCCGCAGTCCGATGCGAGTCGTCCTGGTTGCGAGCGCCGCGGCCAACACCGCAGGGTTCGGATAGAGACCGCCGAACGCATGGAAGTGACGCTCTGGGAGCCAGATTGCCTCGAACCCGTTGCGATCCGCGACCTGCGCGGTTTGCAGAAGCAATGAGTATTTGTCGGCCTCGCTGCTATCTTCCGCCGCGAAGTACAGAAGGCTGAATTGAAGCCGTCGCAGGGCGGCGTCGGTTTCCCCATCGGCGTTGACGGTTACGGCTTCGGTCGGGTCGCCCGCGTAAATGGCGACGCGCATCCCCCGACTCAAACTCCACAGCAGCTCGAGAAGCGAGATATCGAAGCCGACCGCGGTCACGGCCAGCAGCCTGTCGCCTTCCACCGCAGGCACTCGCTCGCTGATGCCGGCGGCAAAGTTCGCCAACGATCCGTGCGAAACCTGCACGCCCTTGGGAACACCCGTTGAGCCCGACGTGTAAATGACGTAAGCGGCCGATTCGGGATGAACGACGCGCATGCCCCAGGAAGACGCCGGCGCCTGTGTCGCAGCCGCGGCCGCAACGCGCGGTGACAGGACAGGAATCGGGAGCTCGTCAGGCGCGACATCGGCGCGCGTGATCACCCGCTTCGCGCCCGAATCCGCCAGCATGAATTTGACCCGCTCGGGGGGCGCGCCCGCCGCAATCGGCACGAGCACGGCACCACTTTCCAGCACTGCCAGATAAGCGACCACCAGCTCGCAACTCCGCGGCAACAACACGGCCACCCGGTCTTCGGGCTGCACACCCGCAGCCACTATCTGCCCGGCCAGAAGCCGGCTGCGACGGATGAGCTCTGCATACGAAAGCTCCTCTTCGACGCCGACCACCGCCGTGTCGTTGCCGTTCGCCCGTTGCAGGATCCGGGAATGCAGCGGCGACCAGGTCGAGGACGACACGCGCGAGCCGTGACCCATCTCCACGAGGCTCGTTCTCACGTTCGCCGGCATGAGAGCCGCGCTCGCGCGCGCATACATGTCGGTTGCGCAAGCTCCCAGAGCCTCACTGAAGCAACCCGCGATGAAGCTCACCTGCTCGGCACTCAACTGCTCGCAGTCGTATTTGAGATTGAGTGAGACCGCCGCCGTGAGCGGATTCAGCGAGAAGTTTGCGGACAGCGTGAAGCTCGTCTGCTCGTAGATCGTGTAGTCGAGCCCCTGCACGTCGCCGAGCTCGGCCAAACGCTGATAAATATGATAGTGCGTATAGTAAAAGAGACACTCCGACAGCGGACCGCAGCTCAGGATGTTCTGGATCTGCGCCAGCGGCAACCGGCGGTGCGGCAGGCAAACCCGCTCGCGCTCGAACGCCGACGCGACGAGGTCCAGCCAGCTCGCCGACGGGCTGATGCGCAACCTGAAGGGCAGGCTGTTGATGAAGAGGCCGATCGCCCGTTCGCCATCGCGGGTTTCGGGCCGCCCACTCGAGACGACGCAGGAGACGATGTCCGACTGTCCAGTCAGAAATGCCATCACGCGCATGTGCACGGCGAGCAATACGCTCTTGAGTGGTACGGCCGCTTGCACGGCCAGTTTCTTGAGGCCTCGCGAGACGTCCTCGGGAATCGGCACGTTGCACGTCGATATCTCGCGCGCAACGCGGCTGCGATCGACGTCGCGCCAACGCGGCAGACGGCAGGGACGCACATTCGCAAGCTCGGCCATCCAGAACTCACGTGAGTCCGCGCGCACGAGGCTTTCGCGCTCGAGCCACACGTAGTCCCGGAACGACGTGGCCGGGGGTCGCATGTCCGCGGGCTCCCCGCGCCGCATTTGCCAGTAACGCGCGAAACTCTCGGTCAGCAGCGTGGCTTCGCTCCAACCGTCCATCAGCGCGTGATGAAAGCTGATGGAGAACTGGAAAGTCTGCTCGGTGCGCAGATGCACTGCCATGCGCACGAGCGGGAGCTGCTCTTCGACGAAGCCGCGCTGCTTTTCGTTCGCAATCCACGCCTCGATGGCCTCGACTTGACGGGGCGTGTCATTGCCGCGCAGATCGACGATCTCGAGCCCGAGGGGGCCTTCGTCGTGCACGAGCTGCAGCGGCTCGCTGTAGCTGGAAAAGTCGAAACGGGTACGCAGGGCCGGATGTAGCTTCAGCGTTGCGCGTACCGCGCGTTCCAGCACCGCCGTATCGATGTGCCCTGCAACGTGAATGCTGGAAATATCGTGGTACACCGCGGATCCGGGATGCGCGCGGCGGTGATAGATCATCCCCGCCTGCAGCTGAGTCAGCGGATAGGCGTCGACGATGCCTTCCGGAATCCGCTGCGCATCTTCCGCTTTCAGCAGGGCAAAGGGTGCGAGCTGCGGAGTCTGCTCGTGCTCGCCCTTCGCTTCGCGCAGCTCCGCCGCGAGGGTTTGGATGGTCGGAAAACGGAACAGCTGGTCGATGGTCAGGCTGAGCCCGCGCTCCTGCGCCAGCGCCACGATCTCGACGCTGCGAATCGAGTCGCCACCCAGACTGAAGTAGTTGTCGTGGTTGCCGACGCGCTCGAGCCCGAGGATCTGGCACCAGATCGCGGCGAGAATCTCTTCCTCGAGTCCTGCCGGCGGCACATAGCGCTCGCGCAGGAGGGATGCGTCGCTGAGCCGCGGCAACTGCGCGCGATCGAGCTTGCCGTTCGCCGTCAACGGAAGCGCGGCGAGTGTCACGAAGTGCGGCGGGATCATGAACTCCGGCAGCGTCTTGCGCAGGAAGTCGCGCAACCCGGTGGCGGACAGTCCGCGCCGCTCCGCATCGTCCGCGGGAACCAGATAGACCGCGAGCCGCTCCGCGCCCTCGTGCTCGATCAACGCGGCGGCCGCGCCCTTCACGGCCGGGTGCGCCACCAGCGCCGATTCGATCTCCGCGAGCTCGACGCGGCGACCCCGGATCTTGACTTGCTGATCCCGCCTGCCGAGATACGTCAGCACGCCATCGCGGCTCTGCACGACCATGTCGCCACTGCGGTACATGCGGCTTCCCCGCGGCCCGAACGGGTCTGGCAGAAAGCGCTCGGCCGTGAGATCCGCCCTTCCCAGATACCCTCGCGCCACACCGGCACCCGCGATGAAGAGCTCGCCCGAGGCGTCGGGCGGCACGAGATTCAGATCGCGATCGAGCACGTACAGACGGGTGTTGCGCAGGGGCCGGCCGATCGGCACTCGCCCTTGAATGGGAACGCCGGGCGGGGACTCGTGAACGCAGCAGCCGACCACTGTTTCGGTCGGACCATACTCATTGAATATGCGTGTCTGCGGGCTCGCTTCGCGCCAGAACTCGACGTGTTCGGCCCACAGCGCCTCCCCGCCGATGACGAGCGCGTCCACGGAAGCGCGTGTGTCCGACGGCGAGCGCTGTTGCACCAGCCGCAAGTGCGCGGGAGTGAGCTTGGCGACCGAGATGCCCTCGCCGTGCAACAGCAAGCCGACCGAGCCTTCGACAGGTTCCACGGCATCATCGAACAGGACGTAGCCGCCGCACAGGAGCGTGGGAAAGATGCTGGTGATGACCAGATCGAACGCCAGCGAGGCATGTACGGATGCCGCCTTGCCTGCGGCAAATCCATAGGTTCGCAGACACCACTCGACGTAGTTCGCAAGCCCGCCGTGAGTGACGACAACGCCTTTGGGCCGCCCCGTAGAGCCGGAGGTGTACAGCACGTAGGCGGCCGACAACGGATGAACCGTCTTCGGCAAGAGGGCCTGCGCTGACGCGCTCTGTGCGTCCTCGATGTCCAGAAGCGCGGCACCCGACGGCGATTTCGGCCGCGACATCGGTGTCGCGAGGATCAGCCGCACCCCTGCATCATTCGCCATGAACTCGAGACGTGCCGCGGGGTAGGAGGGATCGAGCGGAACATACGCCGCCCCCGCTTTCAGCACGCCCCATATGGCGATGAGCGCATGAGGCCCCGGCTCCGCCAGAACGCCGACGCGATCCTCTTCGCCGACTCCGCGGGCGCGCAGACTGCGCGCGACGCGATCGGACCGGTCCGCGAGCTCCGCATAGGAAAGGCTCTGCGACCCTTGCCGAACTGCCGCACTCGCCGAGAACGCGCGAACGGTGTCCGCAAATCTCCGCAGCACATCCAGGCCTGACACGGTCTCATCAGAGGGGCCCTGTGCGATCAGTCGAGGACACTCAGATTCATCCACGCAGCTGTGAGCCGCCACGGAAGCGCCCGGATCGCTCACAGAGCGCTGCAGGATGGCGACGAAACTCTGGAGCACGCGGTTCGCCTGTTCGGCATCGTAAACGCGCGGGTCGTGGCGCAACTGCAATCTCAGGTGATCCGCAGCCTGCACACACTGCAGACGCAGGTAAAAACGATCGGCCTGCGCGCTCATTTCCACGGGCGTGAACGAGACGCCGCAGACGAGCAGTGACCCGCCCAGATCGACGAACTCGAATCCCACACCCGGAAAGCGCGGGCCCGGCGTCAACGGAATCGAGGGCCACGAGTGCCAGGACGCGAGCCGCTCGAGCTCACGCGCGGTGTTCCGTGCGAGCTCGAGGAATGAGCCCACCGTGGGCACCGGGGTCACCGGAGCGAAGAACGAAAACAGTCCGACGGCATCGCGCAGACTTTCATCCACGCGACCCTCGACGAGCGTCGCGACCCGAACCGTGTCGCCGCCTCCCAGCTTGTCGAGAGTCAGAAGCCACCCCGCCATGAGTGCCGCCTGCAACTCGAGGCGATGCCCTGTGCAATATGCCTGCAGCTGGCGCACGAGAGTGTCGGACAGGGTGAGATCGACAACCTGCGAATCGTCCGGCGCGTGCTCGGGTGATGACAGACACGCGAGCGGGAGCGCTGGATCGCGCATCTCGTCCACCGACCGCTCGATGTCCCGGGCAGCGGCACCAGCGCTGGAGTCCCCGAGGATCTCCCATGCCCATGCCACGAACGCGGCGTGGCACGGGGCATTCGGCTCGGTGCGTCGACCAAGCGCTCCATATAGAGCCGGAACAGCGCGCGCGAGAATGGCGAGGCTTTGCGGATCGGCGTTGCAGGCGCCGGCGGTCAGGGTGAGGAGCGTTCTGCCGTCGCTCGTGGTCGCAAGATCACTCTCGAAGGGATGGGCGCCGCCGATGCGCAACCGGAGCGCATCGTGAATGGCGATGCATTCGGCCACGGCCCGCTGAACACGTGCGGCATCCACAGGACCGCGCAACTCGAGCACGAGGCGATAGCCGGAATGACGCTCGAGCTGCTGCGCTCGCGCCCGCAATTGCTGGGGCGACAGCAGAGGTTCTTCCGTGAACAACGGATCAGCAGTGCTCATGACGCTACGGCTGGTGCGAAATCGAGACCATGTCGTCGGAACGCAGTGCCGAGCTCGTCCGTGAAGCGACGCTGTAATCGAGCACCTTGCGCATCTGAGACCTTCGCTGCGACAAATCCTCAGTCTCCGCGGCAGCTTGCGTCATTGCAGGCTGCAACAGGTCCACGAGCGCCGACTTGATCCGCGTCAATGCCGCCGAAGACAGGCTCTCCGCTGGAACCATGAACGCGACCGTGCGCGGCTGGTATCGAATTCGAAAGAGCGCGCGTCCGTTGAAGCCCGGCACGACCTCGTCGCGCATCGCGCGCCCGTTGCTTCGCGCACGCTCACAACCGGAAAGCAGTTCCTGCAGCACCTTCTCCGGCGGCGGGCGCTCCCCCCGCTCCACCAGCGCACGCGCGCGCCTTGCAATCGAACGTCGGCGGTCCATGTCCTGCCAGGCCTCGTAGAGATCGAGCCCCCAGGTCTCGCAGATCTCCCGCGGACTGCGAAACGCGTTCACGATGACGGGCGGAATCCGCGCGAGCTTGATGAGACGTGAGACCTGCGAGGCCGAGACACCGATGGCTCGCGCGATCTCCTCCTGCGACTGGAAGTAATTGCAGCGAAGCCAGTTCTGATAACTGCAGCCGCGCTCGTACGGGCTCACATCCTGTCGCTGACGGTTCTCGATATCGAGAACGACGATGGCTTCCCGATCGGACAGCTCGCGCAGCTCGACGAGCAGCGGCACGTTCAGGTGCCTCGCGACGAACAGCCGACGGGCACCATATACGAGCTCGATATCGTAGGCCGAGTCGTTGCGCACGGGTCTGCCCAGCACGGGGAGCAACTGACCGTGCGACGTGAAACTCTGAATCTCGGCCTTACAACTCTCTTCCGTGATGTGCTCGTGAAGGCGTTCGTGTTCGCTCCAGATACGGCAGCGAAACGGGCTGACTGCGACGATCTCACGCATGACAGGACTCCTTCCCTTCGCGAGGCGTTTTTGTTCGCTGTTGGTCGCGGGCGATCCTAACTTCCTTCTCGACTGCTGTGAACATGCATAACGCTCGTATCAGCGGCGCAGGATGAACCGGCGCTGATTGATGTGGATGATTGATGTAGATGTACCACCTCGCATCCAGCCGGGATTGTCTGCATTCAAGCAGTTGCGCAGTTGCAGGCTGCAAGACAACTACGCGGAAGGTGATCCGTTGTATCAACACCGTACAACAATCCAACGACGTTACAGCTGCACGGGGCATGAGCTGCGCGACACGACGAAGCTCGAACTCTCTGTTAGGGTCCGAACGCATGCCGCAACTCTCGCCTTCCCGCGGAGCGAATGGGGCGTCCGCCGCTACGGACGACTGGCTCGTCCGTCCTGTTTGCATGTCCGATGCGCCACTGCTCGTCTTCTGCTTTCATTGCGCGGGTGGCTCTGCCGGACAATTCCTGAAATGGAACATGCTCGGCGGAGGGGACGTCGCCTTCGCCGGCGTGCAGCTGCCCGGCCGCGAGCGACGGTATCGCGAGCCCCCACTGCAGGATTTTTCGGACCTGATCGGATCCCTGCGCGCAGCGATCGGTCCCGTTCTGGATCGTCCGTACGCATTCTTCGGCCACAGCCTGGGTGCCCTCGTCGCGTTTGAGCTCGCCCGGGCGCTGCGTGGGTCCGGTGTGCCGCTTCCGAGACACCTGTTCGTGGCTGCCCGCTCGGCGCCGCAGCTGGCGCGCGACTTTCCCGCGCTTGACGAGCTCCCGCTCCCCCGGTTGCTCGAAGTGCTACGTCGCTACGGAGGCATCAACGAAGCCATGCTGGGTGATACAGACGTCATGAGCGGCCTGCTGCCCACGATCCGGGCCGACTTCCGGCTGGTACGGCGTTACGTCTATCGACATGAACCACCCTTCGACTTTCCCATCAGCGCCGTCGGTGGAACTGCGGACGAGTCCTGCAGCGAATCGGACCTGCGCGCCTGGGGCGAACAAACCCGCGCTCGATTTCGCTGCAACCTGCTCGCCGGCGGCCACTTCTTTCTTCGTGAGCACGCTGCAACTGTCGTGACGGACATCATCCGAACGCTGCTCGCGTCCGAATGAATCGAATCAGCCGAAGCGGTCCACACGAAGGGTTTGCAGTTGCGGTTGTATCGGTGACGAACTGATCGGAGTGCCGCGATCTCTCTTATGAAGTGCGTGCCGATAGTGTAACCCCGTCGGTTCGCTGAACCGCTTTGCTCAAGAGCGCTACAAAATCTCCGATGCTAGGGGCGTTGAACAGCTCGATCAACTCGTCACTATCCATTTGAAAGTGGTAGGTCGCCTGAAGCTGCGCGACGATCGACGTCATGTTGACCGAATCAACGCCGAGATCCTGCATGTTGTTATTTCTGGAAACGGCAGAGCGGTCGATGTTGCACGCCGCGGCAATCGCGGACACGACCATCTCCTCGAGACCCGACACGTGTTCGTCCATTGATTCCCCCCGGGATCCAGAGGCACTCACGATGCGCTCTGGGGTATTTCGATGCAACCACGTTAGCCCGCACGTTGATCCCTGACAGCGCGCAACCATCGCGTGAAGTCGTGACAAGCGCTGCGCTAATCTTGATTCTATCTGTACCCCGGTGCTATATCGCTTGCAACGACATCCGAGCTACTGGCTCGCGAGATCAGGGAGGAAGCACGCGATGCCTGAAGCAGTTGTCTTCTGCCGAATGCGGTGTCGCCCAGGCACGTGAGCGATGGAAGCCGTTCCGATCTCTGCCCGCCCGCCCTCGCCAGCGCCAATGCAAGCGGCGCTCGCCCTTACGCAACTGGCGACGAGCTTTGTGCTATCGCAGGCACTGTACGTAGCCGTTGAGCTGAGAGTCGCCGACATATTGAGAGATAGCCCTCGCTCGATCGGCGAGCTGGCTGAAGAGACCGGTGCAGACAAGCATTCGCTACATCGCGTACTCAGCACACTGGCGGCCTATGGAGTGTTTTCCACCGACGCCGACGGCCGGTTTTCGGTAAACGAGCTTGCCGAGCCGCTCCTCGAGCGCCATCCCACCTCAGTGAGGAAGCTGATCCTCTTCTTCGGAGCCGGCTGGCACTGGGCTTCCTGGGGCCGAATGCTCGACAGCGTCCGGACGGGCCGGCCCGCGTTCGAATCGGCCCATGGTTGTACGCTGTTCGATTACCTCGCCACCGATCAGAAGGCGCAGCAGATATTTTCCGAGGTGCTGCAACGACACACTGTCGCCGCGCTTCCTGCCATTCTGGCGAGCTGCGATTTCGGTTCGGCACGCAACATCGTTGA
>FTED01000947.1_pt1 | contig 27951 bp, 21 predicted proteins | sample 1640121 | NCBI WGS metagenome assembly FTED01 (sample SAMEA3914816, study PRJEB12502) | metagenome | biome: forest; material: soil | place: USA | collected 2011-09-16 | depth 0.3 m
GAGAGTTCCGTTCCGGGGACTGCGGTCGCGGCTCCGAAACCGGTCGCGCTGGAAACCGTGGCTGAGCGCTCGGGCTTTCGTGTCACCGGGCGCTATGAGGAAGTTGAGCGTCTGTGTGCGGGCTACGCGGCAGCGTGGCCCGCGGCGGTGCGCTGCACGGAATTCGGCCGCACGCCGGAAGGCCGTCCGATGCTCGCGCTGGTCATATCGAAGAGCGGTGTCCTGACGCCCGACGACGCGCGCGAGCGCGGCACCCCGGTGTTGCTGGTGCAGGGCGGCATCCATGCGGGCGAGATCGACGGCAAGGACGCAGGCTTTCTGGCTACGCGCGAGATGCTGCGCGACAAGGCCACCCCTGCGGCGCTCGAATCGTTCGTGCTCGTGTTCGTTCCGGTATTCAACGTTGACGGGCACGAGCGCTTCGGGCGATGGAATCGTCCCAATCAGAACGGCCCGGAGGCAATGGGCTGGCGCGTCACGGCGCAGAACCTGAACCTCAATCGCGACTACGCCAAGGCCGACGCGCCGGAGATGCAGGCGATGCTGCGCCTCCTCGACGCGTGGGACCCCGTGTTGTACGTGGACCTGCACGTGACCGACGGCGCGCAGTACGAGCCTGATGTCGCGAACCTGCTCGAGCCTGTCTACACGGGCGACCCAGGCATGCAATCCACCGGCCGCGCAATGCTCGCCGAGTTGAACAAGTCATTGGCCGCGCAAGGTGCGCTGCCGCTGGATTTCTATCCCTCATTCATCGACGCGGACAATCCTGCGTCGGGATTCAAGGCCGGCGGCTACCCAGCGCGCTTTTCGACCGGCTACTGGGCGCTGCGCAATCGCTTTGCGCTGCTGGTGGAAACGCACTCCTGGAAGGACTATCCCAGGCGTGTACGGGTCACGCACAACGTCATCGTGACGCTGGCGGAAATGACCGCGAAGCAAGGGCGGACATGGCGCTCACTCGCGCGCGATGCGGACGGACGCGCGGCACGACTTGGCGGCCAGGACGTGGCGCTCGAGTTCGAGGCCGGACCGCATTCGAAGACGATCGAATACCGCGGTTACGCCTATACGCGCGAGCCGTCGGCGATTTCCGGTGCGCTGGTCACGCATTACGACGCGAGCAGGGCGCAGATCTGGCGCGTCCCGCTCCTGGACACGGTGGTGCCGAAGCTCACCGTGCACGCGCCGCGCGGCGGCTACATCGTACCCGCGGCTTACGCTGCGTGGGTCGCGGAGCGACTCGCGCTGCATGGCATACACTTCGAGCGGCTGGAAAAGGCTCTGCAAGCCGCGACGGTGGAAACGTTCCGCGCCACCCATGCGGCCTTTGCAACGGCGTCCTTCGAGGGTCGAACGACGGTCACACTCACCGGACAATGGAAGGACGAGCGGCGCGACATCGCCGAGGGGTCGCTGTTCGTGCCCGTCGCCCAAGCCAAGGCGCGTCTCGTTCTTACGCTGCTCGAGCCCCAGTCGTCCGACTCGTTCGCCGCGTGGGGCTTTTTCAACGGCGCATTCGAAGCGAAGGAATATATGGAGCCTTATGTCGTCGAGCAGGTCGCCCGCGAAATGCTCGTCAGCGACGCGGAAGCGGCCGCGGAGTTCAAGCGTCGGCTGGCGACAGACCCGGACTTTGCGAAAAGCCCGGATGCCCGGCTGGAGTTCTTCTATCGCCGGCATCCCTCGTGGGATGAGCGTCTGAACCTGTATCCCATCTATCGGATCGCCTCCGCGACTGTGCGATAAGCGCCCTGTTCTCTGCACCCGTGACGTGCGTCGGGGCCGACGATCGAGCCTTCGTGGTGCACCCCCGTACCGCTGGGTAAGGGTCGCCGGCGCAGCGGCGGCGACCCTACGCAACGCAACCGATTGAATGACGCGGGATTCCCCGCCTGACGCTTGGGCTCGGCGCCGCATGCGGCGGACATGCATGGAACTTGCAAGCTTGACGGCAGAGGCCCTCTTCACCGAGCAGCACCCGCAAGTGCCATGAACGCACGTCTCCTCGATTCCGATCGCGTTGCAGACGGCACTGCCGCACCTGCCGCAGATGATGATCGCGTCGCAGATGATCGGGTCGCCCTGAACAAGGAGGCGTTCAAGCACGCCTTCCTCGACAATCTTTTCTACGTGCAGGGAAAGACCCCCGCACTCGCCACACAACATGACCACTACATGGCGCTCGCGTACACGGTGCGCGACCGCATGCTGCATCGCTGGATCAGTACCACTGCGACCTACACGCGGCAGGGCTCGCGCACCGTCGCGTATCTCTCCGCCGAGTTCCTGATGGGGCCGCACCTCGGGAACAACCTCGTAAACCTCGGCATGCGCACCGAGGTGTGCGAAGCCGTGGCAGAGCTCGGGCTGGACTTCAACGAATTGCTGGCTTGCGAGGATGAGCCCGGGCTCGGAAACGGGGGCCTCGGACGCCTCGCAGCATGCTTTCTCGACTCGCTTGCGACACTCGAAATTCCCGCGCTCGGGTACGGCATCCGCTACGAGTTCGGCATCTTCCAGCAGGAAATCGCCGACGGCTGGCAGGTGGAGAAGACCGACAAATGGTTGCGCTTCGGCAATCCCTGGGAAATCGCGCGTGCCGAATGGGCAGTGGAAGTCAAGATCGGCGGGCATACGGAGCGCTACACCGATGAGTACGGCCGGCTGCGCACGCGCTGGACTCCGCACAAGATCGTCAACGGCGTACCGTACGACACACCGATTCTCGGCTACCACGTCAACACCGCAAACACGCTGCGCCTGTGGCGCGCGGAAGCGCCCGAGTCGTTCGACTTCGCAGTATTCAACCGCGGCGACTACTACGGCGCCGTGAACCAGAAAGTGACGTCGGAGAATCTGAGCAAGATCCTTTATCCGAACGACGAGGCCGTGCAAGGCAAAGAGCTGCGGCTCGAGCAGCAGTACTTCTTCGTGTGCTGCTCGCTGCAAGACATGCTGCGCATCCTGCACGTGCAGAGAATCCCGCTCGATCGCTTTCACGAGAAGTTCGCGGTGCAGCTGAACGATACGCATCCCGCGATAGCCGTAGCGGAGCTGATGCGCCTGCTGGTTGACGAGCGCGGCATGGAGTGGGAGCGCGCCTGGCGGATCACGCAAAAGACCTTTGGGTATACGAACCATACGCTCATGCCCGAGGCGCTCGAGCGTTGGCCGCTCGCGGTATTCGCCAAGGTGTTGCCGCGTCACCTGGAGATCATCTACGAGATCAACGCACGTTTCCTGGACGAAGTGCGGCTGCGCTTCTTCGGCGACGATGCGCGCATCGCGCGGCTCTCGCTGATCGATGAATCGGGCGATCGGTACGTACGGATGGCGAATCTCGCGTGCGTGGGAAGCCATGCGGTCAATGGCGTCGCCGAGCTGCACTCCGAGCTCCTGAAGCAGGACGTACTGCAGGATTTCCACGCCCTTTGGCCGGAGAAGTTTTCGAACAAAACCAACGGCGTGACCCCGCGCCGGTGGCTTGCGCTCACCAATCCACGCCTCGCAGCGCTCATCACGGAAGCCATCGGCGAGGGCTGGCTCACTGACCTCGAGCGGCTGCGGCAACTCGAGCGATTCGTCGACGACTCGACCTTCCGCGCCAGGTGGCGTGAGATCAAGCGCGCGAACAAGCGCGACCTCGCGGCCTTCGCACGCGAGCGGACGGGCGTCTCCGTCGATCCGGATTCGCTGTTCGACGTGCAAGTGAAGCGCATCCACGAATACAAGCGACAGCACCTCGCCATCCTGCACGTCATCGCGCTCTACCGGCGCCTGAAGTCCGAGCCGCGCTTCGAGATGCAGCCGCGCACGTTCATCTTTGCGGGCAAGGCTGCACCGGGCTATCACCTCGCGAAGCTGATGATCAAGCTCATCACCGCGGTCGGCGATGTCGTGAACCGCGACCCGCAAGCGCGTAACCGATTGAAGGTCATGTTCCTGCCGAACTTCAACGTGACGAACGCGCAGCGCGTCTACCCTGCCGCCGACCTCTCGGAGCAGATATCGACAGCCGGCAAGGAAGCCTCTGGTACCGGCAACATGAAGTTCTGCATGAACGGGGCCCTCACCATCGGGACCCCCGACGGCGCAAACATCGAGATCTGCAATGAAGTCGGCGCCGAGAACTTCTTCATGTTCGGACTCTCGGCGCCCGAGGTCGCCGCGCTCAAGGCGAGTTGCTACCGTCCGGCCAACTACTACGAAACGAACTCCGAGTTGCGCGGCGCGATCGACCTGGTGGCCGAGGGTTACTTCTCACGCGGCGACACGCACCGTTTCCGTCCGCTGCTCGACTGCCTCATGCAGTGGGACCCGTACCTCGTGCTCGCCGACTTCCAGGCCTATGCCCAATGCCAAGAGCAGGTGAACCGTGCGTACGAGGACCAGGAGCACTGGACTATAATGTCGATACTGAACGTGGCGCGGTCGGGGAAATTCTCCTCCGACCGCACCGTGCGCGAATACGCGGAGGCGATCTGGCATGCGCCGTCCGTGCCCATCCGACTACTGTCGCAGAAGGATCTGACGTCGGGGCCTTGATCGATTGTTGAAAAGAAGGCCATCGTGGCCTTCTTTTCAATACGGCGAGCGAAAGGCGTGACTTTCGCTCGCCTCCAAATTCGACGACGGACGTCGTCGAATTTGCCGGCGCATCCCGGCGCCGGTTACTTTGAGCACCCTATACGATTGCTTGACCGGCCCCGCCGGGGCCCCTAGTGTCCGCGGGCTCGGGTCCGAGCCCGGTTCGCGAGGCCATCCCATGCGCGCAGCGGTTTATCACGGTCGTGAGGATCTCAGGCTCGAGGATGTGCCGGAGCCGCGAGCGCGCGCCGGTGAGATCAAGCTCCGAGTCCTGTACAACGGCATCTGCGGCAGTGACCTGCACGAGTATTACCACGGCCCCATCACGACTCGCGTCACGCCCCACCCGCTCACGGGCGTGAAGAACCCGGTGATCCTCGGCCACGAGTTGAGCGGCGAGATCGTCGAGCTGGGTGCGGGCGTCGAAGACCTGAGCATCGGCGACCGGGTGGCCGTCGAGCCGGTCGAGACGTGTGGCCATTGCATGTACTGCACGTCGGGACGCTACAACCATTGCGGCCAGCTCGCGTTCCACGGCTACAACCGCGCGAGTGGCGGTTTGGCGCAGTTCAGTGTCGTGCGGCGCTCGATGGCGCACAAGCTGCCGCAGGGAATGACCGGGCAGCAAGGCGCCTTGATCGAGCCGATGGCCATCTCCTATCGCACCGCCGCGCGCTGCGGCGTCGAGGCGGGTCAGAGCGTGGTGATCCACGGGGGAGGCCCGATCGGCGTGGGCGTCTACTTCACGCTACGGCGCCGGGGAGTGCGCGTGATCCTGGTCGACCCGTCACCGCTGCGACGGGCGGCGCTCGCGCGCCTCGGCGCGCAGATCGTCCTCGACCCGAACGATGGGGACGTCGTGAGCGCCATCAAGGATCTCACCGGGGGTCGCGGCGCCGACACATCCGTGGATGCCGCGGGCGTCCCCGCAGCGTTCAAAGCGGCGCTCTTGAGCACCGCCGTCGACGGGCGCCTCGTGGTCGTCGCGATTCACACGCGTCCCATCGAGATCGCGCCCATGGAGATGCTCATGTCCGAAGTCCACGTGAGCGGCATCGCACTCTCATGCAACAACTTCCCGAGCGTCATCGCGGAGATGGCCGCGGGTAGCTACCCCCCGGAAGGCTGGGTCGAAACGATTCCGTTCGAACAACTGATCCACGCGGGGTTCGAGCGCCTGCATCGCCAGGAAGGAATGAAGATCCTCGTGGACGTGGGCGGCGCACGCACCGTTCGCTGAGCGGCGGCGCACGCACCACCGCTGAGCTTGGCCGCTTGGGCAGCGGGTCGTGGCGCCGTCGTTCGCAATCGCCGGTTGACCCAGCGCCGAGACGAACGTGCGCCCCTCAGGAGCGTCAGCTCGGTGGGCGGGTCGGCGGGATGTTGACCTCGATCTTCACACCGTTCGGGTCGAGGAGGAAAACCTGGCGCAGACCGTTTGGATTCGTGATGTTCCGCTGCGCCTTGACGCCGTTGCGCGCGAGGCGCTCGAGGAGCTCTTCATAGTCGGTCGCGTTGAAGGCGATGTGATCCACCGCGCCGGTCCCCGGAGCCTGGGTCGACACGGGAATATCGCGCTTCTGGGAATGAGCGGTGTACGTCACCCACTCCGCGATGTGGATACAGGGTATGTCGCCCAGATACAGCCAGTAGCCGGGGAATCCCAGCGGGGGCCGGAATCCCTCCTGCATACCGAGCACGCGGCAATAGAAATCCCGGGTGCCCTCGATGTCGGCGGTCAGAACCAGGAAGTGCTCCATCTTGGTCAGCGGCATGGTTCCTCTCCCGTGTGCGCCGATCGCGCCGAGGATGCGCACCACCCGAGCTCTTTCGGGCGGAGCGCGGCAAGGTTACGCTCGCACTGCGCGATGCGCAGCCCGCATCCGCACCACGTCACCTCGTGGACGGAGCGAGTACTGCGTTGAGCTTTGAATCCCTGTTCTGGCTCGTTGGGTGCCTTGTGCTCGGCTGGCTCGTAGCCCGTACGGGTCGCGCACCCCCGGCGCTCGCGCAGCACCTCAACTGGTGGGTCATCAACATCGCCCTGCCCGGCCTCGTGCTGGATCTGATCCCGCGGGTGCGACTCGATCCGCAGCTGTGGTTTCTGCCAGTTGCAATGTGGCTGGTCTTTGCGGGCGGGTGGGCGGCGGCGGCACTGGCGGGAGCGCTGTTTGGCTGGTCACGTGCACGCATCGGCGCGGTGGCGCTCTCGGCGGGGCTCGGTAATACGGCGCTCGTCGGCTTTCCCCTGATCGAAGCTCTGCGTGGCAAGGAAGGCCTCGCGCTCGCCGCTTTCGCGGACCAGGTGGGAGGCTCCATCGCGCTTGCGGTTGGCGGCATCGCGGTTGCGGCGATCTATTCGGGCGGGAAACCGCAGGTGGCGGTCATCATTCGACGCATCGTCCTGTTTCCGGCGTTCGTGGCGCTGATCGTCGCGGGCGTCGCCGGCGCCTTCGGTGGATGGCCGAGCGCGATCGAAGGCTTGATTGCGCGCATTGGAGCGACGCTCGCGCCGGTCGCGCTGTTCTCGATCGGGCTGCAGTTCAGGCTGCGTGTGGATCGCTCGCACCTGGGGGCCGCGGCGCTCGCCCTCGGCTGGAAGCTCGCACTTGCGCCGCTCCTGATCTATCTGCTGGCAGTCACGACGGGCATTCACGGTCTGGTGCTCGTCGTCGGCGTGCTGCAAGCTGCGATGGCGCCGATGGTGTCAGCGACGATCCTCTCCGATCAGTATGGTCTCGATCGAGACGTGGCGAGCATGGCGCTCGGGGCGGGACTGCTGCTCTCGCTCTTTTCAGTCCCGTGGATCAATCACCTGCTCCCAGGCTAGCGCGCGCCCTTTTGCGCGTTACGAGCTCAGCGCCAGCCCGTGGCAACGCTCTCGCGCGTCAATCCCGGAGTCAGTGACGCAATTCGCGAGCGCTCTTCCACCCATTTCGCAAGTTCGCTCGCCGCGCTCGCGTTGGGGTCTCCCGCACTGCTCTGTCCATCGATCCAGTGCTTCATCGCGCCGAGGAGCTTGTCGGCGAGGGTACGGTTGCTCGCGTACAGCTCGAGGTACGCCTGCTTCGCGTCAGCAATGCGGTTGAGCGCGAGATAGGCCTCACCCCGGTACTCAGTGGCCTCGGGATAACCGGGTTTCACCGCCAGTGCCCTGCCATATGCAGCGAGGGCAGCAGCATAGTCGCCGAGCTTGCGCTGCGAGTAACCGAGGCCGTTCCAGGCCTCCGCCATCAGCGGATCCTTTTGCGTGGCGTCCTGAAAGTGCTGGCGCGCGCGCGCATAGGCGGCACGCGCAGCTGCGGGGACTTGTGCCGAGCTCGAAGCCGCTGCATCTGCCTCCTTCAGCGCGCTGACCCCCGCCTCGTACGCGGATTTGCCTTGCTGCGGCTGCGCGGAAGACTGGCCCGGAGCAGCAGGCGTGGGCGTTGGCGCATCAATCACCGACCACGCCGCCGGCACTGCAAGCGCCAGCGACACGCCCACGAGAACCCGCCAATAGCTCCGTACCGTCAAATTCAGTTGCCTCATGTTCGTGGCGCTGAGCCTCGATGATCCCCCACCCGCTCGGATCCGAGCCGCCTACCACGCGACTCGTCCGCTACCCGGCCAGACAGGTTCCGAGGACTCGAAAGCAGCGGGCACAGCCTGGGGATTCTAGGGTTCGATCCGCACGATCTGCGCCTCGCACCCCGGAAGGTCGACCGTGTCGCCGACGGCGCGACCCAGGAGCGCCGTCGCAACGGGTGCCACCCAGCTCACGCGACCCTGGGCCGGATCTGCCTCGTCCTCGCCGACGAGTCGGAACGAACGTTCCGTCCCGTCCTCGAGCAGAAGGGCGACCCGCAGGCCGAAGCGGACCACATCAGCCGCGCCGATGACCTCGACCACACGCGCCGATGCGCGACGCTGAGTCCAATAGCGCAGGTCCCGCGCGGTGCTCGCTAACGCGGACGTATCATCCTCAGCGCGAGCGGCGACGCGTCTGGCTTCGAGCGCGCGGATCTGCGCCTCGATCTGATGGAGGCCTGCGGGTGTCACGAAATTAGGATGTGGACTCAGAGGGCGTTCGGGAAGCCCGTCATCCGCATCCTGGTCCGACTCTTTGACGAACGCGCGGCTCATGTGCGTCACGACCTCCGGCCATCGATTCTCGCTCTTCCGCCCCTCCTTGGCCTATAGTCCGATGAGAATATCGGGGGCGCCAAACGCCGACACGAACGCCCGGGGGGCTTGCATGCCAAACCGAAACGATCCGCTCGGCGGGACACCGTCCGGCATCTCATCTACCGATTCGTCCATCACCAAGCCGCCGCAGTTCCCCAGGGTGGTCGCCACCGCGGCTGCCGCCGCCACCTTGGGCGCGGTCGTCGCACCTTCGATGGGCAGCGGCTGACGCGCTGATGTCCAAGCTCGGCGAGGCGGAGATCGCCCGCATCGTCGCGCGCGCGATCGAGCTCGGCCCGCGGGAACGCCTTGCGTACATCCGGGTTGCGTGTGCGAACGACTCGGAAGCGTTCGATCGCGTGCTGCTCGCTCACAGCGTCGCCACGCAATCCCACCCAGGGGAAAGCGACGAGTCGTTCTGGGCCATCGACCGCTCGGGGCAGGTGCTCGGTCCCTGGCGATTGTTGCGGCGGCTGGGGGGCGGGGGCATGAGCGACGTATACCTCGCGGAGCGCACCGGCGACTACAGCCATCAGGTCGCGGTGAAGCTCGTGCGACCGGGCCTGGTGAGCCGCGCGGATCACAACCGGCTGCGCGCGGAACGGCAAATCCTCGCCCGCCTCAATCATCGCAACATCGCCCGACTCCTCGACGGGGGCACGACGGCAGACGGCATTCCGTATCTCGTGATGGAGTACGTCGATGGCGAGCGGATCGACCACTATTGCGACCGGCACCGGCTGTCGGTCACAGCGCGGCTTGCGCTGTTCCGCGGCGTGTGCGCCGCCGTCCACACTGCGCATCAGAACCTCGTCATCCATCGCGACCTGAAGCCGTCGAACATTCTGGTGACGCAGGACCGCACGCTCAAGCTCCTCGACTTCGGCATCGCCAAGCTCATCGAAGTGCGCGAGACGGCCCACACCGTGGCGCTCACTCACGCCGACGTGCGGTTGTTCACGCCGGGTCACGCAAGCCCTGAGCAGGTGCGGGGCGAGTTGATCACGACGATGACGGACATTTATCTGCTGGGAGTGCTCCTCTACGAGCTGCTCTGCGGCAAGCCGCCGTTCGAAGTGCGGGACATGCGGTTGTCGGAGATCGAACGCGTCATCTGTAACGAGACTGCGCCCCTCCCCAGCAGCGTCGTCGATCCGCGCCTCGCCAGCCCACTCGACCTCGCGCGAATTCAGAATGCGGCGGAGGCACGGCAGACGACGCCGACGCGCTTGCGGCGCGAACTCTCCGGCGATCTCGACAACATCGTCATGAAGGCGATGCGCAAAGAGACCGCCCGGCGCTACGCCTCTGCCGATGAGCTTGCCGCGGACCTGAAACGCTATCAGTCCGGGCAGCCGGTCATCGCCCGTCGTGACACGTGGCGCTACCGCGCCGACAAGTTCGTGCGCCGGCATACGATGGGGGTGGGCGCCTCGGTGCTCGTGGTATTGCTGCTTGCGGCGCTGGTGGCCGTGCTAGCCGTCGAAGCGCATCGTATTGCGAAGGAGCGTGCGATCGCCGAACAGGCGCGCCGCCGCTCGGACGAAGTGGCGAGCTTCCTGGTCGAACTGTTCGAGGTCGCAGACCCCAGCAACGCGCTCGGCCGGGAAATGACCGCGCGCGAGATTCTCGAACGGGGCGCGCGCCGCATCCGGCAGGAGCTGAAGGGCGATCCGGAAACGCAGGCGAACCTCATGGAAGCGATCGGCCGGGTTTATCAGAGTCTGGGTCTGGCGGCCGAAGCACGGCCACAACTCGAAGGAGCACTGGCAATGCGCGAAAAACTCTTTCCCGGCGATCACGCGGCGAAGGCTTCGAACCTGAGCGCACTCGGGAGCGTGGAACTGGCCGCCGGACGGCTGGACGCCGCGCAGACCCGCTACCGCGAAGCCCTGGACATGAACGAACGGCTCCATGGACACCGCCATATCGCCGTCGCCGCCTCGCTCCAGGACATGGGCCAGCTCCTCAAGGTCAAGGGCGACTTCAAGGGCGCCCAAGCCGCGCTCGAGGAGAGCCTGCGGCTTTTCACCGAGCTTGAAGGACCCAAATCGAGCCACGTGTCCTCGGTGATGAACGAGCTGGCGCAACTGATGGAACGGCGCGGCGACTTCGCCGGTGCGGAGGACTTCTACCGCCGCGCGCTGGCGGTGGACCGCGAGACCCTCGGCAAGGATCATCCGCAGATTGCCCACAACCTGCACAATCTTGCCGTCGTGCTGCAGGCACGCGGGAAACTGGCGGAGGCCGGTCCGCTGTTCCAGGAGTCCATCGCGCAACTGCGCAAAGTGCTCGGCGAGAAACACCCCGACACGCTCGATGCGCTCGGCAACTATGGACGTTATCTGCAGGCTTCAGGCGATCTGGCCGGCGCGGAGGCGGTGCTGAGGCAGGTGCTCGCACTCAATACGGAAGTGCGCGGCGCCGGTCACCCCTACGTCGGGTACGATCACGTCAATCTCGCGGGCCTTCTGCACGTGAAGGGCGAAGAAGCCGGCGCAGAGGAACAGTATCGTGAGGGTCTGAAGATCTACGCGGCGACCCTTCCCGGCGATCACCAGTACATTGCGTCCGCGCTGACGGGCTTGGCGCGGACCCTCATCGAAGAGAAGCACCCGGAGGAGGCGTACGCTGCAGCGACGCGTGCGCTGAGCATCTGGCGTGCTTCACTCCCCCCGGACCACCCGCAGATTGCGAACGCGCAGGCCGCTGCGGCGCAGGCGTTGGCACTGCAGGGTGAGGACGCCAAAGCGGAACCCATGCTCCTCGCGAGCTACCAGAGATTGCACACCGCTTTCGACCCGACGGACCCGCGAGTGCAGACCGCGGCCCGCTGGCTCGCTGAGCTGTATCGCCGCACCAACCGCGCAACGCTCGCTGACGCGCTGCAGGCGCCGCCGAGGTAGCCGCAAACGCATCCAGGCGCCGCCGTTCGGGCGAGGTATTGAGATTGCCCGCTCAGCGGGCCGCCTTCCCACCGTGAGCGGCAGGATTTCCGGCGCCCCCGTACGTTTCGATCAGCCGGGCAGGCTCGCCGGCGGCGAGCGATGCGGCGAGCCACGCATTGACCGCAGCAACCAGTGTTGGGTCCCGCGGCAGGAGCACCGCCTTGTCGGCACGCGTGAGCGTGCCCCGGAGCGGGCGGCACAGGTCCGTGTGGCGGCGGGTCTGCAACTCGACTTCGACATCATCGGTGATCATGACGTCGGCACGGCCGGCGCGAATCTCCTCGAAGATAGTGCGGTTGTCGGAGTAGATCCGCACCGCGGCTCGGTGCAGATTTGCGCGCACGTATTGCTCGTTCGTACCACCCGGGTTCACTATCACCCGGACACCCGGCTGATCTACCGCCGCGAGCTGCGTATAGCGGCGTGCGTCCCGGCAGCGGGCGATGAGGGTCTTGCCCCCCGTTGCATACGGAATCGAAAAGGCGGCTTGCGCGGCACGCGCCGGCGTCACTGCAATGCCACCCATCGCGAGGTCGAACCGATCCTCATGCAGATCAGCCAACAGCGCGCGCCAGGACGTCCGGATGAATACCGGTTGGGCGCCCAGTCTTGCGGCGAGTGCTGCCGCCAATTCGACATCGGCCCCTGTGAGCTCGCCGCCCGCCTCGATACTGAAGGGTGCGTAGTCACCGGTCGTGCCGATGCGGAGCACACCCGCTGCCGCAATGCGCTCGAGCGCCGGGACTGGGGTACGGCGGATCTGGCTGAGCGCCGCGAGAAGTTCTTGCCGACTGGTGTCCGACCAGCCCTGAGCCGTGAGCCGCTGCGCGGCCGGCAATGCGTAGTGGCTCGCAAAATCGCGTGCCTCCAGGAGCGGTGCGGCGCGATACGCGGCGCGCAGCAAATCGGTCGAGATCTGATCGAGCCGTGGTCGCAGGTCGCCTTCGAGGCTCGGTACCGGCTGAGGGAAATCGAAGCCGCCCGCGGCCCAGCGACCGTGCAGGCTTGCCTGAACCTCACGCGCAAGGCGCACCTGCAGGTCGAACAGCCTCTGGATGCCGTCCGCGCGCAGTCCCAGCGGTTTCGCCAACTCGACCGCGCGTGCGGCGACGGCGCGTTCGCGCTCCGCATCCGCAATCGGCACCCGATTCTGCCACTTCCATGCGGCAACGGCGGGCATAATCCCGAGACGCCGGTCGACAAGCGTCAGCGTCTGGTCGACGTCGGCATCCGCACTCGCAAAGTGCAGGCCGGCGCTGGCGCACGGCGGCAGAGCGAGCGTGAGCAGCCAACACACCCACCCGGTGGACAAACGGCGTGGAACCAACGCTCCGGCGGGTGAACGCCGGTCGCGGCGCTCCGGCGGCATGTTGATATGCACACCGGTTGCATGCCTAATCTGGACTCTACAACAGGGCGCGCGCATAGTGCCTATTGTCGCCTCCGGGGAAGTCAGTTACATGGGCGACCCGTCGCAACGGGATCAAAACGCGCTGCGAGCAACCGCTCGTACGCGTATCGAAAAAGGGTTGCTGCCGCGCTCCAAGCCAACGCGCACATGGGGCGGGCGGGGCTCGGGTGCCGCGTGCAGCCTGTGTGACGCGCCCGTCCTCGATTCCGAGCCTGAAATGGAGCTCGAGTACGAAGGCACGAGCGCCGCCGTCACCGTACGCTTCCATCTGCAGTGCCAGTCGGCATGGGAGCAGGCGCGGCTGACGCCGACCGCTCTCGACTGGATACGCATGGAAGAGCAACCCCCGCCGTTGCGTGCCGTCGTTGAGGCTCGCCTCGATCTTGGAGCATCTCGCTCGGTCGTTCTGAGCATCATGCGGGTGCAGGACGCCGAGACGGGTGCCACGGTCTGGATGAACGCCAACACGCAGGCGCCTCTCCCCCAGAACTGGCGGCCCCTCGAGTGGCGGGCGCTCCCCGGGGCCAAACCCGTCGACGCGGCTTCCGCTGCCGAAATGGTCGCCCCAAAGCGGGCCTGACACTGCAGCCCTGACGCTGCAGCCCTGACACTGCGGGCTGACGCTGCGGAGCTGACGCTCCGGGGCTGACACTGGGAGTTCGCTGAGCGAGGCTTTAGGGCGCACGCCTCGAGGTGCACGCCCTCGGGGCCTGACGCGGTGCACACTGCGAGGGCGCCGCGCAGCGCCTGTCGGAGAGCTCCTACAGCCCCTACCGCCCAGCGCCGACGTCCAGACCACGTTGGATCGGGCATGCTCCTGCCCCCTTCAGGAGATCATTCATGCTGCGTGAAACCGCGTTGGCTGCATTGGTGTGTACGATTGCACTCGGCTGCGCCGCGTGCGACAACCGCGGTCCGGCGGAGAAGGCCGGCGCGAAAGTCGACGAGACGGTACGCACCCTCAAGAACGGCGGTGAGAAGACCCCGGAGGACAAAGTGCGCGACGCCGTCGACGACGCGCGCTCGGACGCGAAAGACGCTGCGAACGACGTCAAGAAGGATGTGAAGAACCACTGATCAGATCGTCCGTGCGGCCATCTGGCGACTGATGAACTGTGCCTGCCTGAGCGCCAGCGACACGATCGTCAACGTCGGGTTCGCCGACCCCGGCGTGCTGAACGCGCTCCCGTCCGAGATGAACAGGTTCCTGATGTCGTGTGTCTGGCCGTGGCCGTTCGTCACGCCGTCGCGCGGGTCGACGCTCATCCGCGCGGTTCCCATGTTGTGAGTGGACGGGGTCTGGCGCGTATGGATCACGCGTTTCGCGCCGATCGACTCGTACATCTTCCGCGCCTGACCTTGCGCATGCGTACGCATGGCAAGGTCGTTCTCGTGTTCATCGACGTGCACGTTGGCGACGGCGAGGCCGAAGGCGTCCTTCACCTGCGGATTCAGCGTGATTCGATTCGTTGCGCGCGGCGTGTCTTCGCCGTTGATGAACATGCCGGCAATGTTCCGATAGTTCTCCACGATCTCCGCCAGATCGCGCCCCCAGGTGTAGGGCAGGCCCACCAGCGGAAACGTGGGCAGGTCGAGCGTGACCAGCTCAAGGTGGTAGCCGCCGTTGAAGCCCCGCTTGGAATCGTGGATCGTCTCGTCCTCGACGAGACCTGCAAGCGTCGCGCCCCGCCACGAATACACCGGCTTGTCGAACATGCCCCAGACGAAGCCGCCGACGTGGTGTGTGTAGTGGCGGCCAACCTGATCGTGCGAGTTTGCGAGCCCCTGCGGGAATTTCGAGGATTCCGACAGCAGCAGCAGGCGCGCCGTCTCGATGGAGTTGCACGCCACGCACACGATGCGTGCTTTCTGGCGCTGCTCTTTGCCCTGCGGATCGCGGTAGACCACGCCAGTGACGCGACCATCGGCTCCATGTTCGATGCGGGTCGCGCGGCTCGCCGTGCGCAGATCGAGATTCCCCGTGGCCTCCGCGCGTGGAATCTCAGTGTACAGCGTGCTCCACTTCGCGCCGGTCTTGCAGCCTTGCACACAGAACCCCTGCTGGATGCAGAACGCACGCCCGTCCGCAGGTTTCGTGTTGATGGCCATGTAGCCGGTGTGCACCCGCTTGTAACCGATCTTCTTCGCGCCCGCGTACATGACCTTGAAGTGGTTCGACGCCGGCAGGCCGGGATTGCCGTTGCGGCGCGCGACCACCAGACGTCGCTCCGCAAGCAAGTAATAGCTCTTAAGTTCATCGTAGGCGATGGGCCAGTCGATGTGCGACGCTCCCGGTATCCCGCCGTAGGTCGTGCGCGCGCGGATTTCCCATGGCCGCAGGCGCGGGGTCGCCGCAGTCCAGTGCACCGTGGTTCCGCCCACTGTCTTGCATGTCCACGAGGGTAGCGTTGGGTAGTCCTGCGCCACGCTCCACGTGCCGGATTGCGTGCGCGGGTCGAGCCACGTGAGCTGGACGAATGCCTCGCCGGGAACCTGCGAGAAGCTCGCAAGGGACTGGCGCTGACCAGCCTCGAGTAATACGACCTTGATGCCACGGCGCGTCAGCTCGTGCGACAGCGTGCCTCCGCCCGCACCGGAGCCGATGATGACGACGACACCGTCATCGCCCAGATCGAATTTAGCCACGGCTAGCCCCTCGGATGCGCACTCGCCACTTGATTTCAGGCCGAGCCGGGCACCGGACCGCTGTCCGCGATCGGCACCTCGGGCAGCCAGCGCAGATCGTTGAACCCGCGGAACAGATACCCCCCCTTCGAGAACGCCTCACCCTCGTACCCGAAGTAGGCGTAGGCCATCGGTGTCGCGTACAGCGTGCCCAGCGTCTTGACGCGCATCGTCTGGAAGAAGCCGGATTGCTCGATCTTCCGGAGCGCGGCGACCCGGGCGCTTGCGGATGCCGCGGCGAACGTTGCGCCGAGTCCGGCGACACCGTCCTTGAGAAGCTTGCGCAGAGTCTCGTCCTGGGACGCATCGCCATCGACGGACTGAACCACGATCGCGTACGCGGCATCTTCGAGCTTGTCGTGCGGAGCGATGGTTCGGGCGATGGCCATCAGCGTTGCGCCTTCGGCGCTCGTGAACACCTTCAGATCCGCCGCCCAGACCCGCGTGGGCGCGATGAGCGCCAGGGGACTACCCAGCGCCAGCACGCCCGTCAGAACCCCCGTAGCCTTGATGAATTCGCGACGATCCACAGGAATGCGCAATTCCACTTGAGGTCCCCCGTTACCGCCTGCGGACGCGTCGCTAAATACCATGATTTTCGGGGCGCAGCCATTGCGACTGACAGCCTGCCCGCCTCGCGCACGGTGCTAGTGTACCGCCACGCGTGTTCCTCGACGGAGTGACTTCGATGCCGCGCACCGAACCCGGTCAATCGCCGAGAGGCGTGCTGCTCGCAGCGCTCATGGCGCTTGCCCTGCCGTCCGTTGCCGCGACGAATGACGCCGAGCCGGCCACAAACACGACCGCGGCATCCGTGTCACCGACGCGGCTCGTGGTACTGGATGTCGAGCTGATCGGAGATCTTGGCGGGCCGGCCTACGAGGCCGAGCACGAGGCTCGCCTCAGGATGGCGAGCGCTCTCCTGCGGGAACAGTTGAGCGCAACGCGACTCTACGAAGTAGCCGACAATTCGCGCGCCGCGGCGCTGATCGAAAGCCTGAAGGCGCGACAGAGCCTGCGTCAGTGCAATGGCTGCGAATTCGACATCGCGAACCAGCTCGGTGCGCAGCAGGTGCTCGTGCCGTGGGTCTACCGCGTGAGCAATCTCATCCTGACGTTGAACTACGAAATCCGCGATGTGGCGACGGGCGAGACCGTCACACGCAAGGCGTTCGACTTTCGCGGCGACAACGATGCAGCGTGGCGCCACGCCATCGCGTACATGGTGCGCGATCTGAAAGAGCGTGTGGCGCGTCCGCCCGAGCGGTGACTCAGGGCGCGCTGCCCTTGTTGCCCGCGGCGAGCCCGAGCTGCTGCCGCAACTCCACAGCCGTGAGGAGCTTCACGTAGACCGGCGTCCCGACGTCGAAGTCTTTGGCGCGAGCCAGCCCGCCAACGACGACCGGCTCGAAGCCAGCGTCCTTCACCAGCTGCTGCGCTATCCCGAGTGCCTTTGCGTCATCCGCGGCGAGCGGAATCGCAATCGGGTCACCCGCGCGGTGCGCTTCCTTCGCAAGCGACACCCAGCTGATCGCGTTGAACGCACGCACGAGCTTCACGCCGGGCAGGAATTCTGCGGACGAAGCGCCAGTGCCCTTGCGACGGGCCTCCTCGGCCATGGCGCCGTCTCGCTGCGGATAGGGATTGCCCGTGTCGAGCACGACTTTACCGGCGAGCTCGTGAGCCAGCTCGCGGCCGATTTCCGGCGTGGCGGCATAGGGCACGGAAAGCAATACCACGTCGCCGAACTGCGCGGCCTCATGCGGAGTCCCGACACGCACATTGGGGCCGAGTGAGCTGGCGAGGTCCTTGAGCTGATCCGGGTGGCGCGAGGAAATCACGATCTGGTGACCCGCCTTCGCCCACAGCGATGCGAGTGTTCCACCGATGTGGCCCGTGCCGATGATGCCGATTTTCATCGGACGTGCACCCGGCTGCTCGAGGGCTCGCAGTCCGCCGCCGGCGAGGCCGAGAGCGATCGCTCCCATCGCAATCAGATGCCATGCCCGGATTGGCCCCCGGATCAGCCTATGTGCCGACGGTTGACGTCCGATGCTCATCCTGTACCTCCCCTTCTAACGCAACTGCGCGCCGCCCGGCCGCCGTATTGTGACACAGCCGCGCTGCTCCGACGCCTGGCGGTCTTGCGATCGTCGATGCAACGGCTCAATGCTTCGGTTCGATTATCGGCGTCGCGCTCCCCTGCCAGCGGAAGCGATACGTGAGGCCCTTCCTGACGTTCGTGACCAGCGCCGGGCGGAAGCAGGCGAGACAGGTCCCGCGGCGACGACGCGCGCTCGGATAGACGACCCCGAGGGACCCGGCCGCCACGAGCCGCTCCGCGAGCGCCTGCGACTCCACGTAACTGTCCGGATCGAGGCATGCGGCGAACGCGGCAGCGGCAGCGCGCAGGTCGTGAAATTCGCCACTGAAATCCGAGCGGTAGTCGTCGAAGGTGACTTCATCCTCGAAGCGGTCGATCTCCGCGAGCTGCACGGTCTTGTGAAATGCGACTTCCGCCTGGGCCGTGCGCAGCTCGAACGCCGTGTACCAGACACCGCGTTCGGGGCCGTTGAAGCGGCTGCCGAGGGGATGCGGATGGGTGAATGAGGCGTTGACGATCCGATAGTACGGCACCTCGAAGATCAGCTCGTGCAGACCAATGCCGGGAACCAGATCATTCTGCGCGAGGAGCCGCTCGTTCGTCGCGTTGTCGAGGTCGAAGAGGTCCGTCAGATGGGCGTCCCCGTCCGCGATCCGGGCGAGCTCGCTCCCCGCGTCGCTGTACTTCGACGGAATCAGACGGTGCGTGTCGTAGCGGCGAACGAGCGAGATCGGTGGCAGCGCGATCGCGCGGCGCTCCGTCACACGCCCCCCCGGCGTGCGTCCAGCAGGCGCCGCACCGTCTGCATCGCGGGGGTCCCGCCCTTCATCATGTAGTCAAGCGGCGTGATGCCGCCGAAGATGCGATTCGTGTTCGGCAGGCGCACCCACTCGTCGGCGAGCTGCTGCGAGTGAAGAATGCTCAGCGCCTTGAAAATGCCGACCAGATACGAGACGCGCAGCAATTTGTCGGCATCGAGCACGCGACTGCCGGGCTGCTTCTTCATTTCGTAGTACGGGCCGTTGGTGACCCCGCCGAGCAGGCGCCGCGCATCCTCATCGCGCACGCCCCACCGCTCCATGATGTTGAAAAACGCCTTGAGGGCGGAGGCGCTCAACCGCTCGCGCTGCGCCTTCGAGCTCAGATCGACCGGGGGCGCGGGCTCGTAGCGGGTCGCAGGGTAGGTCAGGACGCTCACGGATCTCCTGTTTCGGATAATATATCCTCCTATGCAGGAGAGCAAATCCGCCGTCGGGTCTCAAGGCTTACGGCCCGACACGAGCGAGTAGTACCCGTAGGTTGCGGTCACGTCGACCTCGACGAAACCGGCACCTTGCAGGAGCTCGCGCAACTGCCCAAACGTAAACTGCTGGCCGCGGGTGCCGGTCAGCATGAGCATGGAAAACGCTGCGGCCGTGCGCGGTGCGACACCGCTGTCATCGAGCAGTATTTCGTGCACGTAAATGCGTCCGTCCGAGGGCAGCGCGGCGCTTGCACGCGCGGCTAGCTGCGCGCATGTCGCGGCGCTCCAGTCGTGGAAGATATTCGAAAAGAACATCGCGTCATACCCGTGCGGCCACTCGTCGCGGAACATGTCTACAGGGCGCGCGTCGACGCGATCAGCGACGCGTGCCGCCTCGATGTACTCGAGCGCCACGGTACACATCGTGGGTAAATCCATCACCGTGCAATGCAGTTGGGGGTAGCGCTGCGCGAACGCGATGGAGAAGCACCCGGAGCCGCCACCCACATCGAGCAGGCGTCTGGCCACGCTGAAGTCCCCGCGTAGGGCCGCGCCGATGGCCGCCGGCAATGAGTGACTCTGCATGAATGCGGCGATACTGCGCGCGTCCTCGAGGGTCACCTGACCGCTCTCCCAGGATTCAATCGGCGGAGCTTCGGTGGATTGTCCGAACGCGGGCTTGCTCTTGCGGGTCACGGCACTACGGACTGCAGCATGCATCGGATTGATCCGGCGCTGTTGCACGAAGACATTGCCCCAGTAGAACGGGCTCTTGCGCAGAAAGAAATTGCGAGTGGCATCGCTCACGCGATAGCGGCCAAGATGCGCAACGAGGAAGCCGAGCGAGGTGAGCATGGGCAGCAGGATCTCGAGCGCGCGCGTGTCGAACCCACGACGTTGCGCAAGCTCGGCGGGCGTTGCGGCGTGCTGTGCGAGTGTCTCGAATATCTCCAGTTCATCGGCGACGGTGACGGCTGGCAGCCACAGCATCGACAGCCACACGTCCCACACGGGACGATCATCGCAGGACGGCAATTCGAGGCTCATGTGTCCAGACTCCGGGTTGAGCGCGCATACTATTAGGAATGGGATTGTTGATCGACGGCGCGTGGCGTTCCGAGGCGAGCTGGGCCGACCTCAAGACGGGGGAATTCCAACGCCAGGCGAGTCGCTTTCGCAACCGGATTACCGCAGACGGGACCTCTGGCTATCCCGCGGAGGCCGGCCGCTACCATCTGTACGTGGCGCACGCGTGTCCGTGGTGTCATCGCACGATGATCTTCCGCGCGCTGAAGTGCCTGGAGGATGTGATCTCGATGAGCACGGTGGAACCCGCCATGCTCGAGCACGGGTGGCGTTTCCGGGAACCCGACCCGATCACGGGCTCGCGCTACGTCTATGAAATCTACCAGCGCGCGGACCCGCGCTACTCCGGACGCGCGACTGTACCGGTGCTGTGGGACAAAAAGACGCATGCCATCGTCAATAACGAGTCCTCCGACATCATCCGGATGTTGAATTCGGAGTTTGCGGGGTTCACCGCCGATCGCGCCGACTACTACCCGCCCGAGCTCGCATCCGAGATCGACTCGGTCAATGCCCGCATATACGCCACCGTGAACAACGGCGTGTACCGCGCCGGTTTTGCCACTGCGCAATCGGCATACGAGAGCGCCGTGCGCTCCCTGTTCGAATCGCTCAATTGGCTCGATGGCCGTCTCGCCCAGCAACGCTACCTCCTCGGTGATCGCATCACCGAGGCCGACTGGCGGCTGTTCCCTACCCTGGTACGCTTCGACGCCGTGTATTACGGCCACTTCAAGTGCAACCTGCGGCACGTGTACGAATATCCTGCGCTCTGGGACTACACGCGGGACCTCTATCACCAGCCCCGCATCGCTCAAACGGTGTTCATCGACGAGTACAAGGCGCACTACTACGGCAGCCACCGCACTATCAACCCAAGCGGCATAATACCGCTCGGTCCCGTGCTCGATTTCGCCGCGCCTCATGGCCGGGGTTAGCGCAATGGGGGGAGATGACCGACATGCCCTGGAAACGCCGCCCATTCCGCGGTTCCCTCGCGCGCGCGCTCAACATCTCGGACCTACGGGAGATCGCGCGGCGGCGCCTGCCCAACTTCGTCTTCGAGTACGTGGAAGGAGGCGCTGAGGACGAGATGACTCTGCGCTGCAATCGCAGCGCGTTCGAGTCGATCCGCTTTGTACCGCAGACTCTGGTCGACACGACTCATCGCCACCAACGCATCGAGCTCTTCGGACACGAGGCACAGCTGCCGCTCATCATCGCGCCTACCGGCATGAACGGCATTCTGCGCCACGGCGGAGACCTCGCGCTGGCGCACGCCGCTGCGGCCGTGGGCATCCCGTTTTGTCTCAGCACCGTCTCGACGACGAAGCTGGAACGAATAGCTGCACAAGCGGGTGGGCGCCTCTGGATGCAGCTCTACGTGATGCGTGACCGGAAGATCGTCGAAAACATCGTGTCGCGCGCTCACGCTGCAGGTTACGAGGCGCTGGTGTTCACAACGGACGCGAACGTGTTCGGCCACCGCGAATGGGATCGGCGCAACTACCGGCGCCCTGGAAGGCTTACAGCGCGGAACCTCGTTGGGATGCTCCGCCATCCGGGCTGGCTGCGCGAGGTGATCTTGAGCCACGGCATCCCGCAATTCGAGAATTTCGCGCCATTCCTGCCGGCAGGCGGCGCGAGTGCGATCGGTGGTAGCACGATCATCCCGACACTGTTCGGCCCGTCGATCACCTGGGACGACATTGCGTGGCTGCGCACTTTGTGGAATCGTAAGCTCCTCATCAAAGGCGTGCTGAGCGTGGCTGATGCCAGGCGCGCCGCCGCGCTCGGGTGTGACGGGGTCATCCTCTCTAATCACGGTGGGCGGCAGCTCGACTCGTGCGTGGCGCCGATCGAGATGGTCGCCGAGATCGTCGCGGCGGTCGGCCGCCAGATGACGGTCATCGTCGACAGCGGCTTCAGGCGCGGCACCGACGTCGCCAAGGCGCTGGCGCTCGGCGCCAACGCGGTGATGGTGGGGCGAGCCACGCTCTACGGCCTCGCCGCGGGTGGCGAGGCCGGGGTGCGGCGTGCCCTCGAGATCCTCGCGACGGAGATCGATCGCGTGCTCGGACAGCTGGGCTGCTGTGCACCTGGCGATCTCGGGCCGCACCTGCTTCGAAAGAATTAGGGGAACAGTATGCTGGAGCTCTATCACGCCGAGCCTGTCGCGAATTCGATGAAGGTGCTGCTGTGTCTCAAAGAGAAGGGCCTGGACTTCGTCAGTCACTACGTGGATCTGCTGCGATTCGAGCAGCACGAGCCCTGGTTCGTGCGCATCAACCCGAACGGCCAGGTGCCGGTCCTGGTCCATGACGGCAAGGTGATCACCGAGTCGACGGTGATCGATGAATACCTCGAGGATGTGTTCCCCGAGCCCGCGCTGCGGCCGGCCAATCCGTTCGAGCGCGCGAAGATGCGCATCTGGACCAAGTTCATCGATGAATACGCCCTGCCCGCGCTGTCGGTCATCGGCTGGCACCTGATGGTCCGCCAGGTCGCCAAAAGCGTCGCACAGAACGAGTTCGAGAAACTGATGGCGCGCGTGCCCCTGAAGGAGCAGCAGGACAAGTGGCGCACGGTAGCCGGCGAATCGTTCCCGGAGACGCAGCTCGAGGATTGCCGGCGCAAGCTCCGGGTGAGCGCGAGCCGGTTCGAGAAGGCGCTCGCGGAGGGTCGGTGGCTTGCGGGCTCGAGTTACTCGCTGGCGGACGTGAATGCCTACACCCTTGCGGCCGCGCTGCCGCGCATGGTCCCGGAGGCCGCGAACGCCAAGACCGCGCCGCACCTGCTGGCCTGGCTTGCGCGCATGAACGAGCGGCCGGCGGTCAAGGCCGCACTCGCAATGCCGAACAAGGTGCCCGAGACGCTGCGGACGTTCGGATCCTCGCAGCGCAGCTGATCCGACCATCCGCGCGGACACTTCGATGAAGGAACACATCGCCGCGAGTGTCGCGATCGTGGGCGGCGGCCCGGTGGGACTGAGTCTCGCGCTCGATCTCGCGTGGCGCGGGGTCGATGTGGTGCTCGCCGAGCAGCGCCCCGCCGGCGAGCCGCCGAGCGTAAAGTGCAATCACATCTCGGCCCGGACCATGGAAATCTTGCGGCGACTCGGACTGGCGCGGGAGATTCGCGCCGCGGGCCTCCCGGATGACTATCCCAATGACGTCGTGTTTCGCACGCGGGCCACGGGATACGAGCTGACGCGGATTCCGATCCCGTCACGCGAGCACCGGTTGAGCTCGATGCACGGTCCCGATACGCGCTGGCCCACGCCCGAGCCGGCGCATCGGATCAATCAGATCTATTTCGAGCCGATCCTGTTTCGGCATGCCGCGCAGTCCCCCGGCGTGAGGATTCTCAACCGCACGCGCGTCGAAGGTTTCCGGGATGACGGGCAGCGCGTGCTCGCCACGGCGCGCGATCTGGACACCGATCGCACTTACACGATCGAGTGCCGTTACCTGATCGGGTGCGACGGCGGGCGATCCGGGGTCCGGGCCGGGATCGGCGCGAAGCTGCACGGCGATGAAGTGATCCAGCGCGTGCAATCGAGCTACATCCGTGCACCTGCCCTGATCGACCTCATCACACCGCCGCCGGCGTGGATGAGCTACATCTACAATCCGCAGCGTGCCGGGAACCTGGTCGCCATCGACGGCAGGGAAAGGTGGCTCATTCACAACTACCTGCTGGCGCACGAGCGCGATTTCGAATCCGTCGACCGCGATGGTTGCATCCGTGCCCTGCTGGGCGTGGGAGGCGATTTTGAATACGAAATCATCGCCAAGGAGGACTGGATAGGCCGGCGGCTGGTCGCCGACACATTGCGCGAGCGGCGCGTCTTCATCTGCGGAGATGCGGCGCACCTGTGGGTGCCGTACGCGGGCTACGGAATGAATGCCGGCATCGCCGATGCGATGAACCTGTCGTGGCTCCTGGCCGCACACCTCAAGGGCTGGGCGCCGGAATCCATCCTCGGAGCCTATGAGAAGGAGCGGCTTCCCATCACGGAGCAGGTCTCGCGCTTCGCGATGCAGCATGCTGAAGGTGCGATTCGGGAACGTACGCATCTGCCACCCGAGATCGAAGACGACACGCCGGCAGGTGCTGCCGCACGAGCGCAGGTCGGTCGGGCTGCGTACGATCTCAACGTACAGCAGTTCGCGTGCGCAGGGTTGAACTTCGGCTACTTCTACGACACCTCGCCCCTCATCGCCTACGACGGTGAGAAGCAGCCGCACTACACCATGTTTGACTACACTCCCTCGACAGTGCCGGGATGTCGCACACCGCATCTATGGCTTGCCGACGGGCGTTCCCTCTACGACGCCTTGGGCCCTGACTACACCCTGCTGCGGTTTGATCCGAGCATCGACGTGTCCACGCTCATGCGCGCGGCAGCGGAGCGCGGCGTGCCGCTTGCCCTGTTAGACGTGAGAGCGCGCGAGGAATCGACGGCCTACCGTCACAAATTGCTGTTGAGCCGCCCGGATCAACATGTCGCCTGGCGCAGTGACGAACCCCCCGCCGACCCTGTGGCGCTGATGGACGTTGCACGGGGAGCCGCAATGTGACGCTGGCTGCACGCGGTAGCTGCGCCGCACTGACCGCGGCGCCCGGCAGAACCGCGCGGGTGGTGGTCGACGATTTGACGGGACGCTCGCGTGTCGCGCGGCCTGGGTCCGCATAACCGCGCCGGAGACGCCCTGCCGACGCGGCCTGCCGAGGCCTCGCAGCGGGCCGCTGACGCCCCCAGAACCGCGCCGGTGACGCGCACCGCACCAGCAGCGTCGGCGCATCTGCCGAACAGACAGCGTGGCACTTGAGGCTCAGAGTGCAGTGGGCCACGATGGCGACTCGGGATAGAGCTGCGCTCAATGACCACGCAGAGGGGGTGTGTGAACACCGGTAGCGACGCAATTATTGCCTACACTCCGGACGGCACCGTCATCGGATGGAATGCCGCGGCGCAAGGCATGTTCGGCTACACGGGAGATGAAGCGCGCGAGCTTCGCATCGCAGCACTGATTCCACGCGAGGCCAGCGCAGCCCACCAAGCGACCCTGGACCGCGCGACCGCCGGTGATCCGGTGGAAGAAGTTGAATCCATCCGCATCGCGCGCGACGGGCGCCGAGTCTCCGTCGCCATCACGATCACACCTATCAGGAATTCTGCAGGCGCCGTGCTGGCGTTCTGCGAGGTGAGCCGACCACTGACCCCAGCGGATGCGCCGGCGACCGCCGGCAGAGCGAGGACCACGAACACCCCAGCGACCCCGGGCACCGCGGGGGCGGGTACGGCAGCGGCGGCGATTACGACGCGGGAATGGCGCGAGATCTTCGACACGACGTCCTCCTTCTTCGGTCTCTTTTCACCCGAGGGCATCGTGCTCCATATCAACCAGGCGGCTCTTCGTGCTGCCGATCTGCAGCCGCAGCACGTGATTGGAGTGCCGTTCTGGGAAACTTACTGGTGGTCCCACTCGCAGCGCGCACAGGAGCAGATCCGTGCCGTTCTGACGCAGGCGGCGCGCGGCGTGCCGGTTCGTCAGGAATTCGAGGACGTGCGCATCGCAGGCGGACAACGCATCGACGTGGACGCTACGTTCGCTCCTTTTCACGACCACGCTGGCCGCGTCCTGGGCATCGCGGGGAGCGGTGTCGATGTGACCCAGCGCAAGACGGCCGAGATGGCTCTGCTCGTGCTCAATCGCGAGCTGCGCATGTTGAGCGATTGCAATGGAGTGCTGGTTCGCGCCGGGAATGAAGCCGAGCTGCTGGCCGATATCTGCAGGATCGTCGTCGACGTCGGGGGCTACCGGTTTGCCTGGGTCGGACTCGCGGAACATGACGACGCGCAATCGGTACGCCCGGTTGCGCACGCAGGCGTCGGGGCGGAGTACCTCGACACCCTCCGGATCAGTTGGAGCGACACGGAACGCGGCCGCGGACCAACGGGGCTCGCCATTCGGAATCGAAGCGCCACGGTGTGCCGCAACCTCGGCGAGGACAAGGCATTCGCTCCGTGGCGGGACGAAGCGGCGAAGCACGGCTACGTGTCCTCGATCGCGCTGCCGGTCTTCATCGGTGCCATCGATGTTGCGGTCCTGAATATCTATTCCGGAACATCCAATGCGTTCGGCGCGCAGGAAGTGGTGCTGCTGACCGAGCTGGCCGCCGATCTGGGCTATGGGCTGGCGACGCTGCGAACACGAGCAAAGCACGAGCGCGCCGTGGCCCAGGTGCAGCTGTTCCGGCGCCTCCTGGACCGGACCAACGATCTGATCTACGTGGCGGATGCCGAGACGGGACGCGTTCTGGATGCCAATGAGGCGGTGTCACGCCGCCTCGGATACTCGAGAGAAGAACTGCTGCAGATGAAGGTGCCGGAATTCTCGAGTGCAACCGACGTACCGTGGGCTGAACTGGCGGCGGCGGCGAAGACGACCGGCTCGCTCGCACTCGAACGCGTATATCGGCGCAAGGATGGACAGACATTCCCGGTCGAGCTCAGCCTGAGCCTGATCGAGGATGAACACGCGCGGTTCCTGCTCGCAGTGATCCGCGACGTTACCGAGCGCAAGCGGCAGGAAGGGCAAATCTCGCATCTGACCCGCGTGCTGAAGATGCAGAGCGGTGTCAACGCCGCGGTGTTGCGCATTCGCGATCGAGACGTGCTGTTACAGGAAGCCTGCCGGGTGGCGACGGAACTGGGCGCCTACGACCACGCCCTGGTGACTATAGTCGACCCGGACGGTCGGCACGCGCACCCGCGCTATCGCGCGGGCCCGACGGGACTTCCGGACACCGAGGTCTTTGTGATCGGGGACGGGACCGAACCTGATCACAGCCTCACGGGCCGCGCTCTGCGCACTCACGAAGTGGTCGTATGCAGCGACCTCACTCGATCAGAGCCGGCCGTACGATCGCGTGAGGCTCTGCTCGCAGTCGGATTCAGATCGGTCGTCGCGCTGCCGCTCGTGGTCGATGGAGTGCGCATCGGCGCGCTGACCCTCATGTCCAAGAATGCGGATCTGATGCGCGACGAAGAATTGCTCGTCCTGCAGGACGTCGCCGCGACGCTCTCGTTCGGTTTGCGTTCCCAGCAGCAGGCCGACGCCGCCCAGTTCCTCACCTACTACGATCCGCTCTCGGGTCTTGCGAAGCGCGCGCTCTTCTGCGAACGACTGGACGCCATGCTGCGCGATCGCTTCGGACCGGAAGACAATCCGGCGGTCGCGACCTTCGATATTCACAATCTGGGCAGCATCAACGACAGTTTCGGCCGCAATTTCGGCGACATGCTGCTGCAACGGGTGGCCGAGCGTCTCAAAGAGAGCGCGGAGAGCGATGCGCACGTGGGGTATCTCGGTGGCGGGACCTTCGCACTGACCGAGCCCGGGCTCGGGACGTCCGACGAGAGCGTCGCCGCGTTGCTCGACAGCACCGTATTCGGCGAGGAGTTCGAGCTCGAGGGCCGCAGCATTCGCGTCACATGCCGATCGGGAGTGGCGCGCTACCCGGTCGATGGCGAGGATGCCACCACCCTCGTGCATAACGCCGAAGCGGCACTCAAGCACGCCAAGGAGACCGGCGAGCAGTACCTGCACTACAAACTGCAGATGCACAGCGAGATCTCCGAGCGGCTCGCGCTCGAGCACAAGCTGCGTGCCGCGATCGATGCACAACAGTTCTTGCTGCACTACCA
>FTED01000838.1_pt1 | contig 26022 bp, 23 predicted proteins | sample 1640121 | NCBI WGS metagenome assembly FTED01 (sample SAMEA3914816, study PRJEB12502) | metagenome | biome: forest; material: soil | place: USA | collected 2011-09-16 | depth 0.3 m
AGCGAGAGCGTGCAGATGGCTCCCGAAGGCACTTTCATCTGGATGCTCATATCCATGGCGATCTTCAGCTCCGGGTGCACGGGCCCCTGGACGGCGCGCGCCACTGACGCGGTCTGGCCCGTCTGGTACTGAAACAGGTCGACAGTGTGGCAGGCGTGGTGCCACAGCAAGTGGTCCGTCCAGCTGCGCGGCTTGCCGAGTGCGTTCATGTTCGTACGGCGGAAGAAGTATGTCTGCACGTCCATCTGCAGGATCCGAAGCTCGCCCGCCTTGATGCGCTTGTGGATCCACTGGTGGCTCGGATTGAAGCGGCGTGTGTGGCCGCCCATGCAGATGAGACCGGTCTGCTTCTGCACGTGCACGAGCTGCTGCGCGTCCGCGAGATTGTCGGCGATCGGAATCTCGATCTGCACGTGCTTGCCGGCGCGCAGGCACTGCAAGCCCTGCTGCGCATGCATCTGCGTGGGGGTTGCGAGGATCGCGGCCTCGACGCCGGGCCGCGCCAGACACTGCGCCAGATCGGTCGACCAGTGCGGAATGTCGAACTTCTTGGCGACCTCCTCGGTCGCGGCGGCACTGCCGCCGGCGAGGGTCACGATCTGGACACCGTCGATCTTCTGAAGTGCCTCTAGATGCTTGACGCCGAAGGCGCCCTGCCCTGCCATGCAGATCTTCATTTTGTCTTCCTCGCTTGCCCGCGGGACTTGCCGGCGGTGCGCGGCGCGCCCGCGCGCGCGCCGCGCTTGGCAGCCGTGCCTGCAATCTTTGCTTTGCTGCGGGCTCCCTTGCTGGCGCGTCCTTCCGGAGCGTTCTCCAGGATGATGTTTCCGACAGCGGTCGAGGAGGCGGGCACGTGATAGAAGCGATACACCTCCTTGACGTGGTCGCGCAACGCGCCGCGCATGATGAGCCACATCACGAGCTCAATCGCCTCGGCCCCGGCCTCCCGCAGGTACTCGAGCGGCGCAATCCGCACCAGCCGCTGCGGATCCCTCGATAGCCCATCGAGGAAAGCCTTGTCGAACGGCGCATTGACGAGGCCGGCGCGCGGGCCCTGAATCTGATGCGACATGCCGCCCGTGCCGAAGATGACGACCTTCAAATCCTCGTCCCAGTTCTCCACGGCCTTGCGAATCGCCTTGCCGAGCATGTAGCAACGGTGACCGGTAGGCGCAGGATACTGTATGACGTTGACGCACAGCGGGATGACGCGGCAGGGCCACTGCGGTGGGCTGCCGAACAGCAGCGTCATGGGTACCGTGAGACCGTGATCCACCTGCATCTCATTCACGATCGTCATGTCGAATTCATCCAGCACCAGCGACTGCGCCAGATGCGCCGCCAGCTCGGGGTAACCTTTGACGATCGGAACGGGACGTGCTCCCCATCCCTCGTCGGCGATCGGAAACTCCTCGGCGCATCCGAGCCCGAACGTCGGAATGATCTTGAAGTCGAACGCGTTCACGTGGTCGTTGTAAACCATGATCACGACGTCCGGCTTCGCCTCCGCCATCCACCGCTGCGCGGGCTCATAGCCCTTGAACAGCGGAACCCAGTACGGGTCACCCGTCTTGCCGAGGTCAACCGCGGCCCCGATTGCCGGAGTGTGCGAGGTTCCGACGCCTCCCATGATGCGTGCCATCAGTTCTTCCCGTGGCGCTCGGACTTCGAGCGCCATCCGTCGGGCGACCGACCGCCCTTCAGCATCATCTCGACGTACTCCTTCTCGGTCATCCCCGTCATGCGCGAGGCCATGAACTGATAGGACTTGCCGTCCGTGAAGGACAGCTTGGCGAGCGCATAAGAGACGCCACCGAGCTCGAGCAGCCTATTCCAATTGCGCTTGAGCACGGCCTCACGTTGCGCATCGGTCATCTTGAACTTGAGTGTGTACGCGCGCTCGTCCGCCAGAAACTCCTTGCGATTCGCCTCCTTCATGAGCGAGTACAGGAACTCGTTGAGGTGATAGCCCTGACGCGCCCGCTGCGCGTCGAACACCCACGTGCCAGGAATGTCCTCGTAGGCTTCGGGTTTCTTCGTCATGTGTGTTGCGCTCATTTCCAGGGTCTTGGCCAAGGTATCGGACTTAGTCACCGAACCCATACAGCCGATGCGGGTTGCCCACCAGGACCTGCCGCTGCAGCGCCGGATCGGGCATGTAGAGCGGAATCAGGTCAACCAGATCGCCATCGTTCGGCATGTGCCTGGAAATGTTCGGATGCGGCCAGTCGGTACCCCAGAGAATACGGTCCGGCGCCGCCTCGATGAGCGCGCGCGCGAACGGCGCGGCGTCGGCGAACGGAGGACCGGCGCTCGAAATACGCTCCGCGCCGCTGATCTTCACCCAGCAGCGCTCATTCCTCCGCGCAACGCCGAGCAGCCGCTGGAACGGCTCCTGGTCCAACCCCCCCTGGGTCGGCACGCGGCCCATGTGGTCGATGATGAAGGGCACCGGGAGCCGTGCCAGGAGGCCGGCAAACTCGACGAGATCGCCCGCATCGAAATGCAGGTCGACGTGCCAGTGGAGCGGTGCGATGCGATCGATCACCCGCCGGAATTCGTCCATGTCGGGCGTTCCGCCCAGGTGCTTGACGAAATTGAAGCGCACCCCGCGGAAACCGCTCGCGTGGAGCCGCTCGAAGTCGCGCTCGGTGAAGGAGTCATCGGCATTCGCGACGCCCCGGTACCGCCCGCCGCTTTGGGCGATGGCATCCACGATGACCGTGTTGTCCGTCCCGTGGCAGCTCGCGTTGACGAGCACGGCACGCTCGAGTCCAAGGATCGACTGCAGCGCCTTGAACCTCTCGAGCGGCGCGTCCGGCGGCGTGTAGGTGCGCTCCGGCGCGTACGGATATCGGTCAGCGGGGCCGAAGATATGACAGTGGGCGTCGCAGGCACCGGGGGGTGGCCTGAACCTGGGCGTGCGCGTGTTCGGATCGGGAGCCTTGCAGGTTGGGATCATCCGGGGTGAGTCGTTGACGTGGTGGCAGGGGATCAGTTTGCTATCGTATCGACCGGCCCCCGGGGAGACAATTGCGGCGGGCTCGCTGTTCATTTTGCCTCATCAAGGGTTACGCCATGGCTCGCGCGCAAGCTTCAGACACGCCGCTCCTGCGCACGGATTTCGCGCTCCTGATCGACGGAGAGTCGGTCGCGGGCGAACGCAGCCTCGAGGTCATCAATCCCGCGACCGGGGAGGTGTTTGCGCGCTGTCCGGCCGCAGGCGGTGCCGACCTCGACCGGGCGGTCGCGGCCGCGCGGCGCGCTTGTGGGGCATGGAGCGCGACCTCGTTCGAAGATCGCACACAATGCATCCGGCGCATGGCGGCGGTACTGCGTACCAATCAGGAGGCGCTTGCGCAACTGCTGACGCGTGAGCAGGGCAAGCCGATCGGGCAGGCCCGCGATGAAATCGGCCGCGCCGCCGGCCAATCCGAGGGCATGACGCTGATCCGTATCGAGAACGAAACGCTCCTCGACGACGCCGAACGCAGAATCGAGCTGCGCTATGTGGCACTGGGTGTCGCCGGGATCATCACGCCCTGGAATGCGCCCATCAATCTCGCGGCCGGTCCGCTCGCCTCGGCGCTCTACACGGGCAACACCGTGGTGCTGAAGCCCTCGCCCTACACCCCGCTCAGCACCTTGAAGATCGGCGAGCTGATCCGCGAGATTTTCCCGCGTGGCGTCGTAAACGTGCTCGCCGGGGGCGACGAGCTGGGGCAATGGATGACCGAGCATCCGGGCATCGACAAGATCTCCTTCACGGGGTCGGTCGCGACCGGCAAGCGGGTCATGGCGAGTGCGGCCGGGAATCTCAAGCGCATCACGCTCGAGCTCGGGGGGAACGATGCGGCCATCGTGCTCGATGACGTCGATCCGCGTGCGATCGCGCCCAAGCTCTTCTTCGCGGCTTTCGTCAACAGCGGCCAGGTCTGCATGGCCATCAAGCGCATCTACGCGCACGACAAGATCCACGACGCGCTCTGCAGCGCGCTCGCGGAGGAGGCGCGCAAAGCCAAGATCGGCGACGGGCTCGAGGCCGCCACGCAGCTGGGGCCCATTCAGAATCGGATGCAGTACGAGCGCGTCATCGGAATCCTGGAAGACACCAAGCGCAGCGGCGCTCGCATCCTTGCCGGCGGCGACGTGCCGCGACGCCCCGGTTACTTCGTGAGTCCGACGATCGTCTGCGACATCGACGAGGCGAGCCGGTTGGTGCGCGAGGAGCAGTTCGGACCCATCGTTCCGGTGCTGAGGTTCACCGACGTGGACGACGCGGTGCGGCGCGCCAACGACACGCGTTACGGCCTCAGCGGCTCGGTGTGGAGTAGTGACCCGGAGCGCGCAGCGGCGATCGCCGCGCGGCTCGAGGTCGGCACTGCGTGGGTGAACCAGCACCGTGCCACGTCGGCCACCGTGCCGTTTGGAGGAGCGAAGGAGTCCGGCATCGGCCGCCAGTATTCCGTGCTCGGACTCAAGGCCTATATGGAGCCTCGTGTGCTGAGCGTGCTCAAGCACCCGGTCTAGCCTCTCGGACTTGCGCTGCCACTGAGCAGGCCGCAAGAGTCGCGCCGTTGGCGGCCGGAAACGCAGCTCATGTCCGAAAAAGCGCCGCAGGCGACCCTTCTTCAATGAAGATGGCCAATTGACTAGCGAGCCCGGGCGAGCAGCCCCAGTGAGACCGCCGCAAGGAGCGCGGTCGGAAGCCACGCGAGCACGACCGGGTTCAGCTCGAAGACGAGCGTCCCGCTCTCGATCAGCCTCTGCAGAAGGAAGAAGCCGATACCCAGCAGCAGACCCACCAGCGTGCGCGTGCCCGCCCCCGCGGCGCGCAGCGACCCGAGCACGAACGGAACCGCCAGCAGCACGGCGAAGGCGATCGCCACGGTGCGCGCAATCCGTGACCAGAATGCAAACAGGTAGGGGCGCGCATCGAGCGCGTTCGTCTGGAAATAGCGGATCAGCTGGTAGAGCGCCGAGACCTGCAGCTGATGCGGATCCGTGACCGCCAGACCGAGAAACCCGGCGGTGACTCTGGACGCGAGCAGGCGCTGCCCACTTGGCCGCGTGAGCACGCGATCGGGGGTAAAGCGCGACTCGGCATAGTCGGACAGTAGCCACTTTTTGTTCGCGCCGCCGGTGGCACGCGCGGCGTGTCCGATGGCGTACAGATGATGGTCCGGGGACAACTCGAAGACCAGCATGCCGCCAAACTGCCGATCGCCCGACTGCCGCGCGACGTTCAGAATCAGATTGCCATCGCGCACCCACGCGCCTTCGTTGCCGAAGGTCAGGTCTGCGAACTTGCTGAACGCCTTGCGCTGCTGTGCGGCCTGTTGGAGCGTGGGCGCCAGGAATTCGCCCAACCCGACCTCGACGACGATCAGGATCGACGCCGCGAGTAGGGCGGCACCTGCGATGCGCTGTGGTGACATGCCGGTGGCGCGAACGACCGTGATCTCGCTGCCACGCGCGAGCGTCCCCAGGCCCAGAAGCGCCCCGATGAGCGCACCTATCGGCAACATCTCCCAGGCGAGCTGCGGCACGTTCAGCAGCACGAACCAGAGTGCATCCGGCGCAGAGTAGCCCCCGATGCCAATGTCATCCTGCTCGCCGATGAACATGAACAGGGCCCCGAGCACGACCAGCACCGACATCACGAGCGCTACCGACCCGAGCATCGCACGCATGATGTAGCGATCGATGATCTTCATGCGTGCTCGCGGTGGCGCATTCGAATGAGGGCGCGCGGACCCATGATGACCGCAAGTCCAAGCAGTACGATCACCCCGTGCACCCACCACAGTCCGATGAATGCGGGCACGGTGCCGCGCGCCACCCAGACTTTACCCACGGAAATGAGATTCGAGTACACCAGATAGAGCAGGACGGCCAGCCACACCCGCGCGTAGCGCCCCTCCCTGGGGCGCAGACGACTGAGCGGCACGGCGAGCAGCGTCAGCACCACGCACATGCACGGAAGCGCGATGCGCCATTGGAGCTCCGCGAGCTGCTCCTTGTCCTGCGAGTACATCAAGGCGTACGTGGGTGCCGCATCGGAGCTCGTGACCGGCCGCGAGAGCTCCGGAACCTCAACAGGAATGGTGTGCTCCGAGAATCGCACGATGCGGAACCTGGGGCTCCCCGGGACTCCCTCGAAGCGCTCACCGTCATAGAGGGTGATGGTGTGCGTCATGCCGTTCGCACCGACGGTATGGCGCGCGCGCCGGGCGAGGGCGACCTCGACGCGTCCATCGCGGTTGCGCTCGACGAACACGTTGGTGAGCGTTCCATCCGCACTCACGTTCTGGGCGTACACCACGGCATCGCTCCCGCCAAACGTGCGAAACCGGCCGGGGGCGATCGGCGCGAACTGGCCCGCCTGCAGCGCTGCATTGCGGAGCGACAGGGTCTGAGCGATCGCATCCGGCGCCAGGAACAACGTGAGCCACGCAAGGATTCCGCTGACGATCAGCGTCAGAAGTCCCACAGGTATGTACAGCGTGGATGAACCCACGCCGCAGGCGAGCGCCGCCGCGATTTCGCTGTCGTGATACAGCCGCCCGAAGGCGAGGACGACGCCCAACAACAGGCCGATGGGGATGAGAACGCTCAGGTTCTGCAGGGCCCCGAGCCAGATGAGCTGCAACACGACCGATTGGGGGTACTGAGCTTCGGCCGCGCGCTGCAGGACGCGCGCGAGCTCGTTGGTGAGCAGAATGACGAGCAGCACCCCGGTCACGACCAGCCAGTTCGTGACCACTTCCCGGAGGATGTATCGATCCAGGATCCGTCGCAAAGCGCTCGCCGCCTCTTACCGCACCGCCGGTGCAACACCGGACGGCTGTTGGGTTACACTCCCGGGCCCTGAGTCGGCCCATCGCGCCGCGCATTTCTGCATAAATCCACACGATTTGGAGCGGGACTCGAGCGTAGCGCCTACGTTAGAACAGACCGGTCCGCGCCTCAACGGGCGAGGTGTGCGAGCGGCAACGGCCCGACTCGTCGTTTTCAGGAGAACAAGAATGCACTTTGACGTATGGACCAAGGGATTGTCGACTCTCGGGACGGAATGCCTCGTAGTCGGCGTCTTCGAGGAGGGCGAGCTGACGGAAGAGGCTCGCACCGTGGACGCGGCCGCTGGCGGCAAGCTCGGCAAGCTCATGGCGCGCGGGGATTTCGCGGGGAAGAGCGGCGAGACCCTGCTGATGACGGATCTGGCGGGCATCGCGGCTGCGCGCGTGCTGCTCGTCGGCATGGGTCCCGGCAAGAGTCTCAACCGCAAAGCGTGGCGCAAGGCGTGTGCGAACGCCGTCAGCGCGCTCGCGCGCACGCGCATCGCGAGCGCGGCCTTTGCGATCCACCGGCCGGCCGGGCGTGACCTGGACGACTACTATTTCGGGCGAACGATCGCCGAAGTCGTCGGCGCCACGCTCTATCGCGTGAACGATCTGAAGACGGCCAAGAAACCCAAACCCCCCGCTCTCGGGACCGTACTGGCGGGGCCCGTCCGGGGCGGCGGCGCCGCTGCGGCCCGGCGTGGGATGGCGCATGGAGCCGGCGTGGCCTCGGCAGCGAAAGTCCAGCGCGACCTCGCCAACCTCCCCGCCAATGTGTGCACGCCCACTTACCTCGCCGAGCAGGCGCGCGCCATCGCCAAAGCCCATTCCTCGGTGAAGGTGGACGTCCTGGATGAAGCCGGTATCCGGCGCGAAAAGATGGGGTGCCTGCTCGCCGTGACGCAGGGCAGTGCCCAGCCGCCACGCTTCATCGTGCTCGAATATCGGGGCGCGAAGGCCGCGAAGGCTCCCATTGTGCTCGTCGGCAAAGGCATCACCTTCGATACGGGTGGCATATCGCTGAAGGACCCGCCCGGCATGGACGAGATGAAGTACGACATGAGCGGGGCCGCGGCGGTGCTGGCTGCGATCACGCTCGCGGCAGAACTGCGCCTGCCGCTGCGCGTCGTGGGTCTCGTCGCCTCGTGCGAGAACATGCCGGGGAGCCGGGCGGTGAAGCCGGGTGACATCGTCACCAGCGCCTCGGGCCAGACCGTGGAGATCCTGAACACCGACGCTGAAGGCCGGCTCGTCCTGTGCGACGCCCTGTACTACGCGCGGCGCTACGAACCGGCGGCCGTCGTGGACATCGCCACACTCACCGGCGCCTGTGTCATAGCACTCGGAGCGCATCACTCGGGCGTGATGAGCAATGATGATGCACTGGCGCGCGAGCTCGTCGCGGCGGGAGCGCGAGCCGACGATCGGGCATGGCAACTACCGCTTACCGAAGACTACGGTGAGCAGCTGAAGAGTAACTTCGCCGATTTCGCGAACATCGGCGGTCGTGAGGGCGGCGCGATCACGGCGGCGGCCTATCTGGCCAAGTTCACGCAAGGGCTCAAGTGGGCACATCTGGACATCGCAGGCACCGCTTACCAGGGCGGCACGAATAAGGGCAGCACCGGCCGGCCGACACCGCTCCTGGCAGACTTTCTCATCCATCGCGCCGGCCGCTGACGCCACGGCACTCGCGCGAGCCAACGATGCTTTGCACTTGTGCGCACCGGTAAGTGTTCGTGACAGATGAGCTGTCCCAATCGCCCGCGGGCGAGCCCAATGCGCCCTCGAGTCGGCCGCGGGTGGATTTTTACGTGCTCGATGCACCTTCTCCTGTCGCGAGGCTGCGCACTGCATGTCGCATCGTGGAGAAGGCCTACCTCGCGTCTCAGAGCGTGCTCGTGTGGCACACGGACGTGGACGAGTTGCGGCAGTTCGACGAGATGCTGTGGAGCTTCGCGGAGGGTAGCTTCGTGCCGCACGATGTCCTCATACCGGGCGGGACCGCTACCGCGCCGGTGCTGCTGACCGCCGGAGCGGTGCCGCAAGGCCCGATCGAGGTTCTGGTGAACCTCGGGCCCGATGTCCCGCCCTGCGCCTCAGAGGCGCTGCGCATCGCGGAAGTCATCGATGGCGACGCGGGCCGCCGCCAGGCCGGCCGTGCCCGCTTTCGCACGTACAAGGAACGCGGGCTGCAGCCCGCCTCGCACAACCTCGGGAACGACAGCCTCCCGGCGTGATGTGCGCTTGGCTGAGCGACTGGTAGGTGCCGCACGGGCCGCGGCCCCCGCGTCACACCCCTCGCGTCACACCCCTCGCGTCACACCCCTCGCGTTACACCCGTGCGTCACGGCCCTCGTGTCATGGCCATCCCGTCACGGCCACGCGCGCTCCTCTGGCTATAATCCGGCGCTGCTGCAACGGTGTACGAATTGATGGATAAGGTCTACGCGCCGCACGAAATCGAGCGACGACTCTACGAGCGCTGGGAATCGAACGGGTGGTTCGCGCCACGCGGGAGCGGTCCGCCCTACTCCATTGCCATTCCCCCCCCGAACGTCACGGGCACACTGCACATGGGCCACGCCTTCCAGCACACGCTCATGGACGTGCTCATCCGCTATCACCGCATGCGGGGCGACTGCACGCTGTGGCAGTCGGGTACGGATCACGCGGGCATAGCCACGCAGATGGTCGTCGAGCGCCAGCTCAATGCTCAGGGCACGCGACGCACCGACTTGACTCGCGCAGAGTTCGTCAGGCGCGTGTGGCAGTGGAAGGAGCAATCGGGCGGCACGATCACCGCGCAGATGCGGCGCCTGGGCGAGTCCGTGGACTGGTCGCGGGATCGCTTTACGATGGACCCGGACCTGTCGCGCGCAGTCGTCGAAGTGTTCGTGCGCCTGTACGAAGAGGGCCTGATCTATCGCGGCAAGCGTCTGGTCAACTGGGACCCCGTGTTGCTAACCGCGCTCTCCGACCTCGAAGTGCAGAGCGTGGAAGAAGAGGGCCATCTGTGGCACCTGCGCTATCCCCTCGAGAACGGCCCGATTGATGGACGCGGCCACCTGGTCGTCGCGACCACACGCCCGGAAACCATGCTCGGCGATACCGCCGTCGCCGTGAATCCCGATGATGAGCGCTACCGGCGCCTGGTCGGCAAGACTCTGCGTCTGCCGCTCGCGGCGCGCTCGATCCCGATCATCGCCGATTCATACGTCGACGCCGCGTTCGGTTCCGGTTGCGTCAAGATCACGCCGGGCCACGATTTCAACGACTACGAAATCGGGCTGCGTCATGGCCTTGCGCAGATCAACATCTTCACGCCGCGCGCGGAGCTCAACGACAACGTGCCCGAGCGCTTGCGCGGCCTCGACCGCTTCGAGGCACGCAAGCGCGTCGTCGCGGAGCTCGAAGCGGCGGGCCTGCTCGAACGCGTTGAGAAGCATCGGATGACGGTGCCGCGTGGAGATCGCAGCGGCGCCATCCTCGAGCCGTATCTCACCGACCAGTGGTACGTCAAGATCGCACCACTCGCCGCGCCTGCGATCGCCGCCGTAGAGAAAGGGCGCACTCGCTTCGTGCCGGAGAACTGGGCGAAGACCTACTTCGAGTGGATGCGGAACATCAAGGATTGGTGCGTGAGCCGCCAGCTGTGGTGGGGGCACCGGATTCCGGCCTGGTATGACAAGCACGGCAACATCTATGTGGCCCGTACCTCGTACGCCGCATACGAGCAGTATTGCAATGCCACTGGGAACCCGCAAACGCTGACGAACGCGGGTATCGCGCCAGATGATCCCCCGGAGGCGATCGATAAGAAGTTGCTCGCGCACGGCCTGCCGCAGTTCCCCGAGTTCGGCGTGCGCCAGGACGAGGATGTGCTCGACACCTGGTTCTCCGCCGCGCTATGGCCGTTCTCGACGCTCGGCTGGCCGCAGCAGACGGCGGAGCTCGCGAGGTTCTACCCGACGAGCGTGCTCATCACCGGCTTCGACATCATTTTTTTCTGGGTCGCGCGCATGATGATGATGGGGCTCAAGTTCACCGGTGAGGTACCGTTCCGCGACGTGTACATCACCGGGTTGATCCTTGACGAACATGGCGACAAGATGTCGAAGTCGAAGGGCAATGTCATCGATCCTCTCGACATCGTGGACGGCATCGCCCTCGAACCGCTGGTGGCCAAGCGCACGAGCGGGCTCATGCAGCCGCAGCTCGCACCGTCGATCGAGAAGTCCACGCGCAAGCAGTTCCCGGAAGGCATCGCCGCACACGGAACCGACGCGCTGCGCTTCACATTCGCGGCACTCGCCTCGCCGAGCCGCGAGATCCGCTTCGATCTCGGGCGCGTGGCGGGTTACCGCAACTTCTGCAACAAGCTGTGGAATGCGGCGCGCTTCGTCACGCTGACTCTCGGAGAGCGTGCGGCCGCGGCCGGAGCGGCGGAGTTCTCCGTCGCAGATCGTTGGATCCGCTCGAGGTTCGGTCGCATGCTCAGCGAGGTGCAGAGCGCACTCCGGGAATACCGCTTCGACTTCGTCGCGAACGCGCTGTACGAATTCACCTGGCACGAGTTCTGCGACTGGTACCTCGAACTGACCAAGCCCGTGCTGCAATCCGCTACGGCTTCCGCCGAAGCGAAGCTCGGGACGCGGCACACCCTCGCTGAGATCCTCGAGGCCCTGCAGCGCGCGCTCCATCCCCTGCTGCCGTTCATTACCGAGGAAATCTGGCAGCGCGCTGCGCCGCTGGCGGGCCGGGCGGGCCCTACGATCATGCTCGAACCTTACCCCTCCGCGGCCGATTTTCCCGCCGACCCGGAAGCCGACCGGGAAATGACCTGGGTGCGCGACTTCATTCTCGGCATTCGCCAGATCCGCAGCGGCATGGACATTGCACCGTCCAGACGTCTGCCGGTGCTCCTGAAGGGGGCTTCGTCGGGGGATCGCGCGCGAGCACAGCGCCACCGCGCCTATCTCGAGCGGCTCGCCGGCCTCGAAAGCATCACGGCGCTCGAACACGGCGCCGCGGCGCCGCAGGCGGCGACCGTCATGCTGGGCGACCTTACGCTCCTCGTGCCGATGGCCGGGCTCATCGATGCGGCGGCCGAAGCCGAGCGTCTCGGCAAGAAACTCTCGAAGGCGCTCAATGACCTGCAGAAGACGCGCACCAAGCTCGCAAACGACAATTTCGTGCGCAACGCGCCTGCAAACGTCGTCACCCAGGAGCGCGAACGCACCGCCGATCTCGAGCGCACGGTGGCGAGCCTGGAAGCGCAGCTCGCCCGCGTGCGCAGCCTCGCGAAGCCGTGATGAGCAGCGGACCCGGCGCTGTGCGCGGAGGCGCAAGGATGGCCGGACCGAGCCCCTTGCAAGGCGCGCTCGATGGGCTCGAAACCGTCATTCTGGGCAAACCCGATCAGATCCGGCTGTGCCTGGCGTGCCTCCTGGCCCGAGGACATCTGCTCATCGAGGACGTGCCGGGCGTGGGCAAGACCACACTCGCCCACGCCCTCGCGCACATTCTGGGCCTCGCCTGGCAGCGCGTGCAGTTCACGAGCGATTTGCTGCCTGCCGATATCATCGGTGTGTCGGTATTCGATCGCGGGACCCAGCAGTTCAACTTCCGCAAGGGGCCGATCTTCACCCAACTGCTGCTCGCGGATGAAGTGAACCGCGCAAGCCCGCGCACCCAGAGTGCCCTGCTCGAAGCGATGGAAGAACGTCAGGTGAGTGCCGACGTCACGACGTATCGGCTGCCGGATCCCTTCTTCGTAGTCGCCACCCAGAACCCGCACGAGCAGCTGGGCACCTTCGCACTTCCGGAGTCGCAGCTCGACCGCTTCCTCATGCGCGTCACTCTCGGCTATCCCGATACTGCGCACGAGCGGGAGCTGCTCCGGAGCGGGGAGCGCCGCGATCTGCTGCCGCTCATCCCACCGGCGCTCAATCCGGACAGCGTGCTGCGCATTCAGCAGGAGGTGCGGGGTGTCCACATCTCGAACGCCCTGCTCGACTATGTGCAGACGCTCATCGCCCGTACGCGCGAGCGCCCCGACCTCAAGCTCGGTCTCTCGCCGCGCGCTGGGCAGGGGCTGATTCGTGCTGCGCAAGCCTGGGCCTATCTCGCCGGACGCACGGCCGTGCTGCCCGACGATGTGCAAGCCGTACTGCCGTCCGTCGTGGCGCACCGCCTCGAGCGCCGCGAGCCGGGCGCTGCAAGCGCCGGGCTGGCGATCGCCGCTGAGCTCATCAAGGCCGTGCCGATCCCGCCATGACGGGTCGTCCATTCTTAGGTCACCAAGGAACGGTGAAGCGCCGGCTGCGTAAGCGCCTGGCGGCGTGGGTCCGGCGGCGCCAGGGCCTGGACCCGTTGCCGCTGACTCTGCACCGTCGCCGGATCTACATCCTCCCCACCCCCGCGGGCTTGGGCTTCGGCTCCATGCTGTTCTTCATGCTGATCGCGGGCCTCAACTACGCGAACAGCCTCGCGCTGTTTCTCACGTTCCTGCTCGCCGGCTTCGCCCTCGTGACGATGCATCAGTGCCACCGAAACCTTGTCGGCACGAGGCTCCTCGGCGTGAGTGCGCCCCCGACCTTCGCCCCGCAGACCGGGATCCTGAACGTTACGCTCGACAACTCCGCCGGGTTCATGCGTTACCGGATCGAGGCAGCCGTTCTCGATGAGCCCCCCTCGGTCGCCGATGTCAGCGCGCGGGGTCAGGGGCGCATCGGCATAGCAGTGCCGGCACCCACGCGCGGTGTGGTTCGCATCGAGCGCCTGCAGCTCTCGAGCAGCCATCCGTTCGGTCTGTTCCGCGCCTGGACGTGGGTCCACATGCCGATGGAAATGATCGTGTACCCGCGTCCCAGCGGACGCCTGCCGATGCCTGCAGAGAGCGGCCAGAAAGCCGGCACGCGTTCGCGCAGTATCTCCGGCGCGGACGAATGGCTTGGATTGCGCGCATTTCGCGACGGCGATTCGCCGCGTCAGGTTGCATGGAAGGCCTACGCGCGCGGAGCGCCGCTCCTCGTGAAGGAGTACAGCGCGTTGGGCTCCGAATTGCGCCTGTTCGATTTTGCGCAGCTCGCGCGGCTCGAGACGGAAGCGCGACTCGAGCAGCTGGCGCGCTGGGTTGTCGACGCCGAGGCGCAGGGTGAGCGTTACGGCCTCGTGATGCCCGGGGACCGGATCGAGCCCGAGCACGGTCCGCAACATCGGCATCGGTGTCTCAGCGCCCTTGCGCTGCACGGGCTCGAGGCGCCTGGATACGGCAAATCCGATGATCCCGTGGCACCGCACGCCTGACAGCGGCTCTCTGCAGCCGCTCCTGTGGGTCGGCGCTGCACTGGCGGGCGGACTCCTCCTGCACGTCGATCGCGTACCCCTGTGGGCAACGGCTGCGGCGCTCGTTTGCATCGGCTGGCGCCTCGCGGCCGAATTCCGCGTCGTGCCGCTCCCGGGACGCTACGCAAAGATCGCGATTGCGCTGCTGCTCATCGCCGCAGTGTTGCTGCGGTTTCGGACGCTCAACGGACTGAGCGCGGGTACGACGCTGCTGATCGCGATGGGGGCCATCAAGCTGCTCGAGACTCGCACGCGTCGCGAACGGTACATCGTCGTCGGCTGCGCGCTGTTCCTGCTGCTCGCGGCGTGTCTCGATCGCGAGAACCTGACGCGCGCACCGCTCTACCTGTTACATGCGTGGCTTTGCTGTGCGGCGCTCGCCGCGATCGCCGACGAGGGCGGACGCCTCGACAGTCGCGCCACCAGTGTGCTCGCCGCGCGAACTCTGGCGCTCGCGTTGCCGCTGGCGCTGTTGCTGTTTGTCTTCTTTCCGCGCCTGGCCGGCGCGTTCTGGGTGATCCCGCAAGGTTCCGAGGCGGTGACCGGGCTTGCAGACACCATGAGTCCGGGCAGCATTTCGCAGCTCAGTGAGTACGACGATCCCGCCTTCCGGGTTCGATTCGAATCGGAGCCGCCGCGCCGGGAGGAGTTCTATTGGCGCGGCCCGGTCCTGCACGACTTCGATGGCTATACCTGGACGCGCGGGCCGGGCTGGATGTACTGGCAGACCCCGCCCAGGCTCGAAGCTCTCGGCCCCCCGCATCGCTACCAAGTCTCGCTCGAGCCGCACGCAAGGCGCTGGTGGTTCGCGCTCGACACCGTCGATGCGCCACCTGACGCCAGTGTGCGCCTCACCTATGACCATCAGTTGCTGGCGCTCGAGCCAGTCACCCGCCTCACGACTTACACCGCGATTTCCCATACGCGCACCCGCTCCCTGGATCCTCTGCCCACGTTCGCTCGCCGGTATGACACCAAGCTGGACGGCGATCGGAACCTGCGCTCACTGAATCTTGCGCTGCAACTGCGCGCGCGCGCGAGCACGGATCGAGGGTTTGTCGATCAGGTGCTGGCGTTCTTCCGCACCGGCGGCTTCGAATACACGCTCACGCCGCCGAAGCTCGATCGCGACTCGATCGATGACTTCCTGTTCAACACCCGGCGCGGCTTCTGCGGACACTTTGCTTCAGCCTTCGTCACACTGATGCGCGCCGGGGGCCTGCCGGCGCGCGTCGTCACCGGATACCTGGGCGGCGAGTGGAACCCGGCGGGCGGTTACTACATCGTGCGCCAGTCCGACGCGCACGCCTGGGCTGAAGTCTGGCTCGAGGGTACCGGATGGACACGCATCGATCCGACCGCCGTGGTCGCGCCCGAGCGGCTGCGCCGCGGGATATTCGACCTGATCCCCGACTCGCGCTCGGCCCCCGCGCGCCTGCGGCGCAGCGCCCCCTGGCTCACGGACGTATTGCAACGTTGGGATGCACTCAACGAATGGTGGGACGAGCGCGTCGTGCGATTCAACTTCAAGTCACAGCTCGATCTGTTGCGCGCGCTCGGCATCGATGCGCCGGACTGGGAGCAACTCGGTTGGGCGTTCACCGGGTGTCTGGCCGTCTGGCTCGTCGCGGTCGCGTGGTACATGGGTCGCACGACCCCCAAAGCCCGGTCCGATCGGCTTGCCCGTGCGTATGTGCGACTGTGCCGCAAGCTCGCGCAGACCGGCGTCCAGCGCGCACCACATGAGGGACCGCTGACATATGCCGCAATGATCGGCACGCGCCGGCCGGATCTCGCGGCGGCGGTGCACTCACTCTTCGCGCGTTACGCCGACTTACGCTACGGAAACGACCTCGGCGCTGGCGCGTGGTCGGCCGCGGTAGCGGCGTTCGAGCGCGCTGTGGGTCGCTTGCGGATCGGACACACGCGGTGAGCGATGCGCAGGCGCCGCTGGCGATCGTCGTCGGTGCCGGTGTGCTTGCGATCGCCGCCGTCCTTATCGCGCGGGAAGTGCGTGCACGCGGTAGAGCGGCCCAGTCCAATCGCCCTTTCAACCCGGAATGGCGCACCCTGCTCGAGCACACACTGCCCCTGTACGGCCGGATCCCACCAGCCCTGCGGCAACGCCTCGAACCGATCGTGCGCAGGTTCCTGTCCGACGTCGACTTCGTCGGATGCCAGGGGCTCGAGGTCACTGACGAGATGCGCCTCATCATTGGCCTGCAGGCGTGCCTGCTCATTGTCGAACGCGACCCACGCGCATATGAGTCGATGCGCAGCGTGCTCATCTACCCAGACGAATTCGTCGTCGCCGACGCCGACGAAGACGAGTCCGGGATCGTCACCGAAGGTGAGCAGGTGCTCTCCGGCCAGACCGTGGATACGGCTCGCGTCGTGCTCTCGTGGCGAGACGTGCAGCAAGCCGGTGTGGAGGGCGAGGTGTACAACGTCGTGCTGCACGAGTTCGCCCACTACCTGGATCACACGATGGACGGCGCACTCACCGACACAAGCTCACGCCGCAAGGCATTCGAGGCCTGGCACGAGGTTCTCGCGTGCGAATACGAGGCACTGTGCGCGGCCGTCGAGCGCGGCGACGACACGCTGATCGATCCCTATGGGGCGGAGCATCCCGCCGAGTTCTTCGCGGTCGCCACCGAAACGTTCTTCGAGGCGCCGGGCCGGATGCAGCGCCGCCATCCGCAGCTGTATGACGAATTACGGCGCTTCTACGCACTGGATCCGGCCGACTGGTGAGCGCTACGAGCGTCCGCCGCAATCGCTTGTGTTCAAGCCGCATACTCCCGCGTCTCATCGAAGCGGATGTCCGGCCAACGCTCGAGCGTGAGTTGCAGATTCACGCGCGAGGGGGCGAGATACACGAGTGCACCCGTGTGGTCGAGCGCCAGTTGCTCGTAGGCCTTGATTCGAAACTCCTCGAGCTTGCGCGCGTCATCACACCTGACCCAGCGTGCGGTGTAAACGTTCACGTTGTCGAATACACACTGCACGCCGTATTCGTCCTGCAGCCGGAACGCCACGACCTCGAACTGCAGCTGCCCGACCGCGCCGAGGATGAGGTCATTGTTGCGCAGCGGTTTGAAGAGCTGCGTCGCGCCCTCCTCGCACAGCTGTGACAGTCCTTTGGCGAGCGCCTTCATCTTCAGGGGATCTTTGAGCACGGCGCGCCGGAACATCTCCGGAGCGAAATTGGGAATTCCGGTGAAGGTGAGCCTCTCCCCTTCGGTGAAGGTGTCGCCGATATTGATCGTGCCGTGGTTGTGCAGCCCGATGATGTCACCGGCAAAGGCTTCCTCGGTCTGAGCGCGATCTGCGGCCATGAAGGTGAGTGCATCCGCCACGCGCACCTCCTTTCCTAACCGCACGTGATGCAGGCGCATGCCCCGGGCGTACTTGCCGGAGCAGAGCCGCACGAAGGCGATGCGGTCGCGGTGCCCGGGGTCCATGTTCGCCTGGATCTTGAACACGAAGCCCGAAAGCGTCGTTTCGAGCGGCTCGACCTCGCGCTCGCGTGCAGCGCGCGGGAGGGGCGGAGGCGCGTTGGATGCGAAGGCGGCCAGGAGCTCCTCGACGCCGAAATTGTTGATGGCCGAGCCAAACAAGACCGGTGTCTGCCGTGCTGCCCGGTAAGCGGCCAGGTCAAACGCGTCGGTCGCGCCTTTCACGAGCTCGATTTCCTCCGCCAAGGTCGCGGCCGCCTCGCCCAGAAACTCCTGCGCTGCGCGGCTCGTGAGTCGGTCGATGATCAGGTTCTCACCCACGCGGCCACGCTCTCCCGCTGAGTAGACGTAGATGCGATCCTCGAGCAGGTGATAGATGCCGCGCAGCTCCCGCCCCATGCCGATCGGCCACGTCACGGGGGTGGTGCGGATCTTGAGCACCCGCTCGATCTCATCGAGCAGCTCGATCGGCGCACGCCCGTCGCGGTCGAGCTTGTTGATGAACGTCATGATCGGCGTAGCGCGCAGGCGGCAGACCTCCATGAGCTTGATCGTGCGCTCCTCGACGCCTTTCGCGCAGTCGATCACCATCAACGCCGAGTCCACCGCGGTCAGCGTCCGATACGTGTCCTCGGAGAAATCCTCGTGGCCGGGCGTGTCGAGCAGATTCACGATGCAGTCGCGATACGGAAACTGCATCACGGAGGACGTCACGGAGATACCGCGCTGCTGCTCGAGCCGCATCCAGTCTGAGGTGGCGTGACGCGCGGCCTTGCGGCCCTTCACCGTGCCGGCCATCTGGATGGCACCTCCGAACAGGAGCAACTTCTCCGTGAGCGTGGTCTTGCCGGCATCCGGGTGCGAGATGATGGCGAACGTGCGTCGCATATTGATTTCGTTGGATAATTCGTCACTCACAGTGGGCTCATTCATCGCCGGTGGTACGCGTTCGTGTATCGGGGATTTCGTCTAAGGGCGAGGCAGGTCCTGGCGCAGCACGGATCGAAAGCGGATTGAGCGGCTATTCATTCACGGAGGGCTCGGGCGCGCCGAGTGCTCGGGCGCGAACCCGGCACGGAGCTGCCGCTCTTAGAGTGTTCGCGCGCGCCGGCTGCGCAGCACGAGCTTGAGTACGGCGGCATCCTCGCGGCCGCCGACGGCCTGATAGTAGCCGCGGCGGATGCCAATCTGCTCGAAGCCGAGGGACTGGTACAGGCGGATGGCGCCGGTGTTCGACGGCCGCACCTCGAGGAACGCCTCGCCCATGCCCGCCGCGAGCGCGCGATCCACGAGATATCCGAGGAGCTGGCGGCCGAAGCCGCGGCAGCGGAAGTCCGCGTGGATACAGAGATTGAGGATGTGCGCTTCGCCCGCGCCGACACTCATCACGCCGTACCCCATCAGGGTATCCCCGGCGCTGACGACGCGGCACACGTAGCCGACGCGCAGGCAATCGCGAAAGATGCCCTCGCTCCAGGGGAACTGATAAGCGGCGCGCTCGATGACCACGACATCGGCCACGTCGTGCTCGGTCATGGGGCGTATGACGATCTCAGGTAGGGTCCCCAGCAGCTCGGGAGCGGTCGCCATCACGATTCCTGCGAAGCCAGCCTGTGAAACACGCTGCGCGCGAACTTCAGGTCTTCCCACGCCTTGCGCTTGTCCTGGGGGGTGCGCAGCAAATATGCGGGATGATACGTCACGATGAGCGGTGTATTCAGCTCGCCAAAGGGGTGCACCTGGCCGCGCAGGCGCCCCAGGGCGAGGTCCGTCCGCAGCAGGTTTTGCGCTGCGATCCGCCCGACGGCCAGGATGAGCTTCGGCCGCAGCAGCGCAATCTGGCGCATCAGGTAGGGCATGCAGGCACCCACCTCCTCTGGCTTTGGATCGCGGTTACCGGGGGGCCTGCATTTCAAAATGTTCGCCACGAATGCGTTGTCGCCGCGCCTCACGTCAATGGCCTTGAGCATCGCATCGAGCAATTGACCTGCACGCCCCACGAACGGTTCTCCGCGCCGGTCCTCCTCCGCTCCCGGCGCCTCGCCGATGATGAGCCAGTCGGCGCGCGGATTGCCGACGCCGAACACGGTCTGGGTCCGTGTCGAATGCAGCCCGCACTTGGTGCATCCGGCTACCTCGGCCTGCACAGCGCGCCACTGCTCGGCGGTCTCGGGCGCAACCCGGGCGTCAGCGTCCGTGGGTTCAGTCCGACCGGGCCGCGCCGCACCGCGCCGCACCCAAACGTCCACCCCGATGGCGCGCAGGTATTCGACGCGGCGCACCGTACCCATCAGCTCGACCCCGCGGCGCTAGGTCCGCGGATCATCCGGCGAATTCGGCGCCCGATCCACAGCACCGGCGCCGACAGCGCATACGTTGCGAATATGGAAAGCAGCATCGCCGGTGGATCCATGGCGATGAGCACGAAGAACAGCGGGACGATGATGATGTAGGCAAACTTGACGCGCCGGTCGAGATCGAACTGCTTGAAGCTCGGATAGCTGAAGCGGCTCACCATGAGCGCGCCGGCCGTGGCGGTAATCAGGAACGCCGCGACCAGCCCGACGAGGCCCGGCTCCCGCCAGACGCTCGAGAACCAGACGAATGCGGCGACGACGGCCGCGGCGGACGGGCTCGGGAGACCCTCGAAGTAGCGCTTATCGGCCGAGGCCGCCCGGGCGTTGAAGCGCGCGAGCCGCATCGCCGCGGCCACCGCGTAGAAGAACGCAGCGAGCCACCCGAACCGCCCCCATTCATGCCCGAACTCGGCGATACGCACCACGCCCCATTGGTAGGCGACGATGGCGGGCGCAAGCCCGAACGCCACCATGTCGGCGAGGCTGTCGTACTCCTTCCCGAACGTGCTTTCCGTGTGCGTGATGCGCGCGATGCGGCCATCGAGGGTGTCGCAGATCATCGCCACGAACACGAGCATGCCCGCGCGCACGAAGTTCTTGTCGATGGCGGCGACGATTGCGTAGAAGCCGAAGAACAGGCACGCCGTCGTGAACAGATTGGGCAGCAGATAGATGCCCTTGCGGCGCGGCCGTGGCTCGGGGGGTGCGGCTTCCATGGGGCCGGCATGGTAACAAGCGGGCCTGGAAGAGCCCACGGCCTGGCCTGCTAAGATGCCGCCTTTGTGCGTTCCGGCAAAGTTCTACGCGATGAGACTCTCCCAGTATCCGATCAATACCCTCAAGGAAACGCCGGCCGAGGCGGAGATCGTCAGCCAGCAGCTCATGCTGCGCGCCGGCCTCATTCGCAAGGTCGCGGCCGGGGTCTACACCTGGCTGCCGATGGGGCTGCGAACGCTGTCGAAGGTGCAGACGATCATCCGCGAGGAGATGAATCGAGCCGGGGCGTTCGAGCTCTTGATGCCGGCGATCCAGCCGGCGGAGCTATGGCAGGAGTCGGGACGCTGGACCAAGATCGGCGCGGACCTGCTGCGCCTGAAAGACCGCCACGAGCGCGACTTCTGCCTCGGCCCCACCCACGAGGAAGTCATCACCGACATTGCGCGGCGCGAGCTCAAGAGCTACCGCCAGCTGCCGGTGAATTTCTACCAGATCCAGACGAAATTCCGGGACGAGATCCGCCCGCGGTTCGGTGTGATGCGCGCGCGCGAGTTCATCATGAAGGATGCCTACTCGTTCCACGTGGATGAGGCCTCGCTCCGCGAGGGTTACCAGGCGATGTATGCGGCCTATACGCGGATGTTCACGCGGATGGGACTCGACTTTCGCGCCGTGCAGGCCGACTCCGGCGCCATCGGCGGCAGTACTTCGCAGGAGTTCCAGGTCCTGGCGGCATCCGGCGAGGATGCCATCGCGTTCTCGGATGCCGATGACTACGCGGCCAATCTGGAGACCGCGGTAGCCGTGCCGCCCGCGGGCGTGCGGGCGCCTGCCGGCCAGCCGCTGAAGAAAGTGCCGACGCCAGCGGTGCGCACGATCGACGACCTGTGCCGATCCCTGCACGTGCCCGCGATTAGGACCGTGAAGACACTGGTATATGAAGGCACGGACGGGCTCGTCGCGTTCCTGGTGCGCGGCGATCACCAGTTGAACGAGGTAAAGGCCAGCAAGCTCCCGCAGGTGAAGTCACCGCTCCGCCAGGCGACGGCCGAAGACGTGCGCTTAGCCTTCGGTGCGGGCTTCGGGTCTCTCGGTCCGCTGCTCGCGACACGACGCGACGCGGACGGGCGCGGTGCGCCGCACCTCACCCTCATCGTCGATCACTCAGTGGCGGCCTTGAGCGACTTCGCGGTGGGGGCGAACGAGGACGAGGTGCACTACACCGGCGTCAACTGGGGACGCGATCTGCCACTCCCCGCACACGTCGCTGACCTGCGCAACGTCGTCGAAGGCGATCCGAGCCCGAGCGGGAACGGCAGGCTCAAGATCGTGCGCGGTATCGAAGTGGGGCACATCTTCCAACTCGGGCGCGTGTATTCGGAGCCCATGCAGGCGACGGTGCTGGATGAGTCGGGCCGCAGCGTGGCCCCGTACATGGGCTGCTACGGCATAGGTGTGACGCGCATCGTGGCAGCCGCCATCGAGCAGAACCACGATGAGCGCGGCATCATCTGGCCGGAACCGCTCGCGCCGTTCAGGATGGTGCTGATCCCGATCAATCTGCAAAAGTCGGAGCGCGTACGCGCGACCTCCGACAGACTCTATGCCGAGCTCACCGCCGCCGGGATCGAGGTGCTGTATGACGACCGGGACGCACGCCCCGGCGTCAAGTTCGCGGATGCGGAACTGTTGGGCATTCCGCACCGCGTGGTCGTCGGCGAGCGCGGCCTCGAGGCCGGCAAGCTCGAATACCGCCATCGGCGTGACACGGACAGCCAGGAATTTCCGCTCGACGATGCGCTCGCCTTCATCCGCTCGCGGATAGCACCGTAAGGGCCACACCCGAAATTGAGCACGCCACGCTCAGCAAACGGGTATCGACCGGCAGGACCGTCTATTTCGTGGGGGCCCGGGCTTGCCGGCCGCGTCGCCCTCGCTGCCGCGGCCGCTTTCGCCGGCTGCGTCGCGCACGCCGACCAGCAGCGTGATCCGGAGCTCAAGACCGTCGTCGAACGCGCCATCTCCCAGGCCGAATGCTTCACCGACCGCTACGAATCCGCGGTCTGGTACAAGATGATGGAGCCGCGCCTGCGCCGTCTCGTCAAGGACAAGGACGAGCGCCTCGATATTCTGAAGTTCGTGTTCTGTGAGACGCAGCGCGCAGGCGAAGCACCGCTCCCGCCCGGGCTGGTCATGGCCGTGATTACCGTCGAGAGCGGGTTCGATCGTTGGGCGGTGTCGACCACCGGCGCGGTGGGACTCATGCAGGTGATGCCGTTCTGGCCGGAGCAGCTCGGCATGCGGCGTTACGAGCTCACGCGCGCGGCGCCCAACATCCGGATGGGCTGCGCAATTCTGCGCTTCTATCTCACCAAGGAGCGCAACAGCGTCACGCGGGCGCTCGCGCGCTACAACGGCAGCACGCGGCGGCGCGACTATTCGAACCGGGTCATCTATCAGTGGTCGAAGTGGAACGGCGCAGATGATCTCGGCGTCGCGCGGGCGAGTCACCCCGTTCGAAAGCCTGCGGGAACCTGAGCGGTCTCGTGAGACACCTCGACGCATTCGATCGACGTCACCTTGGAAGCCGATGACCCGATCCACAGCCACTCGAGGAAAGCCTGCACGTCCGGCGCCTCACCGCACGCGAGCACTTCCACGCGGCCGTCTGGCCGATTCATCGCGTAGCCCCTGATGCCGAGCTCCCGCGCGCGTTGCGCAGCGGTGGCGCGATAGAACACACCCTGCACGCGGCCGCCCACGACACATTTCATCGCAACCACGCGTGTCCCTCTCCAACGCCCCATATGTTAGTCCATCCGCAAAACCGACGTGCTCGACGCTTGCGCGTCCGAGGCGTTAGTGTGCGTCGCTGATCTGTCAGCGCCACCGTCGAGGGTTCGTTCATGACCGAGATCCTGGTGCTCTACTACTCGCGCAGCGGTTCGACTGCGGAGCTGGCGCGGCATGTGTGCCGCGGCGTCGAAACCGTGCGGGGTGCCGCCGCAAAGCTGCGCACAGTGCCCGGCGTGACGGCGGACAGCGACGGTCCGGGCAGAGCCGAGCCCGCAAGTGCGAGTGCGCCGCCCGTACCACCGAGCGGCGCCCCGTACGCGACACTCGATGACCTGCGGCACGCCGCGGGGCTGGTCATGGGGAGCCCCACTCGCTTTGGCAATATGGCCGCCCCGCTCAAACACTTTCTGGACGGTACCTCGAGCCTCTGGGTGTCGGGCGCGCTCGCTGGGAAACCCGCGGGCGTCTTCACGTCCACGCAGACGATGCATGGAGGACAGGAGGCGACGCTCCTTTCGATGATGATCCCGCTGCTCCACCACGGCATGTATCTCGTCGGCATCCCGTACACGGAAGGCGCGCTATCCACGACTCGTGGCGGTGGCACACCCTACGGCGCATCGCACGTGGCTGCGCCGGGCGATGCGCCGGTACTCAGCGAGGATGAGAAAGTACTCGCGCACACGCTCGGGCAGCGCATCGCACACCTTGCCGTGCGCCTCGAGTCCTCGTAGCCCTGCGGGCTATTCGCGTAGCACGGTGCGGATGAAGGGTACGGTGAGACGGCGCTGTGCGATCAGCGCCGCCTCATCCAGCGTGTCGAGCAGCTCGTAGAGTGTGCGCATGTCCCGCGGGAAACGCCGTTGCAGCCAGCGCGCCGTCTCGTCAGGGAGCTCGAATCCGCGCGTGCGCGCTCGCAGCTTCAGCGCCTCCTGCTGCTCCGCTTCATCGAGTGTGCGAAGCTGAAAGACGGTGCTGGCCGCGAAGCGCGAACCCAGATCAGGCAGCGCCCAGTGCAACAGCGCCGGCGGTGTTGCCGCCGCGGCGACCAGCCGTGCGCCACGCTCCTCGATCTCGTGCAGCACGCCAAACAACGTGTGTTCCCATTCCGGGCGACCGATGACCTGGTCCACATCGTCGAGACACAGGCAATCGAGCTGCGGCAGCCCTTCGAGCACCCCTGCCCCGAGCGAACCGAGCTCCGCCAGCGGAAAATATCCCGCGCGCACGGCATCGCTCGTTTCGCTCGCCTGCACGCAGACTGCTTGCAGTAAGTGGGTCTTGCCTACGCCGGAGGAACCGCACAGCCAAGCCGTGCCTGCCGCCTCGCCGCGCGCGAGACGCATCAGATGCTCTGCCGCCTGAACGTTACGCGCCGGCAGGAAAGTGGCGAATATCGCGCGGTCCGGAATGCGCACACCGAGCGGCAGCTGGCGCACGCTACGCTCCCGGCGTGCGCGGCGCGCCGACGGGCTCGGACCAGGCGCGGCGGGTGAATGCAAACACATAATCCGCGCCGGACAGCACGGTCGTCACGAATGTGACCACGGCGAGCGCGTCAAGCATCTCCGGCGGCAACACACCGAATGCTGCGCGCCCGATCACCCCGACGAGATACCCGAGCTGCACGACGGTGTTGATCTTGCTGATGACAGTCGGCCGGCCGCGCAATGGCCCGAACCACAGACGAAACACCAGCGCGCCGAGGCCAATCATCACATCGCGCGCGACCGCAGCCGCGGTAAGCCACCAGGGCACCAGTCCGAGCCACGTCCCGACGATGAAGACCGTGACGAGCAGCAACTTGTCCGCCAGCGGGTCGATGAACTTGCCGAACTCCGAGGTCCATCCGAACCGCTTGGCCAGGTACCCGTCGAGACCGTCTGAAACACCCGCCACGAAGAACAGCCCGAGCGCGGCGCGATATTCCGCCGCCTCGAGCGCCACGACGATCGGCCAGATGAGCGCGATGCGCGCGAGACAGATCAGGTTCGGAAGGTGCCGCATGGCGGAGCCGACCGTCGCTCAGGGGTGATATTGGTACGCGAGGCGCGCATTCGCGGCGCCTGAGCGCGCCAGATGCGCGGAGCCGCTGAGCGCGTGATCTACGGCTTCCGCGCCGCCGCGCACCAGCACGGCGAACGTCGCCGTGCCGCCGTTCGCCTCGGCGATGTTCACGTGCCGTACGCCGGGCAGCGCCTCGAGCAAACGCTCGACGGCCGCATAGTCAGTGAGCGTGGTCACTCCATTAACCTGCACGGCGGTTTCGAGCTCCGCAAGCGCAAGCGATGCATCCTGCACGCGTGCCATCGCGTCGACGGCGCCGTTCACACCCGCCTCGAGCGCCCCGGTCCAGCTTTCGCTGGCGAACGTGGTGTGCAGAGTCCATTGCCACTGGCCGTTGAGCGCGGCGTTATCGCCACGACCTACCAGCACGGCATCGCCTCCCAGGCGTTGTACGGCCTGCAGCAAGGTATCGCGCGGCAGCTCATTGCCGGC
>FTED01000916.1_pt1 | contig 23017 bp, 21 predicted proteins | sample 1640121 | NCBI WGS metagenome assembly FTED01 (sample SAMEA3914816, study PRJEB12502) | metagenome | biome: forest; material: soil | place: USA | collected 2011-09-16 | depth 0.3 m
GCTCGCGACTCTGCAGGCTCAGGGTCTGAAGCTCGAGGACGTGTTGGCGCTCATCGGCGGACTGCGTCTCGGGCCGGGCTTTACGGCGCACCCGACGGAATCGACACGCCGCACCATCCTGCGCAAGCAACAGCACGTCGCGCAGCTGCTGCTCGAGCGTCTGGATCCGACCCTGACGCCGAACGAGATGCGCAGTCTGTGGGCCGCCATCCGCACGGAGCTCACGGCCGGCTGGCAGACCGAGGATCACCCTCGCGAGAAGCTTACCGTCGCCGATGAGCGCGAGCACGTCATCTTCTATCTCACTGAGATCCTCTATCGCGTGGTGCCGGCGTTCTACGATGAGATCGCTCAGGCGCTCGCAAAGCTCTATGGGGTTCCCGAGGAGCAGCTCGAGCTGCCGCCGCTGCTGCGCTTCGGCACCTGGGTGGGCGGCGACATGGACGGTAATCCGGACGTACACGCGAAGACCATCCGCGAAACGCTTGCACGCCAGCAGCAGGTCATCGTCAACGCGTATTTCGGCGAATGCCAGACGCTCGTCCAGCATTTGTCGCAGAGCGCGAGTCGAATCAGTGTCTCCGCCGCGCTCGGCACACGCATTGACGAATACATGACACTGCTCCCGGGGGCGCGCTCGATCACGCCGCCGCGCCACGATCGCATGCCCTACCGCGTGTTCCTGGCGCAAATCGGCGAACGGCTCCGGCACACGTACGACGGTCGTCCGAACGGCTATGAGAACGCTCGGCAGTTTCGCGCCGACGTGAGCCTCATTGCCGAGAGCTTGCGCGTCAACAAGGGCGGGAATGCGGGCCACTTCTTCGTGCAGCGCCTGCTCAGAAGGATCGATGCATTCGGCTTTCATCTGGCCACTCTCGATGTGCGCCAGCACACCAACGTTCATCACCAGGTGCTCGCGCGCGGTCTCGACGACGCGGCGTGGCTTTCCCGTCCCGGCACTGAGCGTCGGGCGCTGCTCGCCGATGCGCTGGAACGCGATCTGGGTCCGCGTGGCGAGCTCGATGCGCTCGGACGACGTACGCTCGGTGTATTCGAAGCGCTCGTCCAAAGCCGCCACCGTTACGGCGCCGATGCAGTCGGGTATTTCGTCGTCAGCGGTGCGAGCGGAGCGGACGACGTGCTCGCTGCCTTACTGCTCGCGCGGTGGGCTGAGGCCTATGACAAGCGCACCGGTGAGATTGCAATCGACGTCGCGCCGCTGTTCGACTCCGTGGAAACGCTGGGTCGGTCGGGCGATATCCTGCGCGAGCTGCTGGCCGAGCCTGTCTACCGCCGCCACCTCGACGCGCGCGGCAGACGCCAGTGCGTGCTCATCGGCTACTCCGATAGCAACAAGGAGAGTGGCCCTTGCGCGTCGCGCTTCGCCACGCACCAGGCGCAACGCACTCTCGTCAACGCCGTCGAGGCTGCGCATGAAAGCTTCGTCATATTTCACGCGCGCGGTGGCAGTATTGCGCGCGGCGGTGGCCGGGTCGATGCACTGGTTAGAGCGAGCCCGGTCGAGGCCACGAACGGTGTGCTGCGTCTGACGGAGCAGGGTGAGACGATCCAGCAGAACTACGGATTGCGGCCCATCGCGATGCGCACTTTCGAGCGCACCTTCAACGCGCTCAGTCTCTGCACGCACGCCGCGCAGCGCGGCTCGGCTACCCCGGATCGGACCGATCATCTCGATTGTGCGGCGACGATCGCCACGGCGAGTCGCGCAACCTACCGGCGGCTCGTTCACACGGAACGCGATTTCTACGACTACTTCCGCCACGCCACGCCGATTGACGTCATCGAACGCATGCAGATCGGCTCCCGGCCGGTCCATCGCGCCGAGCACGAGGATCTCGACTCGCTGCGCGCGGTGCCCTGGGTGTTTGCGTGGACGCAGAGTCGGCACATGCTGCCGGGATGGTATGGCGCAGGCTCCGGGCTGCGCGCGGCCATCGAACGCTTCGGCATCGCGGTGCTGCGCGAGACCTACGCGAGCTGGTTCTTTCTGCGCAACCTCCTCGATGATATCGAAGCGATGCTGGCGCGTGCTGACCTCGAGATCGCCGCCGCATACGATGCGCTCGCCCCCGACCCGCTGCGGCGATTCTTCGGGGAGATCCGCAGCGAGTTTGCCGCGGCGTGCGAGCAGGTGCTCGCGGTGAAGGGGTGCGCGGCGTTACTCGATTCGGACCCTACGTTGCAACGATCCATCCAGCTGCGCAATCCGTACGTCGATCCGATGAATCTGATGCAGGTCGATCTGTTGAAACGCTGGCGCGCGACGCAACGCCAGGACCGGGATCTGTTCGAGGCGCTGCTGGCGAGCATCAGCGGAATTGCGCAGGGACTGCAGAGCACCGGTTAGGACCACATGGCTCCATGAGTGACTCCATAACGATTCGCCGAGCGCAGGAAACCGAGGTGCCGCTCGTGCTCGCATTCATACGCGAGCTGGCGGAGTACGAGCACCTCACTCACGAGGTTGTTGCAACCGAGGAGGGAATGCGGCTTGCACTGTTCGGGCCGCGACCGTATGCCGAAGTGGTGTTTGCGTGCGTCGCTGCGGAGCCGGTCGGGTTCGCGCTCTTCTTCCACAACTTCTCCACCTTCCTGGGACGGCCCGGGATCTATCTGGAAGACTTGTTCGTGCGGCCAGCAGCGCGCGGCCTGGGAGTGGGCCAGCGCCTGCTCGGATGGCTGGCGGCGCAGGCAGTGGAGCGGGGTTGCGGGCGGCTCGAATGGGCGGTGCTGGATTGGAACGCGCCCGCCATACGGTTCTATCGAAGCCTGGGGGCGGTGCTGATGGAGCAGTGGAAGATATTTCGGCTGACGGGAGATGCCCTCGCGCGGCTGGCGCAAAAGGAATAGGCGCAACGCGGCGGGCGGCACGCGAGGCGTCCGCCCTTCTGCCGTGTCACAGAAGCACTACGGGCTGGCACCGTGCCAGGCACGGTGCGATTGAGGCGAGGCTGCGGTCGAGGCGACGCGCTCTGTTCGAATCAGGCGCTCGCCATCGCTTCTGCTGGCGCGCTGCGGCTGTCAGGGATGGGGCGATAGTGCCGGGGTGGGCGGCGACGCTCGGACTGCGCTTCGCCCTCGCGATCGGCATGGCGGCCTTCCAACAGCGCCAGGAGCGTGTCGCGCGCACGCGCTACGCGGCTCTTGATCGTGCCGACGGCGCATCCGCAGATGGCGGCCGCTTCTTCATACGAAAAGCCACTGGCGCTGACGAGAATGAGCGCGGCGCGTTGCCCCGGAGGGAGCGTCGCGAGGGCGCGATTGAGGTCGCGCAGCTCGAGTTCGCCGTCGTGGTCCGGGGGCACGCTGGGCTCGGGCAGAGTGTCGGTATCGACACCATATGCTTCGAACTTTCGGCGCCGCAGCTGGGAATAGTGCTCGTTGCGCACGATCGTGAAGAGCCAGGCCTTGAGGTTGGTACCGGGCCTGAACCGCTCGATGTTGGCCAGAGCGCGCAATAGGGCCTCCTGCACGAGATCATCGGCACGGACGCCGTCACGGGTGAGTGAACGCGCGAATGTGTGCATTTGCGGCACCAGCGCCACCATGTCATCGGTCACCATGAGTTGCGAACGCCTCCGGGCTGTCCATCTGGGTACTGGGTACGCAAGTTACTTGCGTTACCGCGCCGCCAAAGTCGGCGATCGTTGAAGCAACGGTACGGGGACCTCCGAAGCTTCTGTCGGACGTGTCCTACCCGCGGCCACGGGCGGCGCAGCCTGCGGTCCGCAACCCCTCGAAATGTCTGGGCATGGCGGACAGCGTGGGCAGCGCGGCCGCCTGTCCCCCTGACGCCGGACGGCGACAGGTCTGCTTCTTGCTGAATTTTCGCCATTCAATCAAGAGGCTCGAAGCAGTGGGATCGATGAACGTGAAGGATGCCGCGGTTTACCGGGTGTGTCCCGGCGCGGCGGATTGCTGGGAGGTCTACCGGGAGCCGTCATCCGAGCCGATGGCGTCGTTTGGCCAGAAAGCGGCCGCGATCCACTACGCCATGTCCCTGGCGCGCGGCCGCGAGGCTTGGCACATGCTGTTGCCGGGCGGTGTAGGGCATCCGTCAGATGCGCTCGGTAGCAGGCGCCGCAGGCACAACTGAGACAGTTGCCGAGCCGCAGCTCAAGGCCGCGGCGCGGGCGGAAGGGCTCCGCTACTGCACCGACCGCGAACCAGGTATCCGACGCACGAGGCGCGGCCGCGGATTCATCTATCTCGATTCAGGCGGGCAGCGCGTGTCCGATGCGGCCACGCTCGCGCGCATCAAGAGTCTCGCGGTCCCTCCCGCTTATCGGGATGTGTGGATCTGCACCGGCAGCAACGGTCATCTGCAGGCGACGGCGCGCGATGCGCGGGGGCGCAAGCAATATCGCTACCACCCGCGTTGGCGCTTACATCGCGACGCCACGAAGTTCGATCGGATGCTCGAGTTCGGCCGTGCGCTGCCCCGCATTCGGAAGCGGGTCGCACGCGACTTGCGCAGGCCGGGCTTTCCTCGTGCCAAAGTACTGGCCACGGTCGTGCGGCTGCTCGAATCGACTCTCGTGCGCGTAGGGAACGAGGAGTATGCGCGCAGCAATGGCTCGTTCGGTCTCACCACACTGCGCGACCGGCATGTTGGGTTCGACGGCAACAAGATGTTGCTCGAGTTTCGCGGCAAGAGCGGTGTAATGCAGCGTGTGTGCGTTACGGACCCCGCCGTTGCACGCGTCGTGCGCCGTTGCCTCGACCTTCCCGGCCAGGAGCTCTTCCAATGGATCGATGCAGAAGGAGCGCGGCGCAGAGTCGATTCAAACGACGTGAACGACTATCTCCGGGATGCCGGAGGCGGTCCGCTCACCGCAAAAGACTTCCGCACATGGTTCGCGACCGTGGAGGCTCTGGAGATCTTGCGGGCGCGCCGCGCGCGCACGGTGCGTGAGGCACGCCGGCACGTCGTACAGGCCGTCGCCTCTGTTGCGCTGCGACTGGGCAACACGCCTTCGATCTGCCGCAAATGCTACATCCACCCCATGATTCTTTCCGCATACATGGCGGGGAGGCTCGCGACGCTGAACGGTATCGGTCCGGCACTCGCACTGCGACGTCTGCTCGTGCCCGCGCGTCCCAAGCGGTGGCGTCAGTGCAGTCCTACGGCCCGCATCAAGGTGCGAGCTATGAAGTCTCGCTCGCGACCGATCGCCCCATTGCTCGCAGCGAGTTGAGATTCAGTACTACGGTACGAACTCTCCATTGGACTCAAGCGAGGAAGTGCATATGTCAGTGGGTAATGGACCCCTGATCGGGGTCGCAGCCAGCCTTCTCACGATCAGCTGCGCTGCTCAATCACAGCGCCCGACCGAAGAAATGACTCGAGCGCGCACGCTCATCGAACAGGCCGAGAGGGACGGTGCGCAGCGTTACGCGGGCGCTGATCTCGAGCACGCGCGAGACAAACTACGTCACGCGGACGAGGCCGCGGAACACGGCAATCAGGTCGTTGCGCGGCAGCGCGCGACGGAAGCTGTCGCCGATGCGGAGCTTGCCTCCGCGCGTGCGGCGAGCGGCGACGCTCAGCACGCCGCCGATGAGGTGCTGAAGAGCACTGAAACCTTGCGACAGGAAGCCGCGCGCGACCCCAACGCGACCGGCTCGAGCCAGCCTTGAGGAGCCCATCGTGAAAAGCACAATCATTCTTGCGGCCATCGCCACCACCGCCTTACTTGGCGCGTGCGCATCTGCGCCAATGCGCGTAGAGCTGTTGGAGCAGGCGCGCCTCGACGTTGCGACTCTCGCCCAGGATCCGCTGGCGGCCCAGGCGGCGAGCCGCGAATTGACGGCAGCGCGCGAGTCGCTGCAGCGAGCTGACAACGCACTCGAGAAGCGCGAGCCGCAGCAGAACGTCGAGCATTACGCATATATGGCGTCCCGCGAGGCACAGACGGGAGAGGCGCGCGTGGCGCAAGCGAAAGCCAAGGCGCAGGTGGCACGAGGCGAAGCCGACCGCAACCGTGTGCTTCTCGAGGCTCGGACGCGTGAGGCGCAGGCTGCGGCGCAGGACGCGCGCACCGCGCAGGCTACCGCACAAGCTCAGACCCGAAATGCGGAGGCGGCGCGGCAGGAAGCTGACGCGTCGCGCGCCGGCGCGGAAGGCATGCGGCAGCAGCTGGCGGATCTGCAGGCCAAGCAGACTGAGCGAGGCATGGTGCTCACCTTGAGTGACGTGCTGTTCGATACCAACGCCGCGACGCTCAAGCCCGGCGCGACGGCCGCACTCGAACGGGTCGCACAGTTCATGGAAAAGAATCCGCAGACGCGGCTCGTCGTGGAGGGCCATACGGACAGCCGCGGATCCGAAGCGTACAACGAGGAGCTGTCCCGACGGCGGGCGCTGGCGGTGGCCGATGAGTTGGCGACGCGCGGCGTCACGCGCGATCGCATTGAGGTGATCGGGCGCGGTAAAGTCTATCCGGTGGCGAGCAACGATACGGCCGCGGGTCGCCAACAGAATCGGCGCGTGGAGATCGTGTTCTCGGATGAGGGCGGAAAGTTTGCGCGAGGTAGCTCCGAGGGAGCATTGCGCTAGCACGCTCGGCGATTTCGCGCCGTCCCCGTCGCGGAGCTCTCGCGGTGCAGCTCAGGCGCGGCGGAAATCCACGGCCGGGAGCTGCATCGAGCGGCGATACTTGGTGACCGTGCGCCTCGCGACTTTCACGCCGCGATTGGCAAGCAGCTCGGTCAACTGGACGTCCGAAAGCGGCGAGCTGCGGTCCTCCGCGCCGATGAACTCGCGCAACAACGCGCGGATGGCGGTGGCGGAGCACGAACCCCCGCTGGTAGTGGCCAGCTGCCTCGAAAAAAAGCGCTTGAAGGCCACCACGCCGCGCGGCGTGGCCATGTACTTGTGACTGGTCGCGCGCGACACGGTCGATTCGTGCAAGCCCAACTCGTCCGCGATTTCCCGCAACGTGAGCGGGCGCATGGCGAGATCGCCATACTCGAAGAAGTTGCGCTGGCGCGTGATGACCGCCTCCGCGACGCGCTGAATCGTGAGAAAGCGCTGCTCGAGATTGCGAACGAGCCAGCGTGCTTCCTGCAGATGCTGGGCAAGGAGCGTCGTCTCGCCCTCGCGCGCGTGCCTGAAACATTCGGCGTACTGCTGATTTACGCGGATGCGCGGATAGATCGCCTGATTGATGCTGCAGGTCCAGCGCCTCTTCTCCTTGCGCACGATGACGTCCGGGACGATCGCACGCGGTTCGAAGGTGCCGATCTTGGAGCCGGGGCGCGGGTCCAGGCTGCGGATCAACTCGACCGCGAGGCGCAGCTCGCCGGGCGAGCACCCGAGCGCACCCTGGAGCTTGGTCTGGTCGCGCGCAGCCATCAGCTCGAGCTTGTTCTGCACGATCTCGAGCGCCAAGTCGCGAGCCGGGGTATCGAGGTCGAGCGCCTGCAGCTGTAGAGACAGACACTCCCCCAGGTTGCGCGCGGCGATCCCGCTGGGCTCCAGCGTCTGCACGATGCGCAGCGCCGTCTCGAGATCATCCGTTACGACGTGGTCGCCGGCCGCGGCGAGCTCGGTGAGCGGCTGCCGCAGGAATCCATCCTCATCGAGTCCGTCGATGATCAGATTTGCGAGCGCGTAGTCATGCTCGCCGAGTCCGAGGAGCAGCAGCTGCTCACGCAGCGAATCTCGCAGCGTCGCCGGCGATGCCGTCCATTCAGTCCAGTCGGGCATATCGTCCCCGCTCGCCCCGCCGTTCGTCGTGCCGGTGAAATCCGGCTCGCTCATGGCGGCTTCATCGTCCGCGCCGTCCGCCTCGGCGGGCGCGTCCGCGGTCTCAACGACATCCTCCAGGAACGGGTTCTGCGCAATCGCCTGGTGCAGTTCTTGCACACAGTCCAGCGCGGACAGCTGCAACAGCTTCACGGATTGCTGCAGGCGCGGGGTGAGCGTGATTTGTTGCTTGAGGCGGAGGCCTAGTGAGGCGTTGGTCATCTCGGGGGAATCCTTAACTTTGCGCGTCGATTGGAAGTCGCTCTCCACGAAGCAACAGCCATGCCAATTTCCGCTGCGCCGGGTGCGCGCGAGGCTCCGCGTGCGGCGCTCGTCGGTAGAGGTGCCGCCGGGCGTCAGAACTTGCAAGAACGTGTAAGAACGCACTCACCACCGGCGGCCACCCATAGTCTGATGCAATGACATGAGAACAATTCGCCACGGCCAGTCCGGTTCCGATGTGTCCGCATCGCCCGCGGCGCGCTCCGCGGGCAAACAAGCCGTTCTGGGACGCCAGAAGGACGAACTGGAGACCGTGCTCGCCGCCGCCGGCCTGGGCTTCTGTCGAATCGATCGCCATCAACGGGTGCTTGCCGCGAGCTCGCAATTCAAGGCGCTGTTCGGCCTAGCGCCTGATGCGCCCCTCACCTGGACCAGCGTGGAGGCACATCTCCTGACCGAGGGGTGCACCGCGCTTGCCAACGCCATGCAAGCGGCCTTCGATGACGGGCTGCCCATCGACCTGGTACTGAGCACCGCCCAGTCGAACGGTGAGCCGCATTGGTTGGCGCTAAGCGGCCGCGCGATCACCAGTGACGACGGAGTGCGGGGTGAGGTCGTGCTGGTTGCACGGGATGCGACGGCCGCAGAGCGCGCCGCCGCAGAAGTCGCAGAGGCCGCAGCCGGAGAACGGCGTGCGCGCGAAAGCGCTGAACGGGCGAATCGTACCAAGGATGAGTTCCTGTCGATCGTATCGCACGAGCTGCGCTCGCCCCTCAACGCAATTCTCGGCTGGAATCGGATCCTCGCTATCAAACGCAACGGCGATCCGGAAGTCGCTGCGATCACGCCACGCATCGAGCAAAGCGCAAAAGCTCAGCTGAAGATGATCAGCGATATTCTCGATGTGGGACGCATCGGCGCCGGCAAGCTGGGGATTACGGCGCGCCCCATCAAGCTCGCCGCGGTCGTGGGCGCGGCGGTCGAGGCGGCCCGGGCCGCGGCGGCGGCCAGAGCCATTAATATCGTCACGGAGATTCATGCAACCTCGGCGCCGGTGCACGGCGACCCCGAGAGGCTCCTGCAGGTCGTCGCAAACCTTCTTTCGAATGCCATCAAATTCAGTGCGCATGGCGAGCGCATCACGATTCGGCTGCGCGAGGCGAACGGGATCGCGGAGCTGAGTGTCATCGATACCGGACAGGGGATCGCCCCGGAAGTACTGCCTCACGTCTTCGACTGGTTTCGCAAGGCCGACACGGCAACGCCACGTCGCGCGTGCGGCCTGGGACTGGGTCTGAGTCTCGTGCGCGAGCTCGTCGCTCTCCACGGGGGCACAGTGTCCGCCGCGAGCGGCGGGGCAGGGTGCGGATCTACGTTCGTCGTGAGAATCCCGATCGCGCGCCCCGCTGCAGGTGCCTTTCAGGAGACCCACGGTCCGGTCGCCAGCGGGCTCAATCGTCCGCTTGACGGACTATCGATTCTCGTCGTCGATGACGAGCCGGACGCGCGCACGATCGTGGCGGAAGCCTTGCGCCTCGAGGGTGCCAGCGTCACGGTGAGCGATTCGGCGGGCGCCGCGCTCGATCATCTGCAAGCGCCGGGTGCGAGCTTTGATGTCGTCGTGAGTGACATCGGCATGCCCGCGGAGGACGGGTACTCGCTCGTTCGCAAGCTCCGCGCACTCCAGTGCGGTGAACGCGTACTCGCCATCGCGCTGACGGGCTATGCCTCGCGGTGTGACGTGGAAGCGGCGATCAATGCAGGCTTCGATCTGCACATGCCGAAACCCGTGGACTTCGATTCATTCGTGCCCACGATCCGGCGCCTGTCCGCGCCCCGCTGATCGTTAGATTCCCGATTGCCAAGTGCTCGGCATGCCCGCGGCGCCGATCGCGCCTTCGATGACGAGGCAGGCATCACGGGCCTCGGGCTGGGCGCGCAGGCTCCTGGCGATCGAATTGAGGAAAGTGCACATGAGCGGCACGTTAGGGTGGTGGGCGTGCAGCTCACCTTCGACGCGATCGATGAGCTCGATCAGATCTTCCTGATCACAGCTCGGGAAGGTCATGGTGGTCACGGCGTCCTGAACGGCGACGAGCGCTTGGTGAATCGCCGACAGCTGCGTCCCATCCATGGCCACAATTTGAACCCGCCACGCAGAAAGCGGCAAGTCTTTCTTCCCGGACCGAAGGGCAAAAAAAGAGCGGGCTGGTCGCACCACAGCCCGCCAAACGGGGGGTCTTCGGTAAGCGTCGCCGCCGGCGGATCGAGGTCGCTCGGCGTCGACGCGAATTCGCATCGCTGCGCGTTGCCCTAGATGCAACCACCATGCCAGCGACACTTGAAGCAGGCATGGTTCGTGCTTGAGCTGGTCTATAGGGGAAGCAGAAGGCAACCAGCTATGCGTGCTCAACAGACGATTCGAACGCTCAACGACCTGATTCGGACGTGCCGCGGCACCGAGCGTTTGTGCCGTGTCGGCAGCTTCTATGCCGAGAGTTCCGACCTTGCGGCGCTGCTGAACGATCGCGTCGACGAGTGGGGGCGGCTCGGGGATGAGTTGCAAGCGCTTGTTTTGCTGTTCGGCGGTAACCCGGCGCGACGTGGCGCAGCGCACTTACTCGCGCTCGCGAGGTGGCTGTCATTCAAGGCTGCGGCTTTCGGCAGGAGTGACTGGTGGGTGATCGAGTCGTGCCACTGCGCTCAACAGCGCGCGCTCCAGCACTATGAACATGCTTTGGGTGACCGACTTCCGCAACGGATCCGACGCACGGTGAGTCTGCAGTCGGATCGAATAATGAATCGTTTGGACATGCTCGACAGACTGCGCCGGCAGCTGGAATACCCTGCAGCCGGGGCCGGCGGCGTGTAGAATATACAATCTGTGAAAAAACTGCCCGGGGCGGCGACCGGGTCCCTGGCCCTTTTCGGCTGTGATTTTCGCCCGCGAGGAGGAGACCCACATGAGAGCCGCCGAACCGCGTCGCCTCGCCTTAGGCGCCGGCGCTCTGTGGCTGCTGTTGAGCGCCAACGTAAGCGTAGCGGGCGACACGGGTCCCGCGCGCGAAAGCGCGGGGGGCGCTCTGAGTGCCTCCAGCCGCGCGATCATCAAGACGTTCGCCCAGACGAACCTCCTCGCCCTGGAGGCTGCGCGCCTCGCCAAACAGAAGGGGCAGTCGGCGGACGTCAAGGAGTTTGCCGACGCTATGGAGTCCGAGCACGCCCAGGCCGCCGATCGTCTGAAGCATTTCGCGCAGCAAAAGGGCGTGCCGGTCCAGGATTCACTCGAGAGCAAGGACGCCGCGAAGCTCGCAAAGTTGCAGCGTCTGCAGGGCGCGGAATTCGACCGCGCGTATTCACAGGAGATGGTGCAAACCCACCAGGACGCCGTGAAGCTATTCGAGGCGGCGGCGAGCAGTGCACCGGAAACAGATGTGCAGGCCTACGCGCAAAGCCAACTGCCGATGCTTCGCAAGCACCTGCGCATGGCGCAGAGTCTGCCGGCCGCGGCTCGCACTTAGGATACCCGTGCGCCCGCTACGGATGAATGCGACTGGGTCTGCTGGGTCTGGGCAGCGGTGCGCGCGCGGCTCGTCGGCACCGCGCCGCCCTCCTCTTCCCAACGATGAATTTCGGGCCGTGGTACGCTTTGCCGCTCGCGCCGCCTGCGCCGATCGAGCGCGGTGCCGAGCGCCATCGCGCCGATCCCCAGAACTCCGATCATCCAGTTCATACGGTCCGCTCCTCGTGAATTGCCGCGCAGCGGCGCAGCAGCAATCGTTCCTGTCTGGCCCGGGAGACAGTTGCACCGGAAGCGGCGGCCCGCGTTACAGTGACAAGAACATTAATTGATCGAGGACGCAATGGCACACGCCCTGATTGTGGATGACGATGCTGATGTCGTGGACTGGCTGCAGGAAGTCGCGCGCATGGAGGGGTTCACGATTTCGCGCGCGCAGTCACTGCGCGAGGCTCGCATCGAGCTGGGCCGCCAGCGTCCGGATGTCCTGCTGACCGATTTGCGTCTCCCGGACGGCGAGGGAATCGAGCTCGTAAACGAACTCGAGAAACCGGAGGCCACAGAGGTAATCGTGGTTACCGGGCATGCCACCGTCGACAGCGCGGTGGCCGCATTGCGCGCGGGGGCGAGCGACTACTTGGTCAAACCCGCGGACCTGGAACGCGTGCAGGCCGTGCTACGGCACGCGAAGAAGACGTCGGCACTGCAGCACGAAATCGGCGAGCTGCGCGATGCTCTGCGCAAGCTCGGGCGCTTCGGCCGCATCCTCGGCAACTCGCAGCGCATGCAGGTGCTGTACGACCAGATCAGCCGTGTCGCGCCGACCTCGGCGACCGCGCTGCTGATCGGTGAGAGCGGCACCGGCAAGGAGCTGGTGGCGCATACGATCCACGAATTGAGCCGCAGGCGCGAGGCGCCATTCCTGCCGCTGAATTGCGGTGCCGTTGCACCCCAGCTGATCGAGAGCGAACTGTTTGGTCATGAGCGTGGGAGCTTCACGGGCGCAGACCGCCAGCACAAGGGCTTCTTCGAGCGCGCCAACGGCGGCAGCATCTTCCTCGATGAAATCACCGAGATGCCGATGGAGCTGCAGGTGAAACTGCTGCGCGTGCTCGAGACCGGGACGTTCATGCGCGTCGGTGGTACGCAGCAGATCTCGACCGACGTGCGAGTCATCGCCGCAACCAACCGCGACCCGGAGAAGGCGGTCGTCGATGGAAAGCTGCGTGAGGACCTGTATCACCGTCTGAACGTGTTCCCCATCCGGCTGCCACCACTGCGTGAGCGCGGCACCGACATCGAACAGCTCGCCCAGTGCTTCCTCGATGACCTGAATCGTGTCGAGGCTACTAACAAGGCGTTTTCGCGCGAGGCGCTGGTGCGTCTCTACCAGCACAACTGGCCCGGTAACGTGCGCGAGCTGCGCAACTACGTGCAGCGGGCCTACATCATGGCGGACGACACGATCGAGTGTGACGTGGCCGTGTCCGACGCGACCCCCAAAAGCGACGATGGCACCACCATCACCATTCGCGTCGGAACCCCGCTCGAGGAAGTGGAGCGGCGCGTCACGATGGCTACGCTCGTGTATTGCGGTCATGTCAAGCGCAAGGCGGCGGAGATCCTGGGCGTAAGCCTGAAGACGCTCTACAACCGGCTCGAGACGTACACGGGAAAGGACGGGGCGGGCGATCCCGAGGGGCCGGGCGCCGCGGCGGAATCGGGGCGCTCGACGCTTCCCTGATCTGAGGGGTTCCCGGGGATGCGTCGAGACGCGCGGTTGCGTGTCGGCGGATTCCTACAAGTCCCCGCGGTTGCCGCCCCGTTGAGGGTTCCGCGGATGCTCCTAGCGAGGCGCTCGCGGTCCTCATAGGCTGGCAATAACAGGACTGCGCCCTGGGATTCAACGGGTACGAGCGAACCCGCTCTGTTCACCTGCCGGGCTCGCTCGGGTTCTATTGACGGGCTGCGGCACTGAAGTAACGATAAGGATCATGCCGGCTACGCGCGTTGCAGTCGTTGACGATCACCAGCTCGTGCGCATCGGCCTCAAGCAGGTCATCGAGGCGCAGCCTGATTTTGCCTGGGCAGGGGAAGCCAAGACCGGTCGCGAGGCTCTCGCGCTGCTGCGTACCGCGCCGTGCGACGTGCTGCTGCTGGATCTGTCGCTGCCGGATATGTCCGGGCTCGATGTCCTGCGCCAGATCAAGACCCATCACGAATCCGTCGCCACGCTCGTACTCAGCGCCTACCCCGAAATGCAGTATGGCCTCAACGTGCTGCGCGCCGGCGCGAGCGGTTTTCTGAGCAAGACGGCCGACGATGGGGAGCTCTGCCGCGCGATCCGCGCGGCCGTGCGGGGCGGGCGTTACGTGAGCCCCGAGCTCGCCGAGGTGCTCGTAACCGGCATGCACGGTGCGCCGGGCGAGCCGCGTCACAGCGTGCTCTCGGAGCGTGAATTCCAGATCTTCTGCAAGCTTGCGGAAGGCAAGAGCGTCTCTGACATCGCCGCGAAACTGTTCCTCAGCGTCAAGACCGTGAGTACGTACCGGACGCGGATCCTGGAGAAAATGGCCATGAAGACCAATGCGGACATTACGTACTACGCGATCAAGAACGAATTGCTGCAGTGAGTCCCATGACCGCAGCGGATCCGCACGCAGGCAGCTTCAACGGATCGCCCTCGGAGGAACGGCGGATCCTGCTGATCGAGGACTCCGCCGTGCTGTCACGGCGGCTCGTCGACCTGCTCTCCGAGCCGGGCCGGCTCGCGGTGGCGGCCCAGGCGGCAACGCAGTCCGAAGCGGTCTCGCATCTGAAGGAGGCCGCGTTCGACGTGCTGGTGGTCGACATCGAGCTGGCAGAGGGGAACGGCGTCGCCGTCATTCGCCACGCGCGGCAGCTCTACCCCCCGGAGGGGCAGCCGTTGATCGTCGTGCTGACGAACTATGCTTCCGATTTCGTCCGCGACCACTGCTTCGCCGCAGGCGCGGACTACTTTCTCGACAAGATGCGGGACATCTCGCTGCTCAAAGGGATCGTCGCCGACGGCCAATCGAAGTGGTCGCAGACTCGCAGCGGTCACTGAGCCCGGAGGCTCCCGCCTTCCCGCGGCACATCGACTCGCAACGTAGTCCCCGCCGCAGCGCTCGATTCAATGGCGAACTGTCCGCCCAGCGCCTCAACGCGGTGGCGCATGCCCGCGAGGCCATGCGACCAGCGGAACAAGGGATTGCCCGCCTGGATGCCGCACCCATCATCGCTCAACAACAGTAGATGCCGCTTGGCGTCGCTCGTGAGGGCCAGCCGGATGTGCTGCGCGCGCGCATGCCGCACGATGTTCGTGAGACCTTCCTGGACCACGCGGAACAAGGCGATTGCCGTGTCATGCGGAACGGACTCGGCATCCCCGGAAATTGCGAGCTCGCATGCGAGCCCGGCATTCGCACACGTGGCCTCGACATGCGCGCGCAGCGCCGTCGGCAGTCCGAAGTGGTCGAGGAGCGAAGGGCGCAAGTCCTCCACGACGCGGCGCTTGAGGTTCATGGCTTCGTCGAGGACGCTACCGAGCTGCGCGAGGCGTGTGGCAAGCGGGTCTTCGTGGAGACGCGACTGCAGCCAGGACAGATCCATTTTGGCCGCGGTCAGGAGACCTCCCAGCTCGTCGTGGAGGTTGCGCGCCAGTTCCGCCTTCTCCTTCTCCGCAAAGTCCTGCAAGTGCGTCGAGAGCTCGGACAGCTCCCGCGTGCGCAGAGTAACCAGCCGCTCGAGCTCTCGCGCTTCGCGCTCGGCGGCTACGCGCCGGCGCTCCTGCCGCAGGGCTTCTACGAGGAACAGACGCGCGATCACCAGGAGGAGGAGGAGCGTGAGCACGGTCATCACGACGAGCCCAACGCGCGGCCGCACATCGCCCACAACTGCGATGGCCAGGCTCCCCAGGAGCGCCGCGCTCAGCAGCACCCAGATAAGCGGCCGAAGCAGCCTCAGGGACGCCCAGGACACCCCGGTTCCCCGATCACCCTCCACCCGCTCGCCCTCGAATTCCACGCTCATCATCCGTCGCCAGCCTCCAGCGGTCGGTTTAGCAGACGGGCGCGAGGTATTCCAGCGCGCGAGGTGCGCTTGCGCACGGCTCATCGTGGCGGGCCGCTGCCCCTGCCACCCCGGCGTAGGCACGCTTCCCCGAGGGTTCCGGTGGCGTCGGTCCAGCCGCGGCAGTTGCGGGGGCAGGGTGGGGGCGGTGTCTTGACTCGCGCAGTGATCTGCGTCGACGCGCTCATACAGGCTATTGATCGGCATCCGCCGAGTTCATGCCACGCGTGAACAGCGCACCTAGGAGGAGGCCGGCAGTGGCCGCACCCGAAATGACAGTCCACGGATTCTCGCGCACGTAAGCCTCGGTCGCCACGGAGGCGCGTTGCGCCGCGCGGCGTGCGTGCGTTTCGATATCGGCCAGTTTGTTTCGCGCCGTCTCGACGGCCCCGCTCACGCGCTCCCGGAGCGCGCCGAGCGCTTCATCCTTGTCGTCGGCAACAGCTTGCAGCAATGCCTCGGCCTGGAAGACCACATTTCGCAGCTCCTCCGCCAACGCGGCGCTGCTCGCAACGGTGCGATCCATCATAGAGTGTCCTCTCGTCGTTACGCCGGACTACGAACAGCTCATGCGGCGAGCACGAGCAACATTCCGCAGATGAGCGCCAGTAGTGATACCAGATCCCGCAGGCTCATGGCGGAGACGCTAGCGTCTTCGTCGCTCGTGCCATAGTCGGGGAACGATGGGCAGCTCTTCCTCTGTGCCTGAATCGCGCGTCGGAAGGGTCCTACAGCGGTGCGGTCAGAGCGGTGCGATCTGCCGGCGGTGCGATCTGCGAGCGGTGCGTTAGCGGCCGGTGCGATCTGCGAGCGGTGTGGTCCGCGAGTGGTGCGTTAGCGGCCGGTGCGTCAGCGAGCGGTGGCTCGGGCCGCGCGGTCGATGCTCGTGCCAGGGGGCGAACCTCTGCGGCATCGCCCTTCCACGACGTGTATGGCCAGATGTGCGACCGCGTCCTCGAACCTGCCGATGTACGTCCAGCTGCCGCGCCGGGCGCGCCACAGCGGCGTTGCACCCAAAGGCCTCACGTGCACGTCCTCGCCGGATGCGGCGATCTGGTTCAGCATCTCCTGCGCGACCTCCAACGGATGCCGGGGCCATCGGGCCCAGACCGGTGCCCCCGCGAACCCCGCGCCCGGCCCGGCACTGACGTCCGTCGCAACGCCGAGCTGCTTGGCAGCGCTCAACAACAGTTCGTTCATTCGCATACTCCTTTGACCGTACACGGGAGCCTTGCGTGCGCGAGCAAGAATCGGGCCCGCGCACCCGGCGGATCCGGACGCTCACGGGGGAAGTGTGAAATAGAATGCCGCGCCCTCATCCGGTTGACTTTCCGCCCATACCCGCCCCCCATGCCGTTGGATGATGCGATGGACGATCGACAGACCGATCCCGGTGCCTTCGAAATCGCCTTGGGCATGCAGACGCTGAAACACACCAAACAGCTTTCCGGCGTGCTTCATGTCGAAGCCGACTCCGTTGTCGCGCACGAAGTACACCTGCTCGCCATCACGCTCGAAGCTGCCGACGGCGATGTGCGGCCGTGCGCGGCTGCGGGTAAATTTGAGCGCGTTCGCGAGCAGATTGACGATGACCTGCTCGAGCAGCGCCGCATCGCCGCTGCATTCGTGCAAGTCGCCCACTTCAATCTCGACCTCGCGCGCCTCCATCTCCGTGCGCACTTGCCGAAGCGCACTCGCGACGCTGTCCGCAAGGCGTAGCCGCTTCTTCTCCAAGGGCTGGCGCGCAAAGCGTGAAAACCTCAAGAGGTCTTCGATCAGCTGTCCCATGCGCCGCGTGCCCGTGCAGACCTCATCGAGCAGCGCGCGCGCGTTCGAAGGAACGACTGCGCCGTAATCGCGCCGAATCAGCTCGCAATAGCCGTCGACGATCCGCAGGGGCGCGCGCAGATCGTGCGAAACGGAGAAAGAGAACGCCTCCAGTTCCTGGTTCGCCGCCTCGAGCTCCGCAGTACGGTCGCGCACGCGCTGCTCGAGCTCACGATTCGCCGCGCGCAATTGTTCCCACAGTATGGCCGCCGCCAGCGCCGAACCGGCCGTGCTCGCTACGATGTTGAGAGCCTTGACCTGTCCGAGCGTGATGCGATGCTGAGGACGCGAAGTGGCAAAGCACAGAACCCCCGCCGACTCACCCCGCGCGACCATGGGCAGCGCGATGCCGGCGCTAAAGTCGGCGAGCGGATGCCCGAATACCGAGCGCGGATCCTGCGACGCCTCACTGTCCGACAGTTCCCAGCTCGCCTGCGCCATCCACTTTGCCACGGCAGCGTCGAACGCAATCAATTTCCCATGCAGCCTCGCTACCGTCGGACCGCGAACGCCGGCGACGCGCAACGCGGTACCCTCAGACGCCGGCAGCAGGACGGCGACCTCGCCAGCATCGCTCTGCTGGAAAGCTGCATTGAGCGTTTGGTCGATGACGGTGTCCAGGTCGAGGCCGTGCGTGATGGCTACACACAGCTCGTAGATCGATATCATCTCGCGCAACTGTATGTTCTCCGTTCGCAGGCGTCGCGTCGCGAGCGCGCGAGCCAGCACCGGGAGAACCGCGTTCAGGCGGAAGGGCTTCAGGATGTAGTCGAGCGCGCCGGCCTGCATCGCTTTGACTGCCGTGTCGATCGTGCCTTGTCCGGTCATCATGACGCCGGCCAGATTCCGATCGATCTGCTGCGCTTCGTGGAGCAGTGTGATGCCATCCATCTCCGGCATCATCAGATCCGTGAGCACGAGGTCGAATTCCTTCTCGCGCAGCAGCGCCAGCGCTTGCTTCGCGGAGGTAAAGCCCGTCGCCGCGTATCCTTCGACCTCGAGCGTGCTGCATAGCGCCTGCATCTGCGCCTCTTCGTCGTCAACGATGAGGAGGCGAGCGAGGGGGGGTGGCGCCTGCATCGTGATTCCTACGCCTGCGCAACGCTTGTCGTCGCGACGCTGTCCGCCGCCAGCTCGGCGAGCGCCAGGCGCAATTCGGCCAGTTTCGGAGGCTTGCTCAGAATCCGATTCACGTGCGCGGGCATGTCGTTTTCCGCCAGCATCCGCTTCCCCCAGCCGGTGAGCAGGATCACCGGGGTTGCGGGTGATGCGGCCTTGATCGCGGCCGCGACCTTTCGACCGTCGATGTACGGCATGCCGAGATCGGTGATGACCACGGCGAAGGGATTGCCGCCGCGGCTGGCGGTGACGAACGCATCGATCCCTGCTTGTCCGCCGTCCGCTGACGCCACGAGGTGACCGTCGCTCTCCAGGATATCTTGCAGCGATTTGATGATGAGCGGGTCATCGTCGATGAGCAGGATGTGCAGCCGCAGGATCGGTGCGCTCGATGCGGGCAGGCGTATCGTCGAGGTCCATGCGGGCTCGAAGATCGGGAAGTCGAGGCGCACGGTCGTGCCCTTGCCTGGGGCGCTCTCGATCAACAACTCGGCGCTGTGCCGTTGGATCATTCCATACACCATGGCGAGCCCGAGGCCGGTGCCGCGTTCCCCTTTGGTCGTGTAGAAGGGCTCGAGGCAGCGGCGGCGGGTCTCTTCATCCATGCCCATGCCGGTGTCGGAGACTTCGACAAATGCGTGCGGCACAACCACCGACCGGTCTCCCGGCGCACCTTCCACGGATTCAGTGGCTCCGGTGCGTAGCGTCAGCGTGCCGCCCTCGGGCATCGCATCCACGGCGTTGAAGATCAGATTGGTGAGCGCATCGCGAATCTCGACTTCGGCGCCCATGATGTCGGACACCTCGGGGGCGAGATCGGTCTGCAGGTTGATGACGATGCCCTGCTGCTGCGGCACGTCGCTCCAGCGAGCGCGCGTCAGGTCCACGACTTGGCCGATCAGACGGTTGAGCGACACATGGGTGAGCTGCAGCTGCTGCTCGCGCGGCCGGTAGAATTCGCGCATGCGCGCCACCGTTTCGGCAACGTCCTCGATGGCGCGTTGAATCGTCACGAGGTAGCCGCGGGCGCGGTCGCTCAGATTCGGCTCGCGCTCCAGCAGCGATTCGGTGTACAGCGCGACCGGAGAGATTGCATTGTTGATGTCGTGGGCGATACCGCTCGCCATCTGTCCCAGGGCACGCAGGCGCTCCTGCTGCATGACGGTGTGCTGGCTCTGACGCAGATCGTCGTACGCTTGCTGCAGCGCGCCGTAGAGCTGCGCCTGATGGGTGGCGAGGGCAACGTGCTCGCTCAGGTGACGCAGAAATTCGCAGTCGGCGCTGAGGAACGCTCCCGCTTCCCGTCGCGCCGCGACCAGGACCCCGAACACCCGATTCTCAACCAGGAGCGGGGCGACGACCACGGCGTGCAACCCGGCCTTCGCCAGGCGCTGCGGGAACGGAAACGGGATTGCGCGCGTGTCGGGTTCGTAGACGAGCAGTCCGCCGACGCAGCGGGCAAGTCCATTCTGATCGATGGGGAGCACGGTTCGCTCCTCCAGCTCGAGCGCGGCACAGAATGCGGCACTGCGGGCGCCGAGCGTCGCCACCGTGAGCGCTTCCGCGGTGGGGTCATACAAGCACATGCAACCGAAGTCGATCGGCAGGTTGTCCTCGAGGTTGCGCAGCACGACCCGGAAAATACTCGGCAGATCCTGCCGCTCGCCCGTCGCGCGCGTGATCCGGTGCAGCAGGTCGAGCCGCATCAGTTGTATCTGCGCCCGGCTCTGCGCCTCCTTGCGCGCCGTGATGTCGGTAATGAAGCCGCAGAAGCGTACCGTGCCCGCGCCCGGCAGCGGGTTCACTGCCAGCTCCACCGGGAATTCGCTGCCATCGCGCCGCATCGCAGTCATCTCGAGCAGCTGGTTGAGCACGGGGCCCGCGCCCGTAGCGAGAAAACGCTCGAGGCCACGCTGGTGCGCCTCGCGGTAGCGCGACGGAATGATCGTGTTGCCGAGCTCGAGGCCCAGGGCCTGCTCGCGCGACCAGCCGAACATGTCGGCCGCCCGCGCGTTCCAGTCGAGGATCCGGCTGTCCGAATCGATGACGATCACCGCGCTCAGCGCCGAATTGAGCACGGCTCGCAGTCGCAGCTCGCTTTCGGCGAGCGCGTCATGCTGCCCGGCGATGCGAGTCAACATGTCGTTGAAGGCGTCGGTCAGCACACCCAGCTCGAGTCCGTGCGCGCGCGGGGCCCGGACCGAATAGTCGTGGCGTTTGGCGACCGCTTGCGCCACGTTGGACAGCGCCAGGATCGGCCCCGAAATCTGCCGCTCCAGGATCCGCGAGATCACATACGCGGCCAGGCACGATAGCGCGATGACGAGCGCAAAGATCACACCGAACAGCCCGAAGCGCTCGTACATCGCGCCCATGTCGGATTTCAGGTAGAGCGTGCCCAGGCGCCGCTCGCCGTGCGTCACCGGCTGCACCCCCACGACGTACCCCTGATCGAAGCGATAACCCGCCGCGCCCGGGGATCGCGGCAAGCTCGCAGGCGTGAGGCCGGCCGGATAGGCGGCGAACAAGTCGCCGTTTGAGCCATACAACCCCGCGGCCACGATGTGTCGCTCGGCGGCGAGCGCCACCAGCACCTGGTGGGCGTCCTCCGGGTTGTCGAAGGCCAGGGCCGCCGCGCTGTTGGTCGCGATCATTTCGCCGATCGTCGCGAGATTGCGGATCGTGGACTGCCGGTACGTCCACACCTCGTAGAGTAGCGACCCCGCGGACATGATGAGCAACGCCGCACCGCTCGTCAGCAACACCATCTTGATCAGGCTGCGGCGGATCGGGGTCTGCATCGGCTAGCTTCCCGCCCCGCCGACGATCTCGGCGGGCCTGAGGAGGTTGGAACTGATCGTGAGGCCGCTGGCGCGCGCTGCCGCTACGTTGATCCGCAGGCGCACGCGCTTCTGTTGCGTCGTGAACAGAATCATCACGCCGCGTTGTGCAGCCCCTTCGAGCTCGCTCACCGTGAGGGTACTGCGGCCCTTGACGGCCGCGAGGATCTGATCGAGGCGCTCGTTCTCGGAATTGCCGATGAATAGGATGTCGCAGGCCTTGATGTCCTGCACGCTGCGGTAGCGTTCCACCAACAGCGGCCGGTCGTCGACCCTTTCATCGCGTACGGCTTCGTCGAGGTACGCGCCGAACGGATCGCGACCGATCACGCCGATGACGAACGGCCCCGGCGCCGCGCCCGTCGCCTCGCGCGGCCAGGCGACGAACTGCGAAAAGTTGAAGAGGAATACTGCCTTCACCTGGTACTCGGTGGGCGCGGCGGCGTAGCCGATCGCGGCGGTCAGTATGCTCAGGAGCGCGGGCAAGAGGCGCGTGCACACGATGCGGTGCTTGGTTGGGCCCGATCCAGCAGATGTGGCAGCCACCGACTCTCGACTCCTGTGAGCGATCGGCGCTCGAGCCGCCGAATTCCTCCGCGTCGCGCACTGCGGCGCCGCCTCACGAGGCTCGTTGCGGCGCAATATTTTCGTCGCGTCGGTGCTAGCCCGCGGGTCGGCGCCGCAGCATGCGCGCGGGCCCGACCCCGTGCAAGTCAGATGGTGTCGCGTTTTCAGTACAAGGGGAGCGGAAAGCGCGGGAACTGTGAGGCATCTCTCAGCGCACGCGCCTTCGAATCGAGCCACAGTGCACGACAGGTGCAACCACAGTGCTACTGTATTCGAGTGGCAGAGTGCCGAGGATAGGTCGCGTGCGCACGGAAGTTCGTCTGCTGATCGTGGAGGACGCGGCTGCGGAAGCCGAGATCGCCATCTGGCAGCTCGAAGCTGCCGGATTCGCCTGCACGTGGCGTCGCGCCGAGCGCGAAGAAGAATTTCTCGACGCCCTGGTGAATTGGCGACCGGACGTCATCCTGTCGGACTTCACGCTGCCGCAATTCGACGGCCTGACCGCGCTCTCGATCGCGACGACGATCGCACCGACGATTCCATTCATCTTCCTTTCCGGCACGATCGGTGAAGAGCGCGCCATCCAGGCGCTCAAGTGCGGCGCGGTCGACTACGTGCTGAAGACGAATCTCGCGCGGCTTGCGCCCGCCGTGCAGCGCGCGCTGCAGGAGGCCGCTTCGCTCCGCGCACGCCGCGAAGCCGAAGAGCGGGTTGCTCGCCTCACCCGCGTGCTGCGGATGCTCTCTGGAATCAATACGGCGGTAGTGCGCATCCACCAGCGTGATGAGCTCCTGAAGGAAGCGTGTCGGCTCGCGCATCACAAAGGCGGCTACGCGTTAGCATTCATTGCTCTGGTAGATCCGGGCACGAGCAAGGCCCGCCCCGTCGCGTGGGCCGGGGAGAATGCGCAGGCGCTGTCGACGGTGGTGTTCGCCGTCGGTGACTCCGAGACGCGCGACACGAGCATCATTGCTCGCCTGCTGCGCACGGGCGAGGCGATGATCTGCCGTGACGGTGACGGGATGGAGCTCGTGGGCGAGGCGGGCGAGAACGTAC
>FTED01000739.1_pt1 | contig 22724 bp, 22 predicted proteins | sample 1640121 | NCBI WGS metagenome assembly FTED01 (sample SAMEA3914816, study PRJEB12502) | metagenome | biome: forest; material: soil | place: USA | collected 2011-09-16 | depth 0.3 m
GCGAAGGCAAGCCCTCGGCGTTCGCCAACCTGTGGCCCTCCGGCTCCAAAGACGAACTGTCGATCGATCTCATGCGCTTCGGAGCGGACGCACCTCGCGGGGCCATGGACTATCTGTTCATCGAGCTGATGCTGTGGGCACGCGCGCACGGCTACCAGTGGTTCAATCTCGGCATGGCCCCGCTCGCGGGACTGGAACGCCATCCGCTCGCGCCGGCGTGGCATCGCGTGGGCAACTTCGTATTCCGCCATGGTGAGCACTTCTACAATTTCGAGGGTCTGCGCCGCTACAAGGCGAAGTTCGACCCCTCGTGGGAGCCCCGCTATCTGGTCGCACCGGGCGGGGTGGCCCTGCCCAGAATCCTGATCGACGTCTCGGTGCTGATCGCCGGCGGCATGAAAGAGCTGTTCGCGCGCTAGCCCGCGCTAACTGCCGACCCGCACCACTCCGCTCCGGCGCAGACTCGATCGTGAAGGTCGTTTCGGGAGCGTGAAAAACAGGGCTCGGCGCATCGCGCCGAGCGGGTTTGCCATGAATGGCAAACCCCGGGCTTGCAAGCGAAGCGGGATTGCGAAGCGCAGCAGGTTTTTCGCGCAGCCCCCGAGGACGGGTTCACGGCGGTCCCGAATCGACCTTCACGATCGAGGCTCGGCCTCCCAGCGACCATCGTTTACACTGCACACTCCAAAATGAAGTCGGAACGCACGTGAGCGGCAAACAACTGGTGCTCGATGGCCGTTCGCTGAACCTCGCGCATCTCGCATGGTTCGACGCATCGCGGCCTCACGTAGCGCTGGTCGCCGACGCCGACCAACGGCTTGCCGTAGCCCGTGCCGTCGTCGAGCGCGCAGCCGCGCGGGACACGCCCACGTACGGCATCAACACCGGGTTCGGCGCGTTCGCGAATCGCAAGATTGCCGCGGCCCATCTGGAAACACTGCAGCTCAACCTCGTGCGCAGTCATGCCGCGGGAGTCGGGCCGCCGCTCGATGCCAAACTCACACGCCGCCTGATGCTGCTGAAGGCGAACGGTCTGCTGACCGGTTTCTCCGGGGTGCGCCCGTTGGTGGTTCACGCGCTCGTGGCGCTCCTGAATGCGGATGTGCTGCCCGTGATCCCGCGCAGCGGCTCCGTCGGGGCCTCCGGCGATCTCGCCCCGCTCGCTCACCTGGCACTCGCGCTCATTGGCGAAGGCGAAGCACGCCGCGGTGAGGAAGTACTCAGTGGCCCTGCGGTCATGCAGGCCGCGGGCCTCGAGCCCATTACGCTCAGCGTCAAGGAAGGGCTGGCTCTTCTGAACGGCACGCAACTTTCCGTCGCGCTGGGCGTGGAGGGCTTCCTGCAGACCGACAACCTCGTACGCACGGCCATCGTTGCCGGTGCACTCACGGTCGAGGCGCTGGCCGGAAGTCACGCGCCGTTCGACGCGCGCATTCACGCTGCGCGCGGCCAGCGCGGCCAGCAAGAAGTGGCGCGGCGCTTGCGCCGCTGGCTCACGGACAGCGAGATCAAGCGCAGTCATGCCAATTGCGACCGCGTTCAGGATCCCTATGCCGTGCGTTGCATGCCGCAGGTGCTCGGCGCTGGCTGGGACACGCTCGAGCACGCGCGTCCGATCCTCGAGATCGAGTGCAACGCCGCTACCGACAACCCCCTCGTCGTCGATGAAGACATCGTGTCCGGAGGAAACTTCCACGCCGTGCCCGTCGGCTACGTCTGCGACTTTCTCGCGATCGCCCTCGCCGACTGCGCGGGGATGGCCGAGCGGCGCATCGACCTCCTCGACCGGCGCGTCAATCCGAATCTCAATCTGTTTCTTGCCGGCCACCCGGGCCTCGAATCCGGCTTCATGATCGCGCACGTCACCTCGGCCGCGCTCGCCTCCGCCAACAAGACGCTCGCGCATCCAGCCTCCGTCGATACCATACCGACGTCCGCGGGCCAGGAGGACCATGTGAGCATGGCGCCGTGGGCGGGCGAAAAGCTGCTGCAAATCTGCAACAACAGCGCGACGATTCTCGCGATCGAGCTGCTCGCGGCCGCGCATGCCCTGGACTGCATGCAGCCCTTGAAAACGACGCCCGAACTGCAGCGGGTGCACGCGCAGGTGCGGCGTGACGTCCCGTTCAACCCCGCGGATCACCGCCTCGACCGGGATATCACGCGCCTCGCGTCGCGGGTGCGCGAGGGCGCCTTCGCCGACCCTGCGACATAAGCTGCTGCGGGGCAACCTCAAGTCCGGTTGCCGAGCGCCGTTAACCGGAGCAAGAGAGATCGCTCCGGAGCCCCTCGGCACATGAAGGCCTATACACGTTCGTCCACTCTCGCTGCGTACCAGAGCGTCGCTACGCACGGCGGTGTCGCTGCGGCCGATCCGCACCAGCTGATCGTGATGCTCATGGACGGCGCGCTCGAGCGCATCGCACAAGCGCGAGGCTGCCTGCAGAACGGCGCGAAGGCGGACAAGAACCACCTGATCAGCGCCGCCGTCACCATCGTGGATGAGCTGCGCTCCTGCCTCGACCTGAAGGCTGGCGGCACGATTGCCGCCAACCTCGACGACCTCTACGAGTACATGTGCCGCCAGCTCATCAAGGCGAATCTCACGGACCGTGTGGAGACGCTGGATGAGGTGATGCATCTGCTGGGCGAGGTGCGCAGCGCCTGGATCGCGCTGCCCCCCGACGCACGCGCACTGCGTCCCACTCCGCGCTGAAGAGGCTGCGCCCGGCGCCCGATTCGGACACAATCGGCCCACCATGATCCTCGCCGCTGATAGTGCCCCGGGATAGTGCCCATGTACGACGGGTCAGACACAGTCATCCTCTTCGAAGAGCTGGCCTACAACGACGTACTGCCGGTCGCGTGGCGCCCGCTCCCCGATGAGATCGACCCGGATCTCGCCTCGAGCTACGGCGCCTCCAACGTACGGGTATTGCAGGCCTGCACGGCGTTGCAGGAGCAAGGGCAGCTCGAGAAGCAGGACGAGAACTCCCCACACGCGGCAGATTTCCTGCGCATCGAGCTGAAAATCAACCTGCTGCTGGATGTGGTCGGCCGGATTCTCGCTGCCAACCAGCCGCGGCCGCCCGCGACCGCCATCCGCTTCAACGCGCTCGGCGCCACCTGGCAAGGGAGCGCCCCGCTTCCGCGGCCCGGCGCGCAAGGGGCCGTTGAGATCTATCTGCGCGAGTGCGTGGCGGAGCCGCTGCGCCTCATCGGCCGCGTGGGCAACGTCACATCCGGCGGAGAGATCAAGGTCCGATTCCTGCCGCCGGGTGAAGCGGTCGCAGACCTGCTCGAGAAACTCGCGTTCCGTCGCCATCGCCGGCAAGTCGCCGGCAGCCGACAACGCCCGCCACCGCGCCGCGGCTGATCCCGCGTCGAATCGCGAGGGAGTGTGACTGGGGTCACGCGCGCCGAGCGTGAGACACGCAGCCGCTTCACGCCTTTAAACCCCGCCAGAGTTAACAATACCCGCCACGGTCAGGGTCGCGGACGGGACAGTCGCGCGCAAGGCGAGGCGTCTCGATGGCGCTACGACCCGTTGCGAATGTGGAGAGTCGAAGTTGGTACAAGAATTCGCTGCCGTTTCCGAGCCGTATGCGACTGGGCCTGGGACGCAGACTCGGAACACGGACGACCCGGAGACGGTCCGAAAAATGGCGGAACGCGCCGCGGCGTTCCTGCCAAGCGGCACTTCCCTCGCGATCCGCGACGTCATCGCGCTCATCAAACAGGTCGCGCATTACGACTCTACGGTCCTCATCCTGGGAGAGTCGGGCACCGGCAAGGAAGTTGCCGCACGCGCCATCCACGATCTGAGCCCGCGGCGCCAACGCCCGTTCGTCGCGGTGAACTGCGGCGCCATCCCGGCTGAGCTGCTCGAGAGCGAGCTGTTCGGTCACGAGCGCGGCGCATTCACCGGCGCAGTCGCGGCCCGCAAGGGGCGCTTCGAAATCGCCGAGGGCGGCACGCTCTTCCTCGACGAAATCGGCGACATGAGCCCCACCATGCAGGTGAAGCTCCTGCGCGTGTTGCAGGAGCGCGTATTCGAACGCCTCGGCAACCACGTGCCGATGCGCTGCAACGTACGGATCATCGCCGCCACGCATCGCAATCTCGAAGAGGCGATGGCGCGCGGTATGTTCCGCGAAGACCTGTTTCATCGACTCAATGTGTTCCCCATCGAAATGCCGGCGCTCCGTACGCGGCTCGAGGATCTGCCGTTGCTGGTGCGTGACTTCGTTGCGTACAACCTCGCCGAAGGACGTCGCCACGTGCAACTCTCGCAAGCGGCGCTCGCAGCGCTTGCGCTGTACCGCTGGCCAGGCAACGTGCGCGAGCTGGCGAACCTGATCGAACGGCTGTCGATCACCACGAACGGCCGTATTGCGGAGATCTGCGATCTGCCCGCCAAGTACCGGCCGACCGACTGGTCGGACGAGTGGCGGGCACTGCCGTTCGCGAACGAGATCGCCGCGCTCGATGCGACGGGTCGGCAGTTCCCGGCGGCCACCGAACCCGTGCCGTACGGGCAAGACCCGCTGGTCGCCGACGTCCTCGCCGAAATGGCGGCGGGTATGGCCGGCGAGGGCGACAGCTCCGAGGGCACTCTTCCGGAGATGGGGATCGATCTGCGTGCCCATCTGCTCGCGATCGAGCGCCGACTCGTCTCGCAGGCGCTCGAACGCGCTGGCGGAGTCGTGGCGCACGCAGCGCGCCTGCTCAACCTGCGGCGCACGACGCTGGTCGAGAAGTTGCGCAAACTGGGTCTCCTGAGCGGCGAGGACGCGACGGAAGATTGACGCCGCCCGGCGAACAATTGCCGCATCGTGTGATCGCTCTCACGCTTTGCACCCCTTTGCGTAGTCGGCACGAGTCTTGCACTTTTCCCTGCCGTGCACTGTTGAGCACGGGGGTCCAATGACTGAAGAACTCACTGCGACGCCGGACGCCGGCGCGGTCACGCCGCGCGGGGACGTCGAATTCGTCGCGTGTGCGTCGAGCTCGCAGCGGCTGACGGAGCTCGCCCGCCGCGTCGCATCCAGCGACTGCACGGTGCTCATCGTCGGCGAATCCGGCACCGGCAAGGAAGTCCTGGCGCGCTACGTGCACCGTCACTCGGGGCGTGCCGCCGGCCCCTTCATTGCAGTGAATTGCGCGGCGATCCCCGAAACGATGCTCGAGGCGATGCTGTTCGGTTACGAGCGAGGCGCCTTCACCGGCGCGCTTGCGATGCACGCCGGCAAGTTCGAGCAGGCGCAAGGCGGAACGCTGCTGCTCGATGAAATCACGGAAATGCCACTCGCGCTGCAGGCGAAGCTCCTGCGGGTCGTGCAGGAACGCGAAGTGGAGCGGATTGGCGGACGCGCCCCCATCACGCTCGACGTGCGCGTGCTCGCGACGACGAATCGCCGATTGCGCGAGGAAGTCTCTGCCGGACGCTTCCGTGAGGATCTCTACTATCGCCTCAACGTATTCCCTCTCGCCATCGCACCGCTCCGTCTGCGGCGCGACGACGTGCTACCGCTCGCGATGCAATTGCTTGCTGGGCGCTGCAAGCCCGGCACCCGGATTCCTGCGCTGAGCGCGGACGCCGCGCATCTTCTGCTCATGTACCCCTGGCCCGGCAATGTACGTGAGCTCGACAACCTGCTGCAGCGCGCGCTGATTCTCGTCAACGGTCCGGTCATCGAGCCGGAGCACCTGCAGTTCGAGCTACTCAACGAGTCTGCGGCCGCCCCGAGCGGCGCTCCCGTGCCACCTTCAACCGCAGCACCGACCGAGGGTGCCGCCGCAGGGTCGCTTGCCGACTCACTCGGGCAGGCGGAGAAGGATCTGATTCTCGATGCGCTACGCACGGGCACCGGTTCGCGGCGCGACGTCGCCGAGCGCCTGGGTATCAGCCCGCGAACGCTGCGCCACAAGCTGGCGCGCCTGCGCGAAGCTGGCGTGGACGTGCCCGCGTGACGGCCGCCAGGAGTTCCTCATGAGCCAGATGGAAATCGATCGCGTGCTCGCTCAGATCCGCTCGATCTCGGCGCAAGCCACGGCCGGTGTCGGACACGGTGCCGGGGCCGCGCAGTCGGGCGCCACGGAGTTCGCGAAACTCCTGCGCCAGGGAATCGACCAGGTAAACCAGACGCAGCACACCGCCTCGGACCTGGCCACTGCCTTCGAGCGCGGCACCCCTGGCGTCGAGCTGCCGCAAGTGATGCTCGAGATGCAAAAAGCGAGCGTGTCGTTCCGCGCGCTCACGGAAGTCCGCAATCGCCTGGTGTCCGCGTACCAGGAAATCATGAACATGCCAGTTTGAACGAGCCGCACGCGCATATGAACGAGTCCTGTCCCCGTAAGTCCTGGCCCGAGGCTGTGCGATGAGCGCCGAAGCCGCGACGATGCCCGGATACTCGCGTCTCCCGGCGGGTCTGAAGCCCATTCTGCTCCTGGTAGGTGTTGCGGCTGCCGTCGCGGCCGGCGTGATGGTCGTGTTGTGGTCACGCGGCCCGAGCTACAGCCTGCTCTACGCAAATCTCGGCAGTGAGGACCAGGCGCAGGTAGCGCAGGCGCTCGACTCCGCCGGCATTCCGTATCGGCTCGAGCCCGGCTCGAGCGGCCTGTCGGTGCCGTCCGAGCATCTGAACGATGCGCGCCTGAAGCTCGCCGGTCAGGGTCTACCCGAGGGGGGTGGCGGTTTCGCGACGATGTCGAAGGATCCCGGCTTCGGGGTCAGTCAGTTCATGGAAGGCGCGCGCTACCAGCATGCGCTCGAGATCGAGCTCGCGCGCACCATTTCCAGTCTGCGGCCGGTCGAAGGCGCGCGCGTGCATCTCGCAGTGCCGCGACAATCCGCGTTCGTGCGCGATCGGCAGCCGGCCAGCGCATCCGTGTTCGTCCAGATGAAAGCCGGACGGCGCCTGGAGCAGGAACAGATCCAATCGATCGTCAATATCGTCGCCTCGAGCATCCCGGAGCTCGAGGCGAGCCACGTGACCGTCGTGGACCAACAGGGCCGCCTCCTCTCAGCCCCGCAGGGGAACGACGAGGCTGCACAGCGTGAACAGCAGTTCCAACTGACGCAGCGCCTGGAGGAGGACTACACGCGGCGCATCGAGGCGTTGCTCACCCCATTCGTCGGTCCGGGCCGGGTGCGCGCCCAGGTCGTGGCGCAACTGGACACGTCGGTCACCGAGGAAGCGCACGAGCAGTACAAGCCAGACAGCCAGATCGTGCGCAGCGAGCAGACCTCGGAGCAGACGAGCCGCGACGGCGCAGGCCCCCAAGGCGTACCGGGGTCGCTCTCGAATCAGCCACCCACGCCGGGCACGGTAGCGCCGCCCAACGCAGCGACGGCGGCCCCGGCCAAGGGCGCACCTGCGGCCGCGCCTGCGGGAACGCCCGCACCGGACAACACCTCGCATCAGAGCACGCGCAATTACGAAATCGACCGTACGCTCGCTTACACGCGCCAGCCCTCCGGTCGACTGCAGCGACTGACGGTGGCCGTGCTCATCGACAACATGCGAAGCACGGCCGCGGACGGCAAGGTGAAGCAGACCCCGCTCACGCCCCAGCAGCTCGAGCACGTGACGAGCCTTGTGAAGGACGCGGTCGGTTTCAACGCGGCGCGCGGCGACAGCGTCAACGTCGTGAACGCTTCATTCCGCGAGGAAGCCGTAGAACCCGTGGGTCCACTCGAAGAGACGCCGCTGTGGGAGCGGCCTCTGATCCGTGACATCGCCAAACTCGTCGCAGGCCTCATCGTGCTGCTCGTCCTTGCACTAGCGGTGCTCCGACCGCTCGTGCGTGGACTGCTCAACCAGAGTCGGGCGGCTGCGGCGCTCGCGCCACCGATCACCGAAGCGACCGCTGGCGGCGGACCCCGGGGGTCGCTGGCCGCTGGCGGGGCGGCTGCGCAGAGTCCGCCACTCGCATACGAACAGCAATTGGCGCAGGCGCGGACGCTCGTGGGCCAGGACCCGAAGCGCGTCGCGCAGGTCGTGAAAGCCTGGGTGGCCACGGATGAGTGAGCAAGCGGACGCTCGCAGCGGCACTGAGCGTGCCGCGATTCTGCTGCTGACACTCGGCGAGCAGGAAGCTGCGCAGGTGCTAAAGCACATGGGCGCCCGCGACGTGCAGCGAGTCGGTTCTGCAATGGCACGACTGGCGAGTGTCTCGCGCGAAGACGTGAGCAGCGTGCTCTCGAGCTTTACCACGCTCGTGGAGAGCCAGACGTCGGTCGGCGTCGGGGCGGACGAGTTCCTGCGCAAGGTGCTCGTGGACGCCCTCGGCGACGATAAAGCCGCGAACATCATCGAGCGCATCAACCTCGGTCCCTCGAGCAAGGGGCTCGAAGCCCTCAAGTGGATGGACCCGCGTGCGGTCGCTGAGCTCGTGCGTCTCGAGCATCCCCAAATCATCGCCATCGTGCTCGCCTACCTTGATCCGGATCAGGCGGCCGAGATCCTCACGCAGCTCCCCGCAGGGCTCCACGCGGACGTCGTGATGCGCATCGCGACACTCGACGGAGTGCAACCGAGCGCGTTGTCGGAGCTCGACGAGATCATGGAAAAGCAGTTCGCCGGCAAATCAAGCGGCAAGACCTCCTCCCTCGGCGGCGCCAAGGCCGCCGCGGACATCGTGAACAACCTCGAGTCGCGCGAGGAAGGCGCGATCATGGAGCAGATCCTCAAGATCGACGAGGCGCTCGGCGGGCGCATCCAGGATCTGATCTTCGTGTTTGACAACCTGATCGAGCTCGATGACCGCAGCATGCAGGAGCTGCTGCGCAACGTGCAGAGCGACCGGCTGCTGATCGCCCTCAAAGGGGCCGATGACACGCTGAAGGCGAAAGTGTTCAAGAACATGTCGCAGCGCGCGGCGGAAATGCTCAAGGACGATCTCGAGGCCAAGGGTCCCGTCAGGCTCTCGGAAGTCGAGCTGGCGCAGAAGGAGATCCTCGCCTCCGCCCGCAAGCTCGCGGAAGCGGGCACGATCAACCTCGGCGGCAAGGGCGAGGCGTATGTCTAAGGCCGCAGGCCAGAGCGAAAGCGCGGTCGAGCGCTGGTCGCTGCCGGCCGTGGAAGGGCCCATCGTCGGCCGGCGGGTCAACGAAACCGATCAGCGCACCGCGGTGCGCGCCAATCACGTGCGCGGCTACGAGGACGGCCTCGCCGCGGCCCGGGCGCAGACCGCGGGGCAGCTCGCAGAGCTGGCGGCGCGCATCGCGTACCTCGATCAGATTCTCGGACTGCTCGCACGACCGTTCGAGGTGCTGGATGCCGAGATCGAGCAGCAACTCACGTTGCTCGCGCTCGCCGTCGGCAAGCAGATGGTGCGGCGGGAACTGAAGACCGATCCGGCGCAGGTCATCGCGATCATTCGCGAATCGGTCGCGCGGCTCCCGGCTGCGGCGCGCGACATTCGCGTCCATCTGCATCCCGAAGACGCTGCCGTCGTGCGCGAGCATCTCGCTACGCCGGGCAGTGGGCGCGCGTGGAGTATCGTCGAGGACCCCGCATTCTCGCGCGGCGGCTGCATCGTGCGCACGGACACCTCGCAGATCGATGCCCGGCTCGAAAGCCGCCTGAATTCGATCGTAAGCGCAGCCTTCGGCGACGAACGCGCGCCAGCGCGCACTGCCGCAGTACCGCCACTGGAGAGTGCCGGATGACGTCCACCGCCACGAGCGTCAGTCGCAGCAAGATCTGGCGCGACGGCCTGCTACGCAACATCCAACGCGTCGAGCGAGTGGCACCCCCTCCGATCGAAGGCTACCTGACGCGCATGATCGGTCTCACGCTCGAAGCGGTCGGCTGCCAGGCGGCGGTCGGCGACTACTGCGATGTGATCAGCAGCGACGGCGCGCGCCTCGAGACCGAAGTCGTCGGGTTTGGCGGCGACCGCCTGTATCTCATGCCGATCGGGGACCTGCATGGTCTCGAGCCCAACGCTCGGGTCGTGCCGCGTCAGGGCACGGGTACCGTGCGTGTCGGTCCGCAATTGCTCGGCCGCATCATCGATGGAGCAGCGCAGCCGCTCGATGGGCTCGGGCCGTGCGTATGCGAGGATCACGTGCGGCTCTCCGGTCGGCCGATCAACCCGCTCGCACGACGACCGATCTCCGAGCCGCTCGACGTCGGCATCCGCTCAATCAATTCGCTGTTCACCGTCGGACGCGGGCAGCGCCTCGGGCTGTTCGCCGGAAGCGGCGTCGGCAAGAGCGTGCTGCTCGGCATGATGGCGCGCTACACGAGCGCGGACATCATCGTCGTCGCGATGATCGGCGAGCGCGGTCGCGAAGTGAAGGAATTCGTCGAGCGCATCCTCGGCCCCGAGGACCGCAAGCGCGCCGTCGTCGTGGCAACGCCCGCAGACACTCCCCCGCTCATGCGACTGCACGGCGCATGGCTCGCGACTGCCATCGCCGAGTACTACCGTGACCGCGGCGCGAGCGTGCTCCTGCTCATGGATTCGCTCACGCGCTTCGCGCAGGCGCAACGTGAAATCGGCCTCGCGATCGGCGAAGCACCGGCGACGAAGGGCTATCCACCATCAGTGTTCGCACGACTCCCACAGCTCGTGGAGCGCGCGGGCAACGGCACCGGCGGCGGCGGCTCGATCACGGCGTTCTATACCGTGCTCACCGAGGGCGACGACCATAACGATCCGATTGCGGATGCCGCGCGCGCGATTCTCGATGGCCACATCGTGCTGTCGCGCCGCATTGCTGAGGGCGGGCTCTACCCGGCGATCGATGTCGAGGCCTCCGTGAGCCGCGTGATGCACGAGATCTCGACTCCGGCGCAGTTCGAAATGGCGCGGCGCCTGCGCCAGGCGTTCTCGACGTATGAGCACCATCGCGATCTCATTGCGATCGGCGCATACCAGCGCGGGAGTGATCCGCGGGTGGACTCCGCCATCGCCCTGTGGCCGCGCATTCAGAAGTTTCTGCAGCAGGACATGCACGAGCGCGTCGATATCGCCGCCAGTCGCGCTGGGCTCGAGGCGGCGCTCGTTGAGAGCGCGGTACCCGCACCTGAAACGGCAGTGACGACGTGAAGCGCGCGCAGCGGCTGGAAATGGTCCGGCAGTCGGTGCACGAACTCGAGCGCCGCCGCGCCCAGACGCTCGCCGCGAGCGAGCAACGCGTGGCCGAGAGTAACGGCCGCCTGGCGGAGCTCGAGTCGTATCAGCATACCTACGCCACTCAGTTCACCGCACGCGCCGGCCAGGGCATCGGTGCCGCGGGTCTGCGGGATTTCCAGACGTTCCTGGCCCGGCTCGCCGAGGCCGTGAAGCAGCAAGGACAGATTGTCACGCGCGCGAAGGTGGAGCGGGACGCGCACCTCAAGAGCTGGCAGACCGCTGCACAGCGCGCGGAAGCCGTCGGGCGCATCGTGAAACGCTGGCAGGCCGAAGCCCAACGCCAGATCGATCGTCGCGAGCAGAGCGAATCCGACGAACGCTCGCAGCAGAAGATCTCACGCGGCCCGCACATACGCGGTGGCTGAAGACATCGCACCATGACACCCGGAAAACAAACGCATCGCCTCGACCCCGTTGAACCCCGGGCGCAGCCTGTAAGAAGCTAGATTGATCATGCCATCCATTCAGACCAAAGCTGTGCCGCCCCTTCAGACCTCACCGGCGAGCACCACGACCACCGCGACGCCGTCGGCACCGGGCGGAGCGACGCCCGCGTCCGCTTCGACCGGAGGTGCCGTTACGAGCGGACGCGCTGGTTCGACCGGACGCGCCGGTTCGACCTCCGGTGGCGGTTCGGCCGCGGGTGCCGCTTCGACCGGAGGTGCCGCTTCGACCGGAGGCGCCGGTTCGACCGCACGCACCGGACGCACCGGGTCGACCGGACGCGCCGGTTCGACCGCAGGTGCCGGTTCGACAGGAGGTGCCGGTCCGGCCACGCAAGGTACGGGCGGCGGAGCGGTTGCGGGCTTCATGCAGGTGTTTGCGGAGATCGCCGGGGCGGGTGTCCCGGAAAGCGTGCCTGCCGCGGAAGCAGCCTCCGGTCTTCCGACCGACGGAGCCGACGCACTCACGGGTACAGAGGCACACGCGAAGTCCGACAAGCGCTCCGAGTCAGGGGCCGACGGCAGTGCGGCGGATGAGGCGGCAGCTCTCTCGCTCGCAGCGTTGCTTCCCGGTCTGTACGCACTTGCACCCCCGGCGACCGGTACTGGGACGACTCCCGGCACCGCCCGGAACGATCTCGTTTCCGCCGCCGGGACAGCAGACAAGGGCAGCTCCGACGCGGCGGCACTCCTGATGGATGTCACCCAGGCCGCGCTGGAGGTCGTGTCTCGCGCGCTGGTCGACGCCGCGGGGGCCAAATCCGCGATCCCGGTGGATTCTTCGGCAGCAGCGACGACGGCGTCGACTCAAAGCGCCAGTGCCGCCTCACACATGCACGCGCTATTGGCGTCCCATTCAGCGAGCCCGGTCGACGGCGCGCCACGGGACCTGCACGCGCCGGTCGGCACACCTGCCTGGACCGAGGAACTCGGCTCGCAGCTCACGTGGATGGCGAGTCACGGCAGCGAGTCCGCCTCACTGCGTCTCTCGCCGGAACATCTTGGACCGCTCGACATCCGCATTTCCGTCCGCGACGGTGAAGCGTCGGTCTGGTTCGGTGCCAGCAACCCGGATACACGCGGTGCGCTGGAGCAATCGCTCCCGCGCCTGCGGGAACTGTTCGCATCGCAGGGCCTGGTGCTCGCTGATGCCGGTGTATTTCAGGACGCGCAACGCAATCAACAGAAACCCACGGCATTCGACGGTGCCAGGGGCGGTCCGGCGGCAGTAGGCGTCGAGCGCAGCGTGACGCGCATCGCAATAGCGCACGCGGGATTCATCGACACGTACGTCTGATTCGCGCGGGACGCCCGCGGCCACAGCAGGCGTCGGTGGGTTCTTCGACTCGGATCACGTTCCGCCATACGATCTGTGAGGCGCATCACGCGACTCGTGCCGCGCACGTGTTGTCGCGGTGTGAGGCGCATCACGCGCCAACTTTCTGTCGCAATGCCGTGGCATGAGCGTTGCAACCCTCCGCGTATCGCACGGGTCGGTCCGTTCAGAGTCTCAAACAATGGCAGAAATCCCAGTTCTCGAAGCGGCGCCCGCGCAAGCGGCCGCTGCGCCGCCCAAGCGCCCGTGGCTCCTCATCGGAATCATCGCGCTCGTCGTGGTGCTGGCCGCAGGGGTCGCTGCCTGGTTCTTCATGTCCGGCACGAAACCGAAACCCCAGGCGGCGCACGCTGCAGCGGTTCACAGCGGGCCGCCGCTCTACGTCGCACTCGACCCCCCCTTCGTCGTCAACTTCGAATCCGAGCAGCTCGTGCGCTTCCTGCAGATCACCGCGCAGGTCATGTCGCGCGATCCGGCCACGATCGAGGTGCTGAAGGCCAGCGACCCCGTGGTGCGCAACGACCTGCTGCTGCTGTTCGGCAATCAGCGCTACCAGTCGATCTCGACACGCGAAGGGAAGGAAGCCCTGCGACAGCAGGCGCTGGCTGCGGTGCGGCACGTCGTCGCCGGTGCCGGCGGTAAGCCGGACAGCGTCGAGGCCGTGTACTTCACCAGCTTCGTGATGCAGTAACGCCCGGAAGTCCCCACCGTGACAGACCAGAAAATCCTGAACCAGGACGAGATCGACGCGCTGATCCATGGGGTGGATGAGGGCGCGGTCAGCACCGAGTCCGGCGAGCCCCCGGGAGAGGTGCGCCCATACGACTTTCAGAATCAGATGCGGATCGTGCGCGGGCGCATGCCCACGCTCGAGATGATCAACGACCGCTTCGCACGCCTCTTCCGCGTGACGCTGTACAACCTGCTGCGACGGTCGCCGGAGATTTCCGTCAACCCCGTCGAGATGAAGAAGTTCAGCGAGTACGTCCACACGCTCCACGTGCCGACCAGCCTCAACATGGTGAAGGTCAACCCGTTGCGCGGTACGGCGCTCTTCGTCCTCGATCCCAAGCTCGTCTTCGCCGTCGTCGACAACTTCTTCGGCGGCAACGGCCGTCACGCGAAGATCGAAGGGCGAGAGTTCACCGCCACCGAGAACCGGATCATCCACATGCTGCTCAAGAGCGCATTCGTCGATCTGCGCGAGGCGTGGTCACACGTCGCGCCGATCGAGATCGAGTACCTGCAGTCGGAGATCAATCCGCACTTCGCCAGCATCGTCAGCCCCTCGGAAATCGTGGTCGTCACGGGTTTCCACGTGGAGCTCGAAGGCGGTGGGGGCGACCTGCACGTGACGATGCCTTACTCCATGATCGAGCCGCTGCGCGAAGTGCTCGACTCCGGCATGGCGAGCGACCGCGTGGAGCGCGACGACCGCTGGGTGTGCTCGATGCGCGAGGAGATCGATGACGCCGAAGTGGAGCTCTCGACCATTCTCGGCCATGCCACCGTGTCGCTCGCGCAACTCCTGAATCTCAAGCCCGGTGACGTGGTGCCGTGCGATTTCGCCGGCAAGGCGACGGTGCTCGCCGAGCGGGTGCCCGTATTTCGGGGCGCGCTCGGACTGTCACGCGGGCAGCAAGCCGTGAAGGTCGAGGAACGCGTCCGGCGCTCCCGCCTCGCCGCGCTCGACAACGCCACTCTGCAGAAAGCCTGAAGGTACCGCCATGAATGCCAAAGCCGCTGACGCGCGCGCTGCTCAATTCGAAGACCTGAAGGACGACGGCAACCCGAACACCGGCAAGGATGTCAATCTCGACGTCATTCTGGATGTGCCGGTGACGCTGTCGATGGAAGTCGGGCGCACACGCATTCCCATTCGCAATCTCCTGCAGCTGAACCAGGGCTCGGTCATCGAGCTCGATCGGGCGGCCGGCGAGCCGCTCGATGTGTTCGTCAACGGCACGCTCGTCGCGCACGGCGAGGTGGTCGTCGTGAACGAGAAGTTCGGCATCCGGCTGACCGACGTCATCAGCCCCGCAGAACGCATCCGCAAGCTCAAGTGACGCCGCGCATCCTCATGCTCGTGACACTGCTTGCGGGCGCCAGCGCACACGCCGACGCGGCTCGCCCATTTGCCGCTCCCGCGGTGATCAACACCGTGGCGCCGGCAGGCGTCGGGAGCCTGGGCCAGGTCACGCTCGCACTGGCGCTGGTACTGGCAGCGATCTTCGCCGCTGCGTGGCTCCTGCGCCGCATGCGCGGCTTCGGCAAGCCGAGCGGCGCGACACTCGATGTGCTCGCCAATCTGCCCGTCGGTCCCAAGGAGCGCGCGCTGCTGATTCGCGTCGGCTCGACGCAGATTCTGATCGGCGTCGCACCCGGGCGCGTCACCACGCTGCACGTGCTCACTGAACCGGTGGACACGGCCCCCGCCGCGTCCGCGCCCACGACGGCACGACCGAATTTCCGCGCGCTGCTGCTGCGCAGCCTCGGCAAATCATGACTCGCACGAACCGCATCCGCTCCGTGCTCGCCGTGGCAGGCACACTTCTCGCTGCCGTGCCCGCGCTGGCCGACACCGGCATTCCCGCACTGACCGTGCAGACTGCCGCAGGCGGCGGCCAGACGTACTCGCTCACGCTGCAGGTCCTCGCGCTGATGACGGCGCTCACGCTGCTGCCGGCGATCCTGCTGATGATGACCTCATTCACCCGCATCGTGATCGTGCTAGGGATCCTGCGGCAGGCGATCGGCGCGGGCCAGACCCCGCCCAACCAGGTGCTGATCGGCCTCGCGCTCTTTCTCACGCTGTTCGTGATGTCACCGGTCATCGATCGCGTGAACGATGAAGCCCTCAAGCCCTACATGGCGGGCACGCTGGACTCGGTTGCCGCCCTCGAGCACGCCATCGTGCCGCTGAAGAAGTTCATGCTGGACCAGACACGCGAGAGCGACATCGCGACCTTCGTGCGCATCGCGGGCGGCAAGGGCTACGCCACTCCCGCCGACGTCCCGATCAGCGTGCTCGTGCCGGCGTTCGTGACCAGCGAGCTGAAGACCGCGTTTCTCATCGGCTTCCTCATATTCATTCCCTTCGTGATCATCGACCTGGTGGTGGCGAGCGTGCTCATGTCGATGGGCATGATGATGCTCTCGCCGGTCCTGATCTCACTGCCCTTCAAACTGATGCTGTTCGTGCTGGTCGACGGCTGGTCGCTGGTCATGGGCACCCTTGCCGCGAGCTTCTACTCATGACCCCTGATGTCGTCATGAGCATCGGCCAGCGGGCCCTCGAGATGACGCTGATGCTCGCTGCGCCGCTGCTGCTGGTGGCGCTCGTGACCGGGCTCATCGTCGGCGCCTTCCAGGCCGCCACGCAGATCAACGAGATGACGCTGTCGTTCATCCCGAAGCTGATCGCGATGGCCACCACGCTGGTGTTCGCCGGCCCCTGGATGCTCAAGCTCATCGTCGGCTACACGCGCGGGCTGATCGAGAGCATCCCGACGCTGATCAACTGAGACGCGGTGATGCTCCCTGCCCGTGTCAAACACAGCCGACGCCAATCCACACAATGATCACGCTCACGACCGGACAACTCGAGGGGTGGCTCAGCCAGCTGTTCTGGCCGTTCATCCGCATCGGCGCGTGTTTCATGGTCGCCCCCGCGTTCGGCGCGGTGTTCATCCCCGCCCGGCTGCGCATTGTGCTCGCCGGCGCGATCGCGCTGCTGGTTGCGCCGCTCGTCACCTTGCCCGCCGGCATCACCCCGTTCTCGGCCGCGGGCGTCATCGTCACCCTGCAGCAGGTCATCATCGGGGTGGCGCTCGGGTTTGCCCTGCAGGTGCTGTTCGACGCCGTCGCCATGGGCGGCCAGTTGCTCGCCAACAGCATGGGGCTGTCGTTCGCATTCAATGTCGACCCCATGCGCGGCACCGGCACGCCCGCACTCGGCCAGCTCTATGCCTTGATGGTGATGCTGACGTTCCTCGCTCTCAACGGGCATCTCGCGCTCATCGAAGTGCTCGTGGATGGTTTCCGCACGCTCCCCATCGGCGCTACGGGACTGGGCAACCAGGCGGTGTGGACGCTGGTGGGGTGGGGTGCGCAGATCTTCTCGGGCGCACTCGCAGTCGCCCTCCCCGGCATCACTGCGCTCATGATCGTCAATCTCGGTTTCGGCGTCATGAGCCGCGCGGCTCCGACGCTCAACCTGTTCGCGGTCGGCTTCCCGGTGTCACTCGTGTTCGGACTCGTGATCGTCCTCGCGGGTCTCCCGGCGCTGCAGTCGAGCTTCGTCAATCTGCTGCGCGATGCGTTCGCATTGCTGCGCGGACCTCTTGCCGGTGCAGGCTGACGCATGGCTGAGAACGCACAGGAACGCACCGAGCGCCCGACAGCAAAGCGGTTGGAAGAGGCGCGCAAGCGCGGCCAGCTGCCGCGGTCGCAGGAGCTGAACGCCGCTGCCGTCGTGTTGATTGCCGGAGGCGCACTGCACTTCCTGGGTCCCAGCGTCGGCGCGGGTCTCTACAAGCTCATGCGGGCGGGACTCTCGCTCACACGCGATCAGGCTCTCGATGAGTCCAGTGCCATCTCCCTGTTCGGCTCTTCGGCAGGTCACGCGCTCCTCGCGTGCGCACCGGTGCTCGGACTGACACTCGTCGCCGCCCTCCTCGCTCCGCTCGCGATCGGCGGCTGGAATCTGAGCTTCGGGGTGCTGGCGCCGGACCTCTCGCGCCTGAGTCCCGCCGCAGGCTTCAAGCGCATTTTCTCGACCCGCGGACTCGTGGAGCTGACCAAAGCCTTCGCGAAATTCGGGCTCGTCGCGCTGGTTGCGATCCTCTTCCTACGCTGGAAGGCGAACGAGCTGCTGGGGCTGGGCGGGGAGCCCATCGCCGCCGGCATCGGGCACGCCGTCACGCTGAGCGGGCAGGCGCTGCTCGCCCTGGCGGGGGCTCTTGGGGCCATCGCGGCGATCGATGTGCCGTTCCAGATCTGGCAGCACTCGCAGCAGTTGCGCATGACACGCGAAGAGATCCGTGAAGAAATGAAGGAGAGCGATGGATCGCCGGAAATCAAAGGCCGTATTCGCGCGGTGCAGCAGGCGATGGCCCGGCGCCGCATGATGCACGACGTCCCGAAGGCTGACGTGGTGGTCGTCAACCCGACCCACTTCGCCGTCGCGCTGCGCTATGACGAGACGCGCATGCGCGCGCCGGTGGTCCTCGCCAAGGGTGTCAATGAAGTCGCCGCGCGCATTCGCGAGGTCGCCGCCGAACACCGCGTACCCATCTTCGAAGCACCGCCCCTGGCGCGCGCCCTGCACCGGAGCGTGGACATCGGCGGCGAAGTTCCCGCCTCGCTCTACGTCGCGGTCGCACAAGTGCTCACATACGTCTATCAGCTGCGCACGGCGCAGCGCGACGGCCGCGCCCCTCCGGCGCCGCCACCCATCGACCTCGCGGTTGCCGCAACGGTCGACCCGTCGGTAGACCCATTCGGTGACCCGCTGTTGGACCCGGCGGACGGGCGTAACGACCATGGCTGAGGCGGCCGTGCCCACCGGACTCACGATGCGCTCGCTCAGGCGGGCGGGGCTGGGCCTGCCCGCAGGGCTCCTTGGCGTGCTCGCGATGGTCGTGGTGCCCCTGCCGCCGATCGCGCTCGATGCGCTCTTCACATTCAACATCGCGCTGTCGATCGTGATCGTGATGGCGGTCTTCTACGTCGCACGGCCAGTCGAGTTCGGCGTATTTCCGACCGTGTTGCTGCTCGCCACCTTGTTTCGTCTCGCGCTCAATGTCGCCTCGACGCGTGTCGTGCTGCTGAACGGGCACACCGGCACGCATGCCGCCGGCAAGGTGATCGAGTCGTTCGGCGAGTTCGTCATCGGCGGCAACTTTGCGGTGGGGGTCGTGGTGTTCGTCATCCTCACCATCATCAACTTCGTGGTGGTGACCAAAGGGTCCGGCCGCATCTCCGAGGTGAGCGCGCGCTTCACTCTCGATGCGATGCCCGGTAAGCAGATGGCGATCGATGCCGATCTCAACGCCGGGCTGATCACGCAGGATGAGGCCCGCGCCCGCCGTATCGAGGTGCGCGCCGAGGCCGATTTCTATGGCTCCATGGACGGTGCCAGCAAGTTCGTCCGGGGCGATGCGGTCGCCGGCATCATGATCCTCTTCATCAACATCATCGGCGGCCTCGCGATCGGCACGATTGCGCATGGCATGCCGTTCAGCGCGGCCGGACGTACCTACACGCTGCTCACCATCGGCGATGGGCTCGTCACGCAGATTCCGGCGCTGCTGCTGTCGACCGCCGTGGCCATCATCGTCACGCGCATGTCCGGATCCCAGGACATGAGCGGCGAGATGAGCCGGCAGCTGTTCCGCCAGCCCAAAGCGCTCGGCGCGGCTGCGGGTCTGCTCGCAGTCATGGGCCTGATTCCCGGCATGCCGAACGTCGCGTTCCTCACGATGGCAGCGCTCGCGGGGTACGGGGCTTATGTCCTCAAGAAGCGGCGCGAGGCGGCGCGCACGGTGCTGCTGCCGCCGCCGCCTGCGGCGCAACCGTCTGCGGAAGCGCGCGAGCTCAGCTGGGAAGACGTGCAGCCCGTGGACCTGCTCGGCCTCGAGGTGGGCTACCGCCTCGTGCCGCTGGTCAACCGCACGCAGATCGGGGATCTCCTGGCGCGCATCCGCGGCGTGCGCCGCAAGCTCTCGCAGGATCTGGGATTCCTCGTGCCCGCGGTTCACATCCGGGACAACCTCGACCTCGCGCCGAACGCGTACCGCATCAAGCTCGGAGGCGTGCCCGTCGGAGAAGGCGTCGTCTATCCGGAGCGCGAGCTGGCAATCAATCCGGGGCGGGTATTCGGGCAACTCAAGGGCATTGCAACGCGCGACCCGGCGTTCGGCATGGAGTCCGTGTGGATCGAACCTGCCACGCGCGAGCACGCGCAGACGCTCGGCTACACGGTCGTCGATGCGAGCACCGTCGTCGCAACTCATCTGAGCCACATCGTGCAACTTCACTCGCACGAGCTGCTCGGGCACGAAGAGGTTCAGCATCTCCTGAATACCCTGGCGAAGAGCGCACCCAAGCTCGTCGAGGAGCTCGTGCCCAAGGTACTGCCGCTCGCTGCGGTGGTGCGGGTGCTGCAGGGCCTGCTCGCCGAGCGGGTTCCGATCCGGAATATCCGCACCATCATCGAAACCCTGGCCGAGCATGCGCCGCGCACGCCCGATCCGACCCTCCTGCAGAACCAGGTGCGCATCGCACTCGGCCGGCAGATCGTGCAGGAGATTGCGGGCATTGCAGATGAGCTGCCCGTCGTGACGCTCGACCCGGAGCTCGAGCGCCTGCTGCAGAACTCACTCGCCGGCAACAATTCACCCAACCCCGGCCTCGAGCCCGGGCTCGCCGAGCGCCTGCAGCAGCGGCTCACCGAATCTGCGCAGCGGCAGGAGCTGTCGGGCGAGCCTGTCGTGCTGCTCGTCGCGCCGCAGTTGCGTCAGATGCTCGCCCGCTTCGTGCGCGCCACGGTGCCATCGATGCACGTGCTCGCGTGGAATGAGATTCCCGACAACCGCAAGGTCCGGCTCGTGACGGCGGTCGGACGCTGATGAGCCGCCCCGGAGTTAACCGATGAAGATCACACGACACACCGCCGCCGACATGCGCCAGGCGCTGCGCGCGGTACGCGAGCAACTCGGTCCCGAGGCCGTGATCATGTCCACGCGGCGCACTGCGACCGGCGTGGAGATCACTGCCGCGGTCGATTTCGATGCCGCGCACGTCGAGGCCGTGGCGACGCCCGCACCGCAGGCCTTTCGGCCGGAGGACTTCGTCAGACCTGAGCCGGATCCCGAGGTTGATCTGTACGACGCCGCGCGCCTCGATGCGGACACTGCCGCACCGCACCCCGATCCTCTGGCCGAGGTCGTGGATGCGCGCACCTCGGCAGACAGCCGCGCGACCGGATCGACTGCGTCGGCCGTCTCCGCCGCCTCCGCGGATGAGATGGGCCAGGAGCTCAAGACCCTGCGGCGCATTCTCGAGACCCAGCTCGCGCAGCTCGCGTGGAACGATCTGACGCGTCGCGCACCCATTCACACGGAGATCCTGCGCGAGCTGACCGAGGTCGGCCTGGCGCAAGACTTCGCGGCGCAGATCGTCGCCCAGCTGCCGCCGCGTACGGAGCTCTCGCAGGCACGCCGGCTCGCGATTGCGCTGGTCGCACAGCGTTTGCCGGTTACGGGAGACCGCTGGCTCGAGAGCGGTGGCCGCGTTGCGCTCATGGGTCCCACGGGTGTCGGCAAGTCGACGACGCTTGCCAAGCTCGCCGTCCGCTGGGTGCTGCGTCATGGTGCGCGCGACCTCGCGATCATCTCTGCGGACACGCTTCGCATCGGCGCGCACGACCAGCTGCAGGCGCTCGGGCGCATGGTCGGTGCGCCGGTATACGCCGTAGACAGTCTTGCGGAAATTGCGTCGCTCGCGGCACACATCGGCCATCGACGCTTCGTGCTCATCGACACGCCCGGCTCGAGCCAGCGTGACGCGCAGCTCGCCACGCGGCTCGCCGAGCTTGCGGGCGCGGCCGCGAATTTCGAAACAGCGCTGGTGCTCTCTGCCAGCACACAGGCCGGCGCGATCGAAGAGAGCGTGGCACGTTTCGCGCCGGCGAAACCCACATGTTGCGTGCTCACGAAAGTCGACGAGGCCGCGAGCCTGGGCGGGGTGCTGTCGGTCCTGACGCGCGTGCAGCTGCCGATCGCGTACGTGAGCGAGGGCCAGCGTGTGCCCGAAGACCTGCGGCCCGCGCGTGCGCTCGAGCTGGTCTCGAGCGCCGTGCGCCTCGCGAAGTCGAGCGGCGCAGCGGCGGACGAAGACCTGTTGCGACGCCGATACGGGGACATTGCACATGCCCTTGCCTGAGGTTCAGTTCATGAAGACCAACAAACTCGCCAGCCTCACCAACCCCGTGCGTGTCATCGCAGTGACCGGCGGCAAGGGTGGCGTCGGCAAGACCAGCGTCGCGATCAATCTCGCCACCGGGCTGGCCGCGGCGGGACGCCGCGTCGTACTGCTCGACGGTGATCTCGGACTCGCCAACGTCGACGTTCTGCTCGGGCTGTCGCCGCGCTACACGCTCGCGCACATGCTTGCGGGCGAGCGCACGCTCGATGAGATCCTCGTAACCGCACCGCAAGGCTTCCAGGTCGTGCCAGCCGCCTCCGGCGCCGCCGATCTGGCGAGCATGACCGCCGCCGGGCACCTGGGACTGGTGCAGGCTTTCAGCTCTCTCGCGGCGCGGCTCGACGCCCTGATCGTCGACACGGCGGCCGGCATCGCCCCCGGTGTGCTGCAGTTCTCACAAGCCGCCCAACATGTGCTCGTGGTGCTGACCGACGAGCCGGCATCGATCACCGATGCCTATGCGCTGGTCAAGGTGCTGAGCCGCAACCACGGTGTGATGCGGTTCCGCATCCTCGCGAATATGTCACGTGCACCCGGGGACGGCGCGAGTCTGTTCCGGAAGTTCGAGCGCGTGACCAGCCGCTTCCTCGACGTGGTTCTCGAATATGCCGGGGAAATCCCCGAGGACGAACAGTTGCGGCGCGCGATCCGCGCCCAGCGCCCCGTTCTGGATGCCTACCCCGGGAGCCCCTCGGGCCGGGCATTCAAGAAACTGGCTACCAGCGCCGATACCTGGCCCGTACCGGCCGGTCCGCGCGGCAACCTCGAGTTCTTCGTCGAGCGCCTGGTGCGGCGCCCCGCAGCAC
>FTED01000911.1_pt1 | contig 22058 bp, 16 predicted proteins | sample 1640121 | NCBI WGS metagenome assembly FTED01 (sample SAMEA3914816, study PRJEB12502) | metagenome | biome: forest; material: soil | place: USA | collected 2011-09-16 | depth 0.3 m
CGCGGCCCGTGTGCGCGGAAGATCTCAAGCGGCCAGTTCGCCGGCAGGAGTAATGCCATGCTGCTTCAACAGCGCGCGGACATCAGGACGGCGGCCGCGGAACTCGACGAACGCATCGAGCGGGTCGCGACTCCCGCCGCGTACCAGGATGGCATCCAGGAAGCGCCTCGCCGTACCGCGATCGAACACGCCGTTCTCCTCGAATGCGGAGAACGCGTCCGCCGCGAGTACCTCGGCCCACTTGTAGCTGTAGTAGCCCGCCGCATATCCGCCGGCGAAGACATGTCCGAAGCTGTTCGCGAACCGGTTCCACTCCGGCACCGGCACCACGGCGACTTCACGACGCACTTCGCCGAGCACCGCCGCGACCCGGGCGCCTTTTGCGGGGTCGTATTCGGCATGCAGCCGGAAGTCGAACAACGCGAATTCCAGTTGCCGCATCATCTGCAGTCCGGCGTGAAAGCTGCGTGTCGCGATCAGCTGCGACTGCAGCTCGGTGGGGAGCGACGAGCCCGTCGCAACATGCTTCGATATCCGCCGCAGCACATCCGGATACCACGCGTAGTTCTCGAAAAACTGGCTCGGCAGCTCCACGGCGTCCCAGGCCACGCCGTTGATCCCCGCAAGAGTCGGATAGTCCACGCGCGTGAGCAGGTGGTGCAGCCCATGACCGAACTCATGGAACAACGTGACGACATCGTCGTGCGTCAGGAGCGCCGGGCGATTCTCGTTCGGTGCCAGAAAGTTGCAGACGAGATACGCGACCGGTTGCGCAGCGCCGGACGGCAGGCGCTTGCGTCCCACGCATTCGTCCATCCAGGCACCGCTCCGCTTGTGCGGCCGGGCGTAGGCATCGAGATAGAAACTGCCTACGAGGCGGCCCGCCGAGGTTTCGATCTCGAAGAACCGCACGTCCGGATGCCACACCGGTACGCCCGAACGTTCGCGAATACGGACTTCGAACAGCCGCTCGGCGACTTCGAACAGCCCGCCCAGCACGTGGGGCAAAGGGAAATACGGGCGCAGCTCTTCCTGTGAAACGCTGTAGCGGCTGCGCTGCAGCCGCTCCGCGTAGAAGCCCACATCCCACGCCGCGAGCTTCCGTCCGGCAAACGTCTCGAGCTCGTCGAATTCCTGGCGCGCGGCAGGCCGCGCCGTGCGCGCCAGCTCGTGCAGGAAGTGCAGCACTTCCGGGACACTGCGGGCCATACGCGTTGCCAGCGCATAGTCGGCGTAGCTCGGGAAATCGAGCAGCCGGGCCACCTCGTGACGCAGGCGCAGAATGTCTTCCACCACGGCGGAATTGTCCCAGCGGCCCGCGTTTGGTCCGCGGTCCGACGCACGCGTGGTCCAGGCCTCGTAGAACGCGCGCCGCAGCGGCTCGAATTCGGCGTCCGTGACCACGGCGACGTAGGTCGGCTGGTCGAGCGTCAGCAGCCACCCCGCGAGCCCCTGTTCGTGTGCGCGGCGCTTGGCCTGATCGACGAGCCCCTCGTTCAGGCCGCGCAGCTCGGCTGCATCGCGGATGGGATGGGTCCAGCCGTTGGTAGCGTCGAGAACGTTTTCCTCGAACTTCGACTGCAGCTGAGTCAGTTCGAGCATCACCGCCTTGAAGCGGCGCTTGCTATCCGCATCGAGACTGACCCCCGCCAGGCGAAAATCACGCAGCGCATGCTCGACGACGCGGCGCTCGACGGCGCCGAGGGTCGGACCCTCACGCGTGGAAATGGCTTCATACGCCCGGTAGAGCGGCTCGCTTTGCGCCAGGTCGGTCTGGTAGGCGGAGAGCAGGGGCAAGCAGGAGTTGTAGCTGGCGCGCAGTGCCGCGGAATTGAGCACGGCGTTCAGGTGGCTGACCGGGGACCACACTCGCGAAATCGTATGGTGCAGCTCCTCGAGCGGAGCCACCACCGCCGCGAAGGTCGGCTCGCCCAGCGCCGCCAACTCCTTCAGGCGCGCACGGCTCACCGTGAGCACCTCGCGTACGGCAGGCTCGACGTGCTCGGGCAGGATGCGCGGGAACGATGGCAGCGACTCGTGGGCCAGCAGTGGGTTTTCCATAAACCTCGGGCCTTTGGGGTGAGGCATTCTAGACGTTCCCGGCTCGGCCTGTACCATGGGCCTCTCTCGGACCGACGGCGGGGAAAGCACGATATGGCGGACGAATACGACCTCGTGGTCATCGGCGGGGGGAGCGGGGGTCTGGCCTGCGCGCAGCGCGCGGCCGAGTACGGCTCACGGGTCGCGATCATCGAGTCTGGCCGGCTGGGTGGCACCTGCGTCAACGTGGGCTGCGTCCCCAAGAAGATCATGTGGAATTCGGCCCATGTCGCGGAGTCGATCCGCGATGCCGCCGACTATGGCTTTCAGATCGCCCTCACGGGCCACGAGTGGCCGCAGCTCAAGAAGCAGCGCGACGCGTACATCGTGCGCCTGAACGGCATCTACGAACGCCACCTTGCCAATCGCAAGGTCGAGCTGATCAGCGGTCGCGCGCGCTTCATCGATCCGCGCACTATCGAGGCCGCTGGCCGCAAGCTCACTGCACCGCATATCGTCATCGCCACGGGCGGGCGCCCGCTGCTGCCCCTCATTCCCGGCGCCGAGCTTGGGATCACCTCGGACGGGTTCTTCGAGCTCGAGGAGCGACCGGAGCGTGTGGCGATCGTCGGTAGCGGTTATGTCGCCGTCGAGCTGGCCGGGATCTTCGCCGCCCTCGGCTCGATCGTGACGCTGGTGATCCGCGGCCACTCCGTGCTGCGGCAATTCGATGCGCTGCTCGGCGCCGCCGCCATGAGGGCATTCCGCGAGGATGGCATTGAGATCATCATCGACTCCTGGCCGGAAGCGCTCGAGTTGACCGTCGCCGGGGCCCTGGAGCTGACGCTCGGTGGCGGCCGGCGCCTCGCGCCGCTCGACAGTGTCCTGTGGGCCGTCGGCCGCGCCCCCACGGTCGAGGATCTCGGTCTCGAGGAGGCCGGGGTGAAGCTCGACGCCTACGGTTTCGTCGAGACGGAGAAGTACCAGAACACCAATGTAGAGGGCATCTACGCCATCGGCGATGTCACCGGCCGCTTGCAGCTCACGCCCGTCGCCGTCGCTGCGGGCCGGCGCCTCAGCGATCGATTATTCGGCAGCCAGCCGGACCGCCATCTTGACTACGAGAACGTACCGACGGTCATCTTCGGACATCCGCCGATCGGCACCGTGGGTCTGAGCGAGTCCGCGGCACGCGTGCGCTACGGTGACGCGGTGCACGTCTACGTTTCCGATTTCGTGCCGCTGTATCACTCAATGACGACGCGCAAGGGGCACGTCGAGATGAAGCTGGTCACGATCGGCGAGCAGCGCCGCATTGTCGGCGCGCACGTCGTCGGAGTCGGAGCGGACGAAATGCTGCAGGGCTTCGCGGTCGCCGTGCACATGGGTGCGACCAAGCGCGATTTCGACGACACCGTGGCAATTCATCCGACCAGTGCGGAAGAGTTCGTGACGATGCGATAGGGCGCTGCGGTAGGGAAATCCACGATCAATGAGGGCTGGGACTTCCATCTCGCGGGAGAGCTGCGAGCACAGGTGCCGTTTGCGGGCGCACGCCGCGCCACAGGCAGAACGATTCCGCCGCTTGCTCGACCAGCATTCCCCAGCCTTGCAACGCGCGGGCGCAACCGTGCTCGCGCGCCCATCGTACAAACGGCGTGTCGCTGCGGCCGTACGCCATGTCGTAGCAGACCGTGTCGTGGCTGATCACGGCGGCGGGCACCGCGGGAACTTCGCCGCTCAGGCTCGCTGAGGTTGCATTGATGATGACATCAAACTTTGACGCTTCGAGGTCCTCGAAGCCGCAGCCACGCACTGCGCCGAGGTCTGCGAATGTCGACGCCAGCGCGTGCGCGCGCTGCGGCGTCCGATTCGCCACCACCAGCGCCGCGGGCTGCAGCATGAGGAGTGGGGCCAGAACTCCGCGGGTTGCACCGCCCGCGCCAATGATCAGCACGCGGCGCTGCGCGATGTCCACACTCAGGTTGTCCCGCAAATCGTGGACGAGGCCCGCGCCGTCCGTGTTGTCGCCGAGTACACGGTTTTCGGGCCGAACCGCGAGCGTGTTGACCGCACCGGCGCGCTCGGCGCGTGGTGTGAGCTCGTTAGCCAGATTCGCCGCGGCCACCTTGTGCGGTACCGTGACGTTCAGACCGCGGCCGCCACGCGAAAAGAACTCGAGGACGTGGCTGCGGAACAGGTCCGGCGTCACATCGTACAGACGGTACACGAGCGGCTCGCCCGTCTGCCGCGCGAACAGCCCGTGGATAAAGGGCGACCAGCTGTGCGCGATGGGATGCCCGATGACCCCGTACTGGTCGGGGGTGGCACTCATGCGCGCAGGCGTCCATTCATGCGTGCGAGCCCCCAACGGCTCTGCGCGCGCGGGGCATTCCGCGTGCTGTGCTGATAGCCCACGGACCTCGGTTAGAGTTCTCGTGCAAAAGCGCGACGTGCATGGCAATGTGGATCGCGAAAGCCCGGTCCTTATACATGATTCAAACACGCCCTGACCACAGCGGAGACAGCGGAGAGGATGCGTTCGGCCGGCTTCTCGAGTCTTTGCGCCCCGATCTCGTGCGCTTCGCGTACTGGCTCGCGCGCGACCGCGCGGTCGCGGAGGACGTCGTCCAGGAGGCGTTGCTGCGCGCTTGGCGGGCGCGCTCGGAGCTCAAGGACGACGCGGCTGCGCGCCACTGGCTGCTCACCATCGTGCGGCGCGAGCACGCGCGTCTGTACGAGCGAAAACGCCTGATGACCGTGGACATCACGGAAATCATCGAGCGAGAAGATGGGTCTCTGGCGCGCGGGGGCGATGGCGAGCTGCTCGATTTGCGCCGCGCCATCCTCAGGCTCCCGGATGACTACCGGGAGCCGCTGGTGATGCAGGTGCTCGGCGGCTACTCAACTGCGGAGATCGCGAAGGAAATGAATCTATCCACACCCGCAGTTCTCACGCGGCTGTTTCGCGCACGCAATCGGCTGCGTGTGATTTATGGGATGTCCCCAGGCGAGGAAGGCAAGGAGTCGCCATGATCTGCAGTACTGCACGTCACACGATTGGGGCCGAGCCGCGGACGACGAGCCCGGAGCTCGAAGACCACGTGCGCGCGTGTGCCGCGTGCGCGGAGTACAGACGTGAGATGCGAATTCTCGATGACAACATTCTGCGCGCGCTCGCTCTCGAACCGGCTGCACTGCGCAGCGATGGCGCGGCGAGAGCGCACGTCCGCGCCGTGACGAGCGGCACGGAGCTCGTGAGGTCGCGCAGATTCCTCGCCGGCAACCGGGGCTGGGCGCTAGCCGCGAGTGTGGTGCTCGCGATCGGGGCGGCGTTGGTCCTGTGGAGCGCGTTCCCGCGAACCTCGCTTGCCTCTGATGTCATCGCACACGTCGTGATGGAACCGTGGAGCTTGAATAGCGCGGCGAGCGTCCCTCGCCAGGCACTGGCGGCCGTGCTCCGGCGCGCCGGGCTGCAGCTCGACCCGCTCGAGGGGGAAATCACTTTCGCGCAAAGCTGCTGGTTCCGTGGCCGCTGGGTGCCGCATTTCGTCGTGCGCACTGACCAGGGTCCGGTGACGGTATTGGTGTTGCCCCACGAGGACGTGCGCGACGTAGAGCGATTCACGCAGGGCGGTTTCAGCGGCATGCTCCTGCCCGCTCCGCAAGGCAGTATCGCGGTGCTGGGTCGGAATGGGCTGGATCCACAAGAGCCCGCGCAACAGGTGCTGCGCGCCCTGCATCGGCAACCCCAAGCCTAGAGCGCGCCAGCGTAGAAACGTCTCAGACACTGGCTTCGGGCGGGTAGCTCACGAAGGGGCGGCTCACGCGCCTGTGCGAACGCTCGTCCCGCCGGTTCCCGCCATATCCAGCGCTGCATGCAGCTCTGGCAACCACAGCTCCATGCGCTCGGCGATCTGGTACGGTGGATTGACGATCACCAGCCCCGATCCATTGAGACCGACGCGCGAATCGCGCGGGTAGAGCCACAGCTCGGAGAATATTGCATCGCGCCCGATGGTGCGCCCGAGCTCGGCGTGCCACGCAGCGGTTTCGTGCTCCTCCTTGATCGGATACCACGCGGTGATGACGCCGGTTCCGAACCGGCGCAGCGCTTCGGCAATGGCGCCCGAGACGCGCTCGAGATCCTGCGTCTCTTCGTAGGGCGGATCGATGAAGGTGAGGCCGCGGCGTTCCGCCGGTGGCAGATGCGCGCGCAACCGTTCGAACCCATCACCGCATTCCACTCGGAGGTGCGCGTGATGCCCCAGCGACCGTTCGAGCGCACGCGCCTCCGACGGCGCAATCTCGACAGCGACTGCACGATCCTGCGCCCGCAGGGCGCTCGCCGCGAGGAGCGGCGACCCCGGATACACCCGCGAATCGTGTCGATGCGCGCGGAACTCTGCGACCGCGTGCGCATAGGCGCGCAGCTCGTCGGCGCGGTATTCGCCGGCTACAAAGCGCTCGATGCCCCGGTCACCCTCGTGATCCAGGGCGTGCCCCGCCGTTGGCGCGTCCAGTTCATACGCGCCACGCCCGGCATGCGTCTCGAGGTAGAAGAAGCCCTTGTCCTTCCGCTTCAGGGCAGCGAGCAATGCAAGCAGTACTGTGTGCTTGTGCACGTCGGCGAAGTTGCCCGCATGGAAACTGTGGCGATACTTCATTTGAGATTCGCTGCTCGTTGGGGGCCGGCCGCGACCCGATTGCAGAGCCGCGGCCGTTGAAGATCACGCGTGATGGAGGCAGCACATGATAAAGCAGCCCGTGAGAAGTCATTTTCGCGTGCTAATTTCGTCGCTCTGGCCCTCGCTCTGGTCCTCGCTCTGGCCCCTAGCCGCAGCGAGTTGGGTGGTTGCAGCCGAACTGCCTTCGCACCCACAGGGTCCGATGTCACCGGTCACGATCCCGTCGCAGCTGCCGAAGCCAATTGCACCCTCGCCGCAGGGCGCACCTGACCCGGGTGGGGGCGAAGTGCCCGAGGACATCGTTGCGAAGATGCGCGCAGATCTGGCGCGGCAAATCGGTAGCCGAGCGGGTGCGGCCAGGGTGGTCCGATCGGAAGCCGTCACCTGGGCCGACGGAGGACTCGGGTGTGCTGAACCGGGCCAGCTGTACACGCAGGCGACCGTTCCGGGTTACCGGGTCGACTTCGAGGCCGCCGGCCGCACCTACATCTATCACGCCTCCGCCAGCGGAGTAGTCAAGCTCTGTCGCGCGCTCTCACCGCGCCGCCTGCTGCGGAAGAAGGCGGATGGATAGCGATTGCGGGGGTGCAACTGCGCAGTGCACCCCCGAGCCCTCGGAGCAGTCTATTTCTTCGGCCGTTTCGGTATCGCCTTCACCGTGATGGCTTCGGCCTCGAGGCCCGGGTGCGCGTCGCGGTACATGAGGAGGAGCCCCGTCTGCGACGGCGAAGCCTTGTCCCCGCCCGGGAAGTCATCGACGGCGATCATGGCGGCACGATCGGGGGCGATGCTGTCCGGCGGTACCGAGGTGACGAACTTCGGGACACCCGCGGTGTACACCATGCCGTTGATCTGATCCGTGACGTTGCCCGTGAAGTAATTGTCGACGGCGAGGACATTGAACGAGAACTTCGCGTTCGGCGTCAGGCCTACGGCCGCGAGCGGCACGGTCATGATCATGTTGGCGGAGTCGAGGTCGGCATCCGCGAAGAACACCGGTGTCACCACCCCGGTTGCCACGTCGACCACCGCGATGATGTCCTGCCCCGTCGTGATCGGTCCGCCATTTTCGGCGTTGAAGACGATGAAGTCCGGTTTCCCATCGAGGTTGGTGTCGATCTCGACATCAAACTCCGCCGGATACAGCGGATGCGCCCGTGCGCCGAAGGTATTGACGGCGAACTGCAGCAGCAGGTTCCCGGCATCATCCTGCACCAGACGCACACCGACGGCGGCGAGATCGATGACGGCAAAGTTCGCTCCGTCCGCCGGCAGATCCTTCGCCGGGATGCGCGGGCTGGTACCAGTCAGTGAGAACACGTCGAAGCGGCCCGGGAGGGCCTCGCCGACATTGCGCAGTGCAAGGCGGCCCACGGCGTCGCCTGCAATCGTCACTTGCCGGTTCACCGCATGAATGTCCGCTGCCTTGTGCGGGAGGACTTGCCATGCGAGGTGAATGTGGTCCCGCTCATCGCTGATGTTGAGGTAGCCATCGAACTCTACGGTCTGCAGCAGCGGCCCGTTGCCTCCCTGCGGTCCGCCATTCAGGGTCCAGGTCGGGAGCCTGGACGGATCGATCTTCATGATCACATCGAACGTCTCGCTGCCGTGCGCCGGCACGCTGATCCTTGGCGGCACCTGCAGAGTGACCGCGCCGGTGGCCTCGGTCGCGTAGCGGAAGGAGGAGGCAACGCTATATACGCGGTTCTCCCTGCTGTAATTCTGTACGTGCACCCTTCGCCTCAGCGTCAGCAAATCTGACACGGCGTGATAACCGAATGAAAGGCTGCCGGCATGCTGCTGTGTGTCCCACGCGGCAGTCGTGCTCGCGAGAGCCCTGTCAACGCGGACCTCGCCTCCGCCGATGCGCGTAACAGGCGCGACCACGCCCGGAAGCGTGGCGGGATTAGTGAAAATCTCCGTGTCCGCGGTGTTCATCAACACCGACTTGATCTGCGAAGGCGAACGGCTCGGATACGCCTGCAGCAGAATCGCCGCGGAACCCGCAACCATCGGCGTGGCACCGGAAGTGCCGCCGAACGGCGCTTCACCGGTTCCGGTGCCGACCACGGCCGAGACGGACGCCCCCGGCGCGCCGATATCGGGCTTGATCTGGTTGAAGTCGTAACTTGGGCCGCGCGAGGAGGTGCTCACCATGCTGCCAACCAGGGAGACGCGGTTCGACGCGGAGATCGTCGCCTTGACGGCAGCTCCCATTGCGAGTTGAGTCTTGATGGAGCTCGACAGTGACTGCTGAATGACCAGCGACGGCTCGCACGTGCCATCCGGGGGTTGGGGACACTGTCCGCCATTTGCGAACGTGACCGCATCGCCCGGGGCCACGAGGCCGATAAGGATAGCTACCGCGCCCGCATCGCTCGCACGGCGAACCTTCTCGCTGACGTTGCAATCCCCGCGATCGATCAACGCAATCCTGCCGGCAGGATTGGTGAGATAGCGATCGCCGCCCGCTGGGACGGGCGGGCTCGCGCCTGCATTCGCGACCGCGCAGCCGCGACCCACGTACGCGATGTTGCCCGTCGCGCCGGTATCGATTGGGGCCCACTCGATGGTCGCCGTATTGCCGTACTTGCCGGCGATCGGCGACGGTGAGTTGATGACGAGCGGAATAGCCTCAGCGCTCGGCACTTGCGTCTGCGCAACGCTGATCACTTCAGGCGCCGAGGAAGGCGAGCCGAGGATGTACGGCTTGTCACCGTCGTTGCCCGCGGCGGCCACCACTACGACACCTGCGCGCGCCGCATTCGCGGCCGCGGCACTGGTGCTGTCCTCGCGCTGACCGTACGGCGCGCCCAGCGACATGTTGATGACATCGACCGCGTCGTCCATGTCGCCATCGCCGTCCGGGTCGAGTGCGAAGTCGATGCCTTCGAGGATCGCGACGCCGCTGCACGAAGTCGTCACTGCGCTGCAGACCTTCACCGCGAGGAGCGAGGCACCGGGCGCGACCCCGACATGCTTACCATCGGTGCTCTTGCCGGCAATGATGTCGGCGACATGCGTCCCGTGCCCGTTGGCGTCGATCGGATTCGGATCCGGGGCCAGCGGCGGACTGTCCGCCGCCCCCGTCCAGGCCTCACCGACGAAGTCGAAGCCGCCGATGACCTTGTCCGTGGGGAAGTCCCCGTTGAGCGTCTTGTTGCGCGGATCTGCTGCGCTCGTGCCGTACGCGTGCCGATACGCCCCGACCGTCCCGGGACCCCCGAGATTGCGGTGTGTGTAGTCGACGCCGGAATCGAGGAGGGCCACTTTCACGCCGAACCCGTCGAGGCCCACCGCCTGAGCAGCGGACGCACCGATGTACGGCACGGTCTGGCTGAGATCGAGCCGATAGTCGGCGATGCCGTGCACCGCAATGACACCGGGGAGCGCTACGATCTGCGGCAGCCTCGCAGCGTCCACGCGCACGATCGCCGCGTTGTAGGCGATGCGGACGCGGCCGATTTCCGTACCCCCGAGCGCGATGATCTTCGCCAGCACTTCGTCCTGCCGCTGGCGCAGTCTTTCCGAGTGAGCGATCTGCTGGCCGCGATTGAGGAGACCTCCGAGGCGGCGCGAGTTCTCACCGTTCGCGACGACCAGCGGCGGGTCCGAGAGCTGCACGACGATATCGATCGGGCCCGAGACGTGCGCGAGTGCCGAGTCGATCCTGCGCGCCGCCGCCGTTGCCGGCAGGGCGAGCTGTGAGGGATCGATCGAGGCCACGCTCGTCGCAGTCTGCGCCGCAGCCGGGGCGGAATAACCGAGTGCTGCATCCAGGAGCGTGGATCCCAGGAGCATGGACCCCAGGAGCACTGGAATCGGACGTTTCATCCTACGTTCTCCCCAGTATTTGTTGGTTCGTGGTGGCCATCCGAAGCCTACGGCTGCCCCGCGCGCCCCACCCCCGGCGCGTAACAGCCCCTGCAGTCGCGAGAATGACCGGCCTGCAGATTCGAGTTGTCGGTCGAGCGCACGCTACGCGTGCGAGCGCGGCAATTCAATGAGGTGCGGAAGCAACACCAGGCAAGCAACACCCGGGAAGCAACACCAGGCAATGGTCCGGCACCCGATCGTGGAACGGAGACCGCGCGCGGCGCGATGCGTACTGCCTATTTCACGCCGCGTGCGCGGCCGGGCGAAGCCTTGTGTACTGCAGATGTCTTACGCGCCGAGACTTTCCGGGCGTGTGATTTCGCAGCGGCGCTGCGCCCTTTGCGGACGACGTGCGTGACACCCTTGGGTTTTGGAGGTGTAGCTAGTTTCGATCGCGCGACCGCATGCGTGTTCTTTTGTGGCTGTAGCCTTTGCGGCTGTGACTTTGTTTTCGCCGCGGCGCGCACCAGCGGTGTCTGTTTCTTCGGAGCCGCGCCGTCTGCTGCCGGTGACTGGGCGGCCGCCGGTGCGGCCGCACGCCGGCCGCGGCCAAAGCGTCCGGTGCCTCGTTCGGGCGCTGCGGCGATCAGCGCGCGGCAGTCCTCGAGCGTCAGGGACTTGGGCTCGCGGTCTTTGGGAATCTTCGCGTTCTTCTTGCCATCCGTGACGTAAGGACCGTAACGGCCGTTCAGCACCTTGAGACCGTCGCTGGCGAACTCGGCAATGAGCCGGCTCGCGTCAACTTCCTTCTTGAGGCGGATGAGCTCGAGCGCGCGCTCCAGGCTCACCGTGTACGGATCGTCATCCTTGATCGAAACGTACTTCGGGCCGTACTTGATGTACGGGCCGAAGCGGCCGACATTCGCGAGGATCACCTCACCGTCCGCCGTCTCCCCGAGGGTCCGCGGGAGCTTGAACAGCTCGAGTGCGTGCTCGAGGGTGATGGCGTCCATCTTCTGACCGGGACGGAGCCCTGCGAAGCGGGGCTTCTCCGCGTCGTCCTTGGTGCCGATCTGCACGAACGGACCGAACCGTCCCATGCGCACCGTCATGGGCTTGCCCGTGACCGGGTCCTTGCCGATCTCGCGCGCCTGCGCCACCTGCTCGCGCGTGACATTCTTCTCGGTCTTCTGCACCTGCTGGATGAACGGTTTCCAGAACTTCCGCAGCGGTGTCGTCCATTCCTCCTCGCCGCGCGAAACGGCATCCAGCTCATCTTCCATGGCCGCCGTGAAGCCGTATTCGACGTAGCGGTGGAAGTAGTGCGTGAGGAAGCGGTTGACGATCTTGCCGATGTCGGTCGGCACGAAGCGCCGACTGTCCATCTCGACGTACTCGCGATCCTGGAGCGTGGAGATGATGGCGGCGTAGGTGGACGGCCGGCCGATGCCATGCTCCTCGAGGGCCTTGACGAGCGAGGCCTCCGAATAGCGCGGCGGGGGCTCGGTGAAGTGCTGTTCGGCCTTGAGCGCGACGAGCGTGACGCTGTCGCCTTCGTTCATCACCGGCAGCACGTGATCGTCCTCGTCCGTCTTCGCATCGTCGAGGCCTTCCTGGTACACGGCCATGTAGCCCTGCTTGACGAGCGTGGAGCCGTTGGCGCGCACCACGTGACGTTGCGGTCCATCCGGTCCGGCCAGCATATCGACCGCGACAGTGTCGAACAGCGCATGGCTCATCTGCGAAGCGACGGCGCGCTTCCAGATGAGCGAATAGAGCCGGAACTGGTCCGCGTCGAGGTTCTTTTCGATGTCTGCGGGCACGATCGCCGCGGAGGTCGGCCGGATGCCCTCGTGCGCCTCCTGGGCGTTCTTGGATTTCGTCTTGTAGACGCGCGGCTCTTCGGCGACTTCCGCTGCCCCGTACAGCCTCGCCGCGACCTCACGAATCTCCTTCACCGCCTCGCTCGCCAGCGACACGGAGTCCGTGCGCATGTAGGTGATGAGACCGACACTCTCCTCGCCGATGTCCACGCCTTCATACAGCTGCTGCGCAAGGCGCATCGTGCGGCGTGCGTTGAAGCCGAGCTTGCGCGCGGCTTCCTGCTGGAGCGTGGAGGTCGTGAACGGAGGTGCGGGGTTGCGACGGCGCTGCTTACGGTCGATGGCGAAAACCCGCAGCGTGCCGCGGCCATCGCCCGCCGCACGCCCCGCGGAGTGTGCCGCCGCCGTGAGGGTCTGCTCGACCTCGTGCGCCTGCGCCTCGTTGACGAAGCTGAACTGTTCGACCCTCGCGCCACGATATTCCGTGAGCTTCAGCGGAAAGCGCTGCGCCGAATGCTCGCCCTCGCCCTCGAGCGTCCAGTATTCCTGCGCCTGAAACGCGGTGATCTCTTCTTCGCGCTCACAGATCATGCGCAGCGCGGGACTCTGCACCCGGCCCGCCGACAGCCCGCGCCGCACCTTCTTCCACAGGAGCGGCGAGAGATTGAAGCCAACCAGATAATCGAGCGCGCGCCGCGCCTGCTGCGCATTCACGAGGTCGAACGACAGATCGCGCGGCTGTGCCACCGCTTCGCGGATGGCGTTGCGTGTGATCTCGTAGAACACCACGCGGTGCACACGCTTGGTGGCGAGCTCACCGCGCTCGCGCAGGATCTCGCTCAGGTGCCAGGCGATCGCCTCGCCCTCGCGGTCGGGGTCGGTTGCGAGGTACAGCGCTTTGGATTTCTTGAGCGCACGCGAGATCGCTTCGACGTGGCGCTCGTTCTTCTCGAGCACGCGGTACTGCATGGCAAAGCCGCGGTCCGGATCGACGGCACCTTCCTTCGGCACCAGGTCACGCACGTGTCCGTACGAGGCGAGCACCTCGAAGTCCTTGCCCAGGTACTTCTTGATGGTCTTCGCCTTGGCGGGCGATTCGACGATGACGAGGTTGTCAGCCATCCGTGCCGGAATCCCGCACGCGGCGCGGCTTTTGCTCGCCTTCAAAATGAAAAACCGCGGACGAGCCGCGGGCCGGAGCGTGCTCGAGTGGATAGGGCGTCAATGCGGCGCGCCCGAGTGAGTGTCGGCTACGAGATCTTCGAGCCGCGCGAACGCATGCTCCTGCCCCGGCTGGCTCGACAGGACCATGAGCACCACCCACTTCAACTGCTCGGTGTCCAGCTCGTCCGCATCAAGTGCCAGCATGCGCTCGATGACGATCTCGCGCTGCTGCGGTGAAAGTATCCCCATTCGTTCCAGCGTGAGAAGGAATCCGCGGCATTCCGTGGAAAGCCGTTGCAGCTCACCGTCGGTGAAGATGCGCACCGCGGGGCCACCGTCCTTGCCGGCCTCCGGCAACGATGGTTGATCGCGCACGCATGCGAGATCCGCAAGCCAGTCGAGCGCGCGCTCGACGGTACGATGTGCGAAACCGGCGCCTTCGAGGTGGCGCGCGAGATCCTCGCGTCCAGGTACCTCCGGTACCTCGTCGAGCATGTAGCGGTCGAAGACGTAAATCAGAATGTCGAGAACGCTGCCGGTCATCGTCATGGTACTCGGCCATAGCGGCTGCCCACATGGGGCGCGATGCACCCCTCGAGTTCGAGAATCAACAACATCGACGCGATCGACTCGCTCGGCAGGCCCGTGCGTGCGACGAGAACATCAATGCTCGCGGGTTCGAAGCCGAACGCATCTAACAGCATTTCGTATTCCTTGTCCAACGGCGGCGGCTGCGGCGCCGCCCCGCCCGGCGCTCCCTGCCGCGCTGCAAGTGGTTGGGCGTGCACGTAATTCGTGATCTCCGAGAGCACCTCCGCCGCGCTCTCCACCAGCTTCGCACCAGCGCGGATCAGTCCGTGGCAGCCACGCGCGAGGGGGTTGTGAATGGAGCCGGGAATCGCGAATACCTCGCGTCCTTGCCCCAGGGCGTGTTGCGCCGTGACGAGGGAGCCGCTCGTGCTCGCGGCTTCCACGACCAGCGTCCCCAAGGACAGTCCGCTGATGATGCGGTTGCGCCGCGGGAAGTGAGCGGGAAGGGGCGTCGTACGCGGTGGAAACTCCGAGAGGAGCGCGCCGCGCTCACGGATACGAGCCGCCAACGCGGTGTTCTGTCGCGGATAAATCTGGTCGAGGCCGCAGCCGCACACGGCAACGGTGCGCCCCCCGGCGGACAGCGCACCCTCGTGGCTGGCCGCGTCGATCCCCAGCGCCAGCCCGCTCGTTATGGTCAATCCCGCGCGCGCGAGGAACTCGGCAAAGTCGCGCGCGGTCTCCCGGCCGCCGGTAGTTGGACTGCGCGAGCCGACCATCGCCAGTTGGGGCGAGGCGAGGGCATCGATGTTTCCAAGCACATAGAGCGCCGGCGGCGCCCGGGCCGTCTGTGCGAGGAGCGGTGGATAGTCCGGCGAGGTGCACGGAATGAGATGCGCGCTGCTGGCAGCGATCCAGGCCAGGTCGGCGTCGATTTGGGTGGGGTCGATCGCGGCCAGATACGCCCGCGCCGCGGGTGGCAGGTCGATGCCCGGAATACGGCGAGCGCCGATCGCTGCCGCAGCCTCGAGGCTTCCCGTCGCCGCCACCAGCGCAAGCACGTGCTCCGCTACGAGGCTCGGCGTTCTCGCCACGACGGCACAGGCTCTCGCGAACTGCATTCGCAGGAGCATAAGTCGCCACTCAGCGAGCGCGGGAGCGGTGACCTGCGCGAACGTTCAGATTTGACGGGGCCGACTTTGCCGTTACGGGTTGCGAACGACATCCGCAACGTGCATCGGCGTGGAGGCTCCCACGACGAGCGCATAGCTGATGCGATCGAACGACCGGAACACGAGCAGCGTTCCCGCACGCTCATCGGGCAGCTTCACTTTGGGTGCGAATGCCATCATCCGGGTGCTGCCCGGTCCGCGCCCGCCGTAAAGGTCGCGCACCACCTCGCCCGCCGCATCGACGGCGAGGATGTTCCCGGGCTCGACGCCGTGCCGCTTGCCGCGGTTGATGACGACGACGTTGTACTGACCGATCAGGTACACATTGTCGAGGACCGAAATGATGCGACCCCTGACGTCGTTCGTAGGCGCGCGCAGCGCGAAGGTGAGCGGGATATCGGTGTCCGCCGACAGGAGCCGGTCGCCTTCGAGCGTCTCCCGGGCCGCATCCACCAGTACCGCCTTGGCGGGATTGCCGGGCCCCGTGACGAGCGCCGTCGAGGTGTAGATACCCTGATAACCGACCACCTTGCCATCGTCCGGATCGCGCAGCGCGTCTCCGACGTGCATGACGCTGAAACGCGCGTTCGGCGCCGCGTTCAGGTCGCGCACGTAGATGTCGATGCCCGAGCCCCCGATCTTGTGGCTGTCGCGGAAGGCGAGGACGTGCGGCGCATTGCGCACCTGATCGGCCGACATGACCGTGGGCCGCGACAGGAACGCCTGGATCGCCCCGTAGGGAATCGTCGGGATGGCGCCATCGAGCGGTGAGCTGCGCAGGCGCGGGTCGAGGCGCGCGGCGCCGCCTTGCTCCAAGCGAATCTGCGGATTGCCGTTGGCGCCCGAGGCGAGCGCCAACACGTCACCCGGATAGATCAGGTGCGGGTTCTCGACCTGCGGATTGACGTACCACACCTCGGGCCAGAGCCACGGGTCCTTCAGAAAGAGCGAGGCAATGCCCCAGAGGGTATCGCCACGCTTGACCGTGTAGTTCTTGGGCGCGGTGGGCTTGAGGATCGAGCTGCTGTCCTGCGCGGGCGCAGCGCTCGAGGCAGGCGCGGACCCGGTCTGGATGGCCGCTTCGGTGGCGGTCAGTTCCGGTTCGGCCGCAGTGGCCTCCTCGGCGGCCGAGGTGCGCGCCTCGCCCGTGACCGTGGTGGAGCGGCTGCGTTCTGCCGAGCCCATCGACGAGCACCCGGCGAGGGCAACGACCAGCGCTGCGAGGCCCGCGATCAGGCGAGCCTCAGGAAATTGATTAGAGACCATCCTCCACTCCTCACAGCCGGGTGGGGCTAGCGACCCCGCTGTTATAATCGGCCAGCCCCGCCGGCACACGAATTAATCTCGACTTTGTGCGCTGGTTCACGGCACGCCGCGGGTGCGATGAGCCCTCGGCTGAAAGCGGAATTTCCGACGACGATCAGAACATTAGCAGCATTTTTAAGTCCAATGCACCAAGTTTAAGGTAACGGTACCTAGAGACTCTATCCATGGCGCTCCGCCCCATTCTCGAGTACCCCGATCCGCGGCTGCGCACCCGGGCGCAGCCGGTGACCCAGTTCGACGCTGGGCTGGGCCAGCTCATCGACGATATGCTGGAAACCATGTACGCGGCGCCCGGCGTTGGGCTCGCTGCGACGCAGGTGGACGTGCACAAGCGTCTGATCGTCATCGACGTATCCGCGGAGCGCACCGACCCCCTGGTGCTGATCAATCCCGAGATCCTCACCCGCGAAGGCGTCGGGACGCAGGAGGAGGGGTGCCTTTCGGTGCCGGGCATTTTCGACGACGTGCAGCGCGCCGCGAGGGTGCGCGTGCGCGCGCAGGATCGCACCGGCCAGGTCTTCGAGCGCGAGTGCGACGAGGTTCTCGCGGTTTGCGTCCAGCACGAGATGGACCATCTCGAGGGGAAACTCTTCGTCGACTACCTCTCGGAGCTCAAGCGCGAGCGCATTCGCAAGAAGCTCGACAAGGACCGCAAAGAGCGCACGGCGCGCACGCGAGACGCCGTCGGCGCCCGCGCCTATTGAGTGACCGCTCTGCGCATCGCATTCGCGGGGACGCCGGAATTTGCGGTGCCCGCGTTGCAAGCGCTCCTCGGCTCCCGCCACGAGGTCGTGGGAGTTCTCACCCGGCCGGATCGCCCGAGGGGACGCGGCCAACGCGTCACGGCCAGCGCCATCAAGGAGGTGGCGCAGTCGCGTGGACTTGCCGTCGCCCAGCCGGAAACTCTGAGGGGCGAAGCGGGCCCGCGACAGCTCACCGCCTGGAACCCGGACGTGCTCGTCGTCGTTGCCTATGGGCTGATCCTGCCTGCTGCGGTGCTCACGCTCCCGAGGTTGGGCTGCGTCAACATCCACGCCTCGCTCCTGCCCCGTTGGCGGGGTGCCGCTCCGATCCAGCGTGCCATCCTGGCTGGCGACGCCGAGACCGGCGTGACGATCATGCTCATGGACGTGGGACTCGACACGGGGCCAACGCTGCTGCAACGCTCAATACCGATAGCGACTGATGATACGGGTGGCGCGCTGCACGATCGGCTGGCCGTGCTCGGCGCAGACAGTCTGCTCGAGGCCCTCGAGGGGTTTGCTGCCGGGAAATTGTGTCCGCAGCCGCAATCCCAGGACGGTGCCAGCTACGCAGCCAAGCTGGACAAGAAGGAGGCGCTGATCGATTGGCAGCGCCGGGCGCTCGACATCGAGCGGCAGGTGCGAGCCTTCAATCCCTGGCCGATTGCCGAGACGCGCTTTGACGGCGAACCGTTGCGCATCCTGTCAGCGCGCGCCGTGTCCCCGGACACGCGCGCGCCTTCGATCCTACCCCCGGGCCCACTCCCGGGCACGATCGCCGCACTGACCCCGGACGCGTTGGTCGTCCAGTGCGGCCGCGACACGCTTGCGGTGATGACACTCCAGCGCCCTGGCCGACGTCCGGTGTCAGCAAGCGATTTCGCACACACGCGCACGCTTGTCGGCCGGCGCTTCGGCTGAGCTGCAGGCATGCACTATTCATGGACGGCACTGCACAGCAAATGGCATCGTTGAACCCCGGGCGCCGCCCGTGAACAGATGGGCTCCGGGCGCCGCACCGCTCGCAGATGCGGCGCGGGCCATTGCTCGCATCGCCATCAACGGACGATCCGCCGAAGAGGCACTCGCACCCGCCGACAACCTCCCGCATCGCGCAGCGGTGCGCGCGATTGCGCTCGGCAGCGTGCGCTGGTATCTGCGGCTCGCTCCGGCAATCGATCTGCTCCTCGAGCGGCCCGAACGATTGGCGCCGGAGGTACGGGCGCTGCTCATCGCAGGCGCCCATCAGATCGAGTACTCGCGCAATCCCGCTCATGCCAGTGTGCATGCCGCGGTCGATGCAGCGCGCATTCTGAGGCAGGAACGCGCCACCGGACTGGTGAATGCGGTGCTTCGGCGTCTCGCGACGGAGCGAGACGCGCTGCTCGCGCGCGTCGACACGGATCTGGCCGCGCGGACCGCGCACCCGCAATGGCTCGTTCAACGACTCGTGGACATCTGGCCCGAGCAGGTCGCGTCGATTCTCGACGCGAATAACGCGCATCCACCGCTCGTTCTGCGGGTGGACACCACTCGCGTCACCGTACCTGACTATGTAGCGGAGCTGGCCGGGGCTGGGATCGCCGCCAGCATCGTGCCCTGGCTTCGAACCGCCGTGCAGCTCGAACAGCCTGTGCCGGTCACGGCGCTTCCGGGTTTCGAGACCGGCCGCGTCTCGGTTCAGGACGCTGGCGCACAGCTTGCGGCGCCGCTCCTGGACTCGAGGGACGGCATGCGTGTTCTCGATGCTTGTGCCGCACCGGGCGGCAAGACCGGGCACTTGCTCGAGCACACACCGGGGCTCGCAGAGGTCGTCGCCGTGGACGTCGATGCAGCGCGGCTCGCACGGATCAGTGACAATCTCGACCGCCTCGGCCGTACAGCCTCTCTCGCCGTCGCGGACGCGCGCGACCCCGGCAGCTTCTGGGACGGTCGTCCGTTCGACCGAATCCTCCTGGACGCACCGTGCTCCTCGACCGGCGTCATTCGCCGCCATCCGGACATCAAGCTGCTCAGGCGGGCGACGGACATTCCCGTGCTGGCCGAGACCCAGCTTGCGCTCCTGGTGGCCTGCTTTTCGATGCTCGCGCCCGGTGGGCGGCTGGTCTATTCCACCTGCTCGGTCCTTCCGGAGGAGAACGAAGCGATCGTGGCGCGCTTCCTCGCAACCGAACCGCGGGCACGGCTGGGAGGAACTAACGTTATGGGCGCGGTACCCGGGGGAGTCTCCCGCTCGCCGGGTATTCAATTGGTGCCCGGTGCGGCGACACACACAGATGGCTTCTATTATGCTTGTCTCGAAAACACAACGACCGGAACCTGATCGCCCCCAGAGCAGTCAATCGTTGCATCCATGCTACACATGCTCCATTGGTTCCCCGCGCGCGGGCTCGCCGTGCTGACTGCCCTCGTCATCGGTGGCTCAGCCGCGGACGTCTCCGCAGATACGCTCGACGGAGTGCTGGAGGTGCGCTCCGCCTACGTGAATGTCGATGGCGGAGTGTTCCTGCTGCATGCGCGGGTGGAGTACCCGGTGAATCCGGCCATGCGCGCTGCGTTGCGCGACGGCATCACGCTGACCTTCGACCTCGACACTCGCGTCGAGCGTCAGCGTCGCTACTGGTTCAACGCCGAAATTGTCGCTTTGACGCTGCGGCGTGAGCTTGCGTACCACACGGTCACTGAGCGTTATGTCGTGCGCGACGTACGCAGCGGAGATCAGCAGAGCTTTGCGACGCTGGAGGAGGCCCTTCAGCAGCTCGGCACGGTGGATGGCTGGCCCATTCTGGTCGAGCCGCAGCTTGATGGTGGTGAATACCGGGTGGGCGTGCGTGCGGGGGTCCGCCGCGGCCGGTTGCCCGCCTCGCTCCGGATTCTCATGTTCTGGACCAACGACTGGCTGCGCGAGAGCGAGTGGTACTCATGGTCGCTCCCGGTGTGAACGCACCCGCGGAATCGTGGAGGAAGCGCTGGGGCGGCGTCGGCGTCGTAGTGGTTTGGGGCGCGGTAGGCGGGGGCGCACTGCTGCTGCTTGCCAAGAGCGTGCAGAACTCCGGCGAGTTCGGCCGCCTGCAGCCGTGGATATTGCTGCTCAACCTCATCGGTGTGATTGCGCTTTCCACGCTCCTCGCGCGCAAACTCCTGCAGCTCGTACGCGATTACCGCGACCACGTGCCCGGCTCGCGCCTGACAGCGCGCACGGTCTCCATCTTCGGCGCGCTGGTCGTCGTGCCGCTGGTCATCGTCTACCTGTTCTCGCTCGATTTCCTGAACCGTGGCATAGACAGCTGGTTTCACGTCGAGGTGAAGCAGGGGCTGAATGACGCGCTCACGCTGTCGCGCTCCGCGCTCGAGATGCGGATGCGCGAGTTTTCGCAGCGCACCGAAAGGCTCGCGAGTCTGGTTGCGACCGCGCGCCCGGAGGAGATCGCTCGTCGCATCGACGAGGAGCGCCGCGCGAGTGGCGCGCTCGAAGTGGTCGTGTTTGGCGAGCATGAGCGCATCGTGGCGGCCAGTTTCGACAGCCTGCTCGAGACGCTGCCCTCGCGCCCGCCGGCGGACCTGGTGCGGCAAATCAGCCAGCACAGGCCGTACGTGAGTCTCGAGCCCAAAGAGGGCGGCCAGTACATCATCCGTACCGCCGCACCAATATCCGATGCCGCGGTAAACCAGGGCGACCGGTATGTGCTCGCAATCTACGGAGTGCCACCTCAGCTGGCTGCCTTGTCTGAGGCCGTACAGCATGCCTACTCGAACTACGGCGATGTGGCCGCGATGCGCGAGCCGTTGAAAAACAGCTTCCGCCTGACTCTCACGCTGGTCCTGCTGCTCGCCATGCTCGCCGCGATCTATGGCGCCATTTTCTCGGCACAGCGCCTGACGCGTCCCGTGCAGGACCTGATCGAGGGCACCCGCGCAGTCGGGAAAGGCGACTTCGGTACGCGCCTGCCGCTGCCCTCGCGCGACGAGATGGGCTTTCTCGTTCACTCCTTCAACGACATGACGAAGCGTCTGCGGCGCGCCCGCGAGGAAGCGACGCGTAGCCAGCAGGCCGTGGAACGCGAGCGCGCGCGCCTCGCGATCATTCTCGCCCGGCTCTCCACGGGGGTGCTGGCGCTGGACCGGACACTCAACGTCCGCATTGCGAATCAGGCCGCCGGCGCCATTCTGGGCTCGGACCTGTCGGCGGCCACCGGACGCGCGCTTCCGGAGCTGGCGGCCAACAACGAGCGCCTCGGCCAGTTCGTCGCCGCGCTGGCCGTGCGTTTCGCGGCCGGCCGGGACGAATGGCGCGAGCAGATCGAGCTGGAGAGCGCATCGAGCCGCCGCGCGCTCATGTGTGCGTGTACACCCCTCCCGAGCGAGGACAGCGACGTTGGCTACATCATCGTATTCGATGACATCACCGCCCTCCTTCAGGCCCAGCGAGACGCCGCGTGGGGCGAGGTGGCGCGGCGTCTCGCGCACGAGATCAAGAACCCCTTGACGCCGATCCGGCTGTCCGCGGAGCGCATGCGCCGGCGTTTCCTGGCCAGCATGAACCCTCAGGATGCCGAGATGCTCGAGCGCTCCACGCGCACGATCGTGCAGCAGGTCGAGACGATGCAGCAGATGGTCAACGCGTTCAGCGAATACGCACGCACGCCCGACATGCTGATCACGGGATTCAGCCTCAACCAGCTGGTGAGCGAGGTCGCGGACCTGTATCGCTCGCATGATCCACGCGTGGACATCGCCCTCGAGCTCGACGATCAC
>FTED01001005.1_pt1 | contig 21828 bp, 19 predicted proteins | sample 1640121 | NCBI WGS metagenome assembly FTED01 (sample SAMEA3914816, study PRJEB12502) | metagenome | biome: forest; material: soil | place: USA | collected 2011-09-16 | depth 0.3 m
GCATCAAGGTGCCCGTAGGCAAGCGTTATACCTGGGACGCGAAGTCCACGTACGTGAAGAATCCGCCCTACTTCGACGGCATGACCATGACGCCGGTCGCGCTCGGCGACGTTCGAGGGGCGCGCGCGCTCGCGGTGCTCGGTGATTCGGTGACGACGGATCACATCTCGCCCGCCGGTAACATCGCGAGGTCGAGCCCGGCCGCCCGCTATCTCATCGAACAGGGGGTACAGCCGGCGGATTTCAATTCCTACGGCGCGCGCCGCGGCAACCACGAGGTCATGATGCGCGGCACGTTCGCGAACATCCGGCTGCGCAACCTCATGCTGAACGGCGTCGAAGGCGGCCTGACCGTGTATCTGCCGAGTGGCGAGCAGACCTCGATCTACGATGCCGCAATGCGTTACAAGCAAGACGGCACGCCGCTCGTCATCCTCGCGGGACGGGAGTACGGCACCGGCTCATCGCGCGATTGGGCCGCCAAGGGCACCTTGCTCCTGGGGGTGAAGGCCGTGATCGCGGAGAGCTTCGAGCGCATCCATCGCTCCAACCTCATCGGCATGGGCGTGGTGCCGCTGCAGTTTCTGCCGGGCCAGAATGCAGTCTCACTCGGGCTCACGGGCCACGAAGTCTTCGACATCACCGGTCTCGCGACGGGTGAGGCGAAGACCGTCGCCGTCACGGCGACGCCACCGAACGGCAAGCCCGTCAGCTTTGCGGCGCGCGTTCGCATCGACACGCCGAAGGAGCGCGAGTACTACCGCCACGGCGGAATTCTGCAGTACGTGTTACGGCAACTCGCGGGCTCGGCGCGCGCTGCGTAATGCAGCTGGCGGTATTCGATCTCGACGGCACGATCACTCGGCACGACACGCTGGTTCCGTACGTCTTCGGCTTCCTGATGCGTAATCCGCGACGGTTCCTCAGGCTCCCGCGGGTGGTACCGGCAATTGTGAGCTTCGCGCTCCGGCGCTCCGATCGAGGGGCTCTCAAAGGGGCGCTGCTGCATGGGACCCTGGGCGGCGTCACCCGCGCACAGCTCGACGCATGGACCGAGCGCTTCGTGAAGTCACTCCTCACACACGGCGTGTTCAATGACGCCCTCGAGACGATTCGATCCCACCGCGGCGAGGGTGACGTGCTGGTGCTCATGAGTGCGAGCCCCGATCTGTACGTGCCGGTCATCGCGCGTCAACTGGGATTCACCGAAGTCGCCTGCACCGGCATTCGCTGGAACGGTGACCGTCTCGACGGATGGCTTGCCACGCCCAATTGCCGCGGTGTTGAGAAGGTACGGCGCTTCGAAGAGCTGCGCCGGCGCCATGCCGGCACGGCCACCGTGGCGTATGGCAACGCCGCGAGCGACCTCGAGCATCTGAAGCTCGCGGACCGAGGCGTACTCGTCAACGGCTCTGAGGCGGCGCGTCGCCACGCTGCCCGCACGGGCGTCAATCGCGCCGACTGGCGCTGAGATCCGTGAACGGCACTACGCATCCCCTACATTGACGTGCGTATCTGCCACAACTCCGGAAAGAACTTCAGCTCGAGCGCCTTGGCGAGATAGGACACACCGCCGGTGCCCCCGGTACCGGCCTTGTAGCCGATGATGCGTTCCACGGTCTTCAGGTGGTGGCAGCGCCACAGCTGGAATTTGTGGTCGAGGTCCACCAGGCGTTCCGCGAGCTCGTACAGATCCCAGTCCTTTTCGGCATTGTGATAGACACCGAGCCAGGCCCCGGCCACCTGCTTGCTCGAGATGTAGGGCTCTTTGAAATCGCGCGACAGATAGGCTTCGGGAATGCCGTAGCCGCGGCGGCTGAGGAGGCGCAGCACCTCGTCGTAAAGCGATGGCGACTCGAGCGCGCGCTCGAGAGCCTCGTACGCCTTGGGATCGCGCTTGTGTACCACGATCATGTCGGCATGCTTGTTCCCCAGCATGAATTCGAGCATGCGGTACTGGAAAGACTGGAAGCCCGACGAGCGCCCCAGGGTGTTGCGGAACGCCGAGTACTCGGCGGGCGTCATGGTCGAAAGCACGTCCCAGGTCGAAATGAGCTGGGCCTGAACACGGGAGATACGCGCCAGCATCTTGAATGACGGACCGAGGTCATCGCGGCGCACGCACTCGAGCACACTGGCCAACTCGTGCAGGAACAGCCGCAGCCACAGCTCCGAGCTCTGGTGCACGATGATGAACATCATCTCATCGTGCTGGAACGAGAGCGGCTTCTGCGCATCCAGAAGCTTGTCAAGCTGCAGGTACTCGCCATACGAGAGCGACGAGCCCAGCTCCCAGTGGATGCTCTCGTCGGAGAGATCGACCTGCTCGGACTTGTCGTAGTGTCGCGTGCTCATGTGGCGTCCCCGGAGTCCCCGAACACCCACGATGGTACACGCCGCCAGCCGTCGAGCAATTCGCGGTCGAGACGCCGGCAATCCGGGCAGCGCCGTGCGACCCACTGCCAGAACCGCGCCGAGTGATTCATGTGATGCACGTGGGCGAGCTCGTGCAGGAGCAGATAGTGCACTACCGCCGTCCGCTGGAAGACCAGGCAGCAGTTGAGGCTGATCGTACCGCGCGCGGAGCAGCTCCCCCAGCGGGTTCGCTGCCTGCGCACCAGAGCGCGCCGATACACGCTGTCCGTCTCGCGTGCACACGCTGCGAGCTGCGGGAGCAGAATTTCCGTGGCTCGTTTCACGAGCCAGCGGCGCAGGGCCACCCGAACGGCACTCGCATCCGCAGCGTTCCCGAAGATCCGCAGCAGGTACGGTGTCACGGCACGCACGCGCAACCGCCCCACTCCGCCGGACAGATGAACACGCCAGACCTCGCCGGTCGCCTCAAGCTCGATCCGCTCGGGCGGAAACGGCTCGGCCGGGGTGGTGTTGCGCCGGGCCGCTGCACGCTTGCGTTCAATCCAGGCACGATGCCTTGCAATGAATTGCTCCACCGCGCGTGTAGAGGTTCGCGGTGGGACCACAATCTCCACGCGACCGCTGTGAAACACGCGCACCGCCAGCCGGCGCGCGCGGCGGCTCTCGCGTAGGACCCAGCCGTCGGTCGCGTCGCGATCGGACCACAGGGGCAACTGCGACGCGGGATCATCGAACATGGCGCTGGCCCACACGCGGGCGGCGAGCTGCAGCGCCCTCACGATCGAGGAGCGCTGCGACACCCGGATCAAGTCGCGCGAACAGGTCTGGAAAGTTCACTGCCGCGCAATCATAGCAGCCGCTGAAAGTGCGATTCGGGCAGACGACGGACAGCCGAATCCGCTACGATCGCGCGACCGTGCTGCCGCCTTCGACCCCACGGCCCATCGGAACAGTGAGCCCATCCATCCTCGAAGTCCGCAGCCTCGTCCGGCAGTACCCTTCGGTCACGGCGGTCGACGGCGTCTCGTTTTCCGTCGCGCAGGGACTGTGCCTGGGTCTGCTCGGCCCGAATGGCGCGGGCAAGACTACGACCATCGAGATCATGGAAGGAATTCTCACGGCGACCTCCGGCGAGGTGCGCTATCGCGGCGAGCCGCTCGGCCGTCGCTTCCACGAGGAATCCGGCATCCTGTTCCAGAAGACCGCCCTGCAGGATTTCCTCACCGTGCGCCAGACCCTCGCCATGTTCCGCGGCCTGTATGCGCACGGCCTGGGTGTCGACGAAGTCATCCGCGTGTGCGCGCTCGAAAAGCTGCAGGGTCGCGACACCCGTAAGCTCTCCGGAGGGCAGCAGCAACGCCTCCTGCTCGCGATCGCCCTCGTGAACGATCCAACGATACTGTTTCTCGATGAGCCGACGACGGGTCTCGACCCCCAGGCGCGCCGCAATTTCTGGGAGCTGGTGCAGTCGATCAAGTCCCGCGGCAAGACGATCATACTGACCACGCATTACATGGAAGAGGCGGAGCTCCTGTGTGATGAGATCGCGATCATGGACCGCGGCCGGATCATCGCCCAGGGCGCGCCACGGAGCCTCCTGCGCGAGCATTTCGCAGAAGTGCTGCTCGAGCTCCCGCGCCAGGAGTTTCCCGACGCCGCGCGCCGTCTGCCGCTGCGCCTCATCGAAGCGAGCGATCGCGTCGAAATCACGACAGACGACCTGGATGGCACCCTGCGCACGCTCATGGATGCGCACGTTCCGCTCACGGACCTGCGCATCCGGCCTCCCAATCTCGAGGATCTGTTTCTCGAGCTGACGGGCAAGGAGCTGCGCTCATGATCAAACGCCTGCTCGCCGTCTGGCACGCGCGCAACCTCGAGTTCGTGCGCGACCGCAGCACACTCATTTTTACGCTGGTCCTGCCCATCGCGCTGGTCATCGGGATGAGCTTCGTGTTCGGCGGGCCCGAACGCCCGCTGTTCAAGGTCGGGGTACTCGCCGACCGGGTGCGTAAGGACGCGCATCCGTTCCTGCGCGAACGCTACGTCGACTTCGTGCCGATCCCCGTCGAGGGGGACGGCGTGCGCAAAGTGTCCCGCCACGACCTCGATCTGCTGATCGATGTGCGCACGCCGGTGCGCTACTGGGTCAACACGAGCTCCCCCAAGGGCTACATCATCGAGAAGCTTCTGCTCGCAGCCGACCCGACCGCGCACCGCCAGCCGGTCTCAGGCGACGCCGTTCGCTACGTCGACTGGCTGTTTCCGGGCATTCTCGGCATGAACATGATGTTCAGCTGCCTCTTCGGTGTCGGTTACGTGGTGCTGCGCTATCGCAAGAGCGGCTTCCTCAAGCGCCTGCATGCGACGCCCCTCACCGCTTTCGAGTTTCTGAGCGCGCAGGTGCTCTCGCGCTTGGCTCTCACCGTGCTCGTCACGCTCATTCTGTACACGGGTATTGCCACGATCATCCACTTCCAATCGGCGGGGAGCCTGCTCCTGCTCGGCGCAGTCATGGTGCTGGGCGCCCTGTCCATGATCGCACTGGGGTTGACGATCGCGGCCCGCTTCTCGAGCGAGGAGCTGGTCGGGGGTCTCCTGAACCTCCTCACTTGGCCCATGATGCTGCTGTCGGGCATCTGGTTCTCCCTCGAGGGCTCGCCGCACTGGGTTCGCTGGATCAGCCAGGTCTTCCCGCTCACTCACGTCCTCGATGCCGCGCGCGCCGTGACGTTGGATGGTGCGGGCGTCGGCCAGATCGCCCCCGACCTCGCCTACCTGGCCATCACGACGGTCGTGTTCCTCGCGTTCGGCGCCTGGTCGTTTCGCTGGCGCGTCGAGTAAGAGGCGAAGTCAACGATGCGTTTCTACAGTGACAACACCGCGACAGCATGCCCCGAGATCATGGCTGCCCTGGCAGAGGTCAACCACGGACACGAGCAGGCGTATGGAGACGATGCCTGGACGCAGCGACTCGATCAGGCGCTGGGGGCGTTCTTTGGCACCGAGGTACGCGCGTTTGCGGTTACCACAGGCACCGCCGCCAATGCGCTGAGTCTCGCGACGCTCGCACCGCCGTACGGCGCGATATTTGTGCACGAACACGCACACGTGGTACGCGATGAGTGTGCTGCGCCGGAGTTTTTCACGGGTGGTGCGCGGCTGGTGTTGGTCCCGGGGGCTCGCGGCAAGATCATCTGCGCCGCGCTGGAGGCCGCTTTCGAGGCGAATCCCGTGTCGGTGCACACGCCGCAACCCGCCGCGTTGTCACTCACGCAGGCGACCGAATTCGGGACCGTCTATCGCCCGGATGAGATCGCCGCGCTCTGCGCGCTGGCGCGCGCGCGCGGACTCAGAGTGCACATGGACGGCGCGCGGTTCGCCAACGCCGTCGCGTTTCTCGGCTGCCACCCGGCCGATGCCACCTGGCGCGCGGGCGTGGATGTGCTTTCCTTTGGCGCGACCAAGAACGGCGCGCTGGGTGCCGAGGCCGTCGTGTTCTTCAACCGCGGGCTGGTGGGGGATTTCGAGCTGCGCCGCAAGCGCGCGGGACATCTGATGTCGAAATCGCGTTACGTCGCGGCGCAATTGCTCGCCTACGTGGAATCCGGGGTCTGGCATCGCAACGCAGAGCGCGCGAACACCCTCGCGCAGCGTGTGGGCGCCGCAGCAGGACGGCGGCTTCTGTTTCCGGTGGAAGCGAACGAGGTGTTCTTGGACCTCGGCGAGGAGCGCAAGCAGCGCCTGCGGGATAGCGGGTTCGAGTTTTACGATTGGGGCTCGGCTCGCTCGGGTCAAGCACGCCTCGTAGCGTCGTGGGATCAGCGGGAAGAAGACGTCTCGGCGCTGTGCGCCGCGCTCAGCCAACTGTGACTTTGGACATGAGACGACGCGCCAGCACGAAGTCGGGTGCGATCAGCAGCGCCCGCTCGAGGGCATCGCGCGCGGCAACGAGATCCCCCTTGTCCAGGTAGGTTCGTCCAAGGTACGCGTAGGCTTCGGCGGCACCCCAACCCGGAGTCTTATCGAGGCCTTGTCGCTCAATCTCGAAAGCGGCCACGACCTTGTGGAGTCTGCGCAGCTGCTGCTCGTCCGCCTTCGCAGCGCCCGTGCTGTCGACCGCGCTGCCTTCGATGGCCTGCAGCAGCAGCACCCGTGGGTTCTTGGGTGCGAGCTGCACGGCGCGCTCGATCTGTGCCGTGCTCTTGGGCCCCGCGAGCGGAGTCTTCCAAGGCTTGAGCGCAACGAGTGCTCTGAGACAAGCGGACTGCAACGCCAGCGCCTCTGCAAAATTGGCCTGCTTTTCCAGAGCGGCCTCGAGGCTGGCCACGCACGACTCGCTGGCATCCCGCGCTCGCTCTTTCTCACGCGTCGCCCACAACAAGCTCAGACGGTAGTGCGCGAGACCGGCGTAGTAGCCCCGCAGGGGGTCCGGCGCAGCATCGGTCCGTGAGAGCTGCTCCGAAAGATTGACGAGCGCGCGAGCATCCTCGATGTAGAACGCGTACTGGATCTGACCTTCGATGTCGAGCCAGGACGAGTCCGCCGCGCTCGCGACGCGCGCCATTCCAACGATAATCACGGCCGCCACACAGGTAGCTGCTTTGAAGGCGCTCAGTTTGGGGATTGAACGCATACCGTAGAATCGGCGGCGCATGTCGAAAGATAGCACAAGCGCCACCGTGACTCGTTTACCGGTCGAGGCGCCGCCACTCATCGACATCGGCATCAATCTCGCACACGACAGCTTCGAGGCGGATCGCGACAGCGTAGTGGCGCGCGCGACTGCAGCCGGCGTTATCCAAATGATCCTCACAGGCTCGAACCGTGCAAGTACGCGCAAGGCCGCGGAGTTGGCTCGCGTGCAACCCGGCTTGCTGTTCGCAACCGCAGGCGTGCATCCACATCACGCGACCGAGCTGACCCCCGAACTGCAGGCAGAGCTCGAGGAATTCGCGCAGCAGCCGGAGGTCGTCGCTGTGGGTGAATGCGGGCTGGACTACTTTCGCGACTACTCGCCGCGCCCCGTGCAGCGTGAGGCATTTGCACGGCAGCTCGATCTGGCCGCGCGGGTTGGCAAGCCGGTTTTCCTGCATCAGCGCGACGCGCACGACGACTTTATCGCGATCCTGCGTGAGCACCGACTCGCGCTCGCGCGCGGCGGCGTCGCTCACTGCTTCACGGGGAACGGCGTCGAGCTGGCCGCCTACCTCGAGCTCGGGCTGTTCATCGGTATCACGGGGTGGATTTGCGACGAGCGGCGCGGCACTCACTTGGTGCGGTTGGCGCGCGAGATTCCCGCCGATCGTCTGCTGCTGGAGACTGACGCGCCGTACCTTCTCCCGCGCGATCTTCGCCCCAAGCCCGCCTCCCGCCGCAACGAGCCGGCGTATCTTGCGCACATTGCAGCGACAGTCGCTCGCGCGCGTGGCGAGCCTCTTGAGATGGTGGCACGCTCGAGCACCGCGGCTGCGCGCAATCTCTTCGCGTTGCCGGATCGCGCCTGAGGCGTACTTCACAGGCGTGATTTAATACATGAGATATACGTCGTAATACATTGTTTGTAGAAGGTTAAACTGTGACGTCAGTGGACATCGCGAAGCTGCGCAGCTTGATCGAACGTCAGTGGCGCGAATCGATCCTGGATCGGCTCGCAGCGTACGTGCGGATCCCGAACAAGTCGCCGGCGTTCGATCCCGACTGGGAGCGTCACGGCTACATGGATGCCGCCGTCCAGCTGATTGCCGAGTGGTGTCGAGCGCAACCGATCCCGGGCATGCGCGTGGAGGTGCGCCGTCTTCCCGCGCTGACGCCGCTTCTGCTGGTCGAAATCCCCGGTGACCTTCCCGGTTGCGCGCTGCTTTACGGACACCTCGACAAGCAGCCGGAATTCACAGGATGGCTCCCCGGACTTTCCCCATGGGAGCCGGTAATACGCGACGGCAAGCTGTATGGACGTGGTGCCGCCGATGACGGTTACGCGGCATTCAGCTCACTCGCCGCGATCGTCGCGCTCAGGGCGCAACGCGTGCAATTGCCTCGTTGTGTGGTGCTCATCGAGGCTTCCGAGGAAAGCGGCAGCGTTCATCTGCCCGCGCATCTGGACGCGCTTGGCGCCGCACTCGGCAGCCCCTCGCTCGTCATCTGTCTCGACGCCGAGTGCGGCAACTATGACCGGGTGTGGTGCACCACATCCTTGCGCGGGAACCTGGTCGGCACGCTGAGGGTGCGCGTGCTGACTGAAGGCGTCCATTCCGGAATGGGTACGGGCATCGCCGCGACGCCCTTCCGAATCGCCCAGCAACTGCTCGCACGTCTTGAAAACCCGGTGACGGGCGATGTCCTGCCGGATGAATTGCAGGCCACCATCCCGCCCGACCGGCGGGCGCAGATCACCGCAGCGGCGGGCGTCCTCGGGCCGTCCGTTGCGGGGAAAGTTCCGTTTGCGGCGGGCGTACAGCCGCTCTCAAACGATCCGATGGAGCTGCTGATCAACTCGACGTGGCGCGCGACTCTGGCGGTCACCGGTGCCGAGGGCCTGCCGCCGCTCGCGTCCGCGGGGAACGTATTGTTACCGGAGATCGCGCTGCAGCTGTCGTTGCGACTGCCGCCCACGTGCGACCCCGCGCGCGTGGCCGATGTCGTGCGCAAGACTCTCGAACGCGATCCACCCTATGCGGCGCAGATCCGCTTTGAAACCGGTGGGGGAACCCGAGGCTGGAACGCGCCGCCGTTGGCACGTTGGCTGGAGGATTCGATTTCGGCCGCTTCGCGCGAGGTATTCGGGAGCGATGCGGTGCATATAGGGTCCGGTGGCACGATCCCGTTCATGGGGATGCTTGGGGAGCGTTTTCCGGCGACGCAATTCTTCGTGACCGGGGTCCTGGGTCCGCACTCCAACGCTCACGGCCCGAATGAGTTTCTACACATCGAATACGCGCAGCGACTGACACTCTGCGTCGCACTTGTGCTGGCGGATCACGCCAGGCAGGGCTCGGCAGGGTAAAGTGCGGTACGCGCCGCGGCCCTAAGAGCCGTCCTGGCCAGACCGCGTGGCCAGACCATGCTGGCGGCCGCGGTTCATGGGCGCTATCCCGCCGACAGCGGCCGCGGCTGGTTTATGCCACTGGGCTTTACGGCACCGCGCAGGCGGCTCCACGGCTCATCGAAGTACGCCAGGGTTCCCGAGAGTGCCTCGCTTTCCACCGGCGGAAATTCCGCACGCAGTGAGTCCACCATCAGCGTCCACTTGGGCAGCCCCTTGGGAAACTGGCCGTTGCGTGTGAATACCACGCGCCCTTCGACCGGCACTTCGCCCGCCACCGCCTTGACGGCGGCAATCCGGTCATAGAGCCCGCCTTGCGGATTGGCAAACGTGAAACGCAGCGCGCCGTCCATGACGGTCCACTCCGTCATCTGGTCGCCCCCGAAGATGTTGCCGCGCACATCGCGCAGGTCGATGACGAGGATCCCGCGCGGCGTCAGCAGCACGAAGTCGATGTGGTAGAACCCGCCCATGCCGTCCGGCACGAGCACGTTGTCGAGATGATCCGACCCAGCGGCCGTCACCGCCGCAACGAGTGCATTGCGCGCGCGACGGCCCCGGTACCAGCGCCACGCCCAGGAGAGTGCCCACCCGAGAACGACAGCCCCTGCAAGCAGGGCCCAGGTGGTTGGCGGAAGTGCCTTGAGTACCTCCACGGTGTCCTCCCTCAGCCGAGTGCGGCGCGCAGCGCCCCGAGGTCGGCGACGATTTCCTCGCAAGCCGTCGGCCGCGCCATCAGCCCGGCCAGCGCTTCGGGCAGGGGCACTTCGCGGCCGATCAGCGGCTCGACGATCTCACGGAACTTGGCCGGATGGGCGGTCGCTACCAAGATCCAGCGGCGGGTGCGGCGCTGCTCAGGCGGAAGGCGTTCGTAGACTTCCGCGGCAGTGGCCGTGTGTGGGCACCAGATGCGGTCGTAGCGCACGAAGTCGTTCCGAATTCGCTCGCGGATCTCGGCATCACTGACCGAGTAGGCGCTTGCGACGGAACGCAGCTCCCCGATGTCGGGCAGGAGCGTCCGCAGGCGCTCCATGTTGCTCGGATTGCCGACATCCATCGCCGAAGCCAGCGTCGCAACGCTCGGTCGCGGCCGCCATTCACCCGAGGCGAAATAGTCCGGCACCGTGCGATTGGCGTTGTGAGCGAGAACGATGTCGGCGATCGGCAGACCGAGTCGGCGCGCCCAGAGGCACGCCACCACGTTGCCGAGATTGCCACTTGGCACGATGAACGAGGCGTATTCCCCGTGTTCGCGCCACACGGCGAGGCTCGCCGCCGCGAAGTAAACCGTCTGCGGCAGGAGCCGCCCGAGATTGATGCTGTTGGCCGATGAGAGCTCCGAGCGCTCGCGCAGCTGCGCATCGAGGAGCGCCTCTTTTGCGATCCGCTGACAGTCATCGAACGTGCCGCGCACCGCGAATGCGCGGACGTTGCCGCCCCAGCACGTGAGCTGGTGCGCCTGCATCGGAGAAACGAGCCCCTTGGGGAAGAGCACCGAGACGGCAATCCCCGGCTGGTCGTGAAAGGCGGATGCGACCGCGCTACCGGTGTCGCCGGAGGTGGCGACGAGAATCCCGAGAGGCGGGCCGTGAGTGGGTCGCGCGCGCGCAAGACACCTCGCGAGAAACCGCGCGCCAAAATCCTTGAACGCGGCCGTCGGCCCGTGGAACAGCTCGAGCACCGAGAGGTGTTTGTCCGGCGTAACCGGTACCAGCGGCGCCGCGAAGCTGAACGCTTCGCCAGCGATCGCCGCAAGCGGCTCGGACAGCACATCGCCGGCTACGAACGGTCCGAGCAGATCGCTCGCCAGGCGCGGCAGATCGGCCGCGGTCGACAGCGTCTGCGGGGCGACCTGCGGCCAGCGCGTCGGCACGTAGAGACCCCCATCGGGCGCGAGGCCCTGGAGGATCGCTTCACTGAATCCCGCCGCGAGCGCGACGTTGCGGGTACTCGAGAAGCGCATGGCGGTCATGGTGTCCACGCGCTAGGCGGCGGCCGGGAGCACGCGGGCGCCCGCGGACTCGATGGGAACGATCCATTCGTCGAACTCGATCGAGCGACGCACGAATTCCGCGCGCATCGCCGCCAGCACCGCCGGCGCGCGCGCTTCGGACACCCACGCGAACATCGTTGGACCGGCACCGGAAATCGAACATCCCAGTGCACCCGCATCGAGGGAGGCACTGCGCACTTCGGCAAAGCCGGGAATCAGCGCCTGCCGCTGCGGCTCGATCACGACGTCCACCAGTGAGGCCCGGATCATGTCGAGGTCGTGGGTGTAGCACCCGGAGATGAAGCCGGCGAGATTCGCCGTCTGCCAGACGAAATCGGACAGGTCCACCGTGCGCCGCAGGATGGCACGGGCCTGCTTCGTCGACAGGAACATGTGCGGGTGCAGGATCACCGCGCGCACCTCCGGCGGCACCGGGATCTGCTTGATGCGCGGGTGATCGATGCCGACCGTGAGCACCAGTCCCCCGAACAGCGACGGGGAGATGTTGTCCACGTGCAGTGAGCCGCTGGCGACGGCTTCCCCCTGCATCGCAAACTTCAGGAGCTCGAGCTTGCTGCACGGCTCCGGCAGGAGCGCGTTGGCCGCCACGACCGCGCCGACCGCCGAGGCGGCGGAGCCGCCGAGCCCGGAGCCGAGCGGGATGCCTTTGTCGATCTGCATGTCGAAACCGAAACCGGGCCGCAGCGCCTCCTGCATTGCAAGCAGCGCACGCCCCGCGGTGTTGCGCTCGGGGTCGCGCGGCAGCTCGCCAGCGACGCCACGCACGGCGCTGATGCCGACACCGGGCTGTCTGCGGCGGGTGACGGTGACCTGATCGCCGAGCGCATCGACCGCAAAACCCAGGATGTCGAAGCCAATCGCGACGTTGCCCACCGACGCGGGCGCGAATGCCGTCGCGGAATCGCGGGCGGCCGGTGCATCGGAGGCGCGCGAGCTCACAGGCGCGCCCCGAGGTATGCCGCGAGTCTGAGGAGGTCTGCGAACACCCCGCCCGCGGTGACTTCCGGCCCCGCTCCGGGCCCCTGGACGATGAGCGGATTGTCACAATACCGGCGCGTGGCGAAGCGCACGACGTTGTCGGTGAGGGCGATATTGGCAAAGGCGTGTTTCGCGTCGAGCTCGACCAGCCCCACGGTGGCGCGTCCATCCGCACCGAGCCGCCCGACGTAGCGCAACACCTTGCCGCGTCCACGAGCCGCCTCGAAACGCTCGCGCATCGTCGCATCGTGACGCGGCAGGCGACTCATGAATTCATCGATGGACCCGCCTTCGAGTCCTGCGGGCACCAGACTTTCGACCTTGACGTCGGCAAGCTCGAGCTCGAGCCCCATCTCGCGGCCGAGAATGATGAGCTTGCGGGCCACATCGATGCCGGAGAGGTCATCGCGGGGGTCCGGCTCGGTGTAGCCACGCTGCTTCGCGTCGCGCACGATCTCCGAGAAGGCGGTACGTCCGTCGTAGATGTTGAACAGATACGCCAGCGTTCCGGAGAATATTCCCTCGATGCTGCTGATGTCATCGCCGGTGTCGCGCAGATCGCGCAGCGTCTGAATGACCGGAAGCCCGGCGCCGACCGTGGTCTCGTAGAGATAGTGCGCCCCGCTGGTGCGCCGCGCTTCGCGCATGGCGCGGTAGTACTCCCACTCGGCGCTGTTCGCCTTCTTGTTGGGCGTGACGATGTGCACGCCGCGCGCGAGCCAGGCGCGGTACTGCCGTCCTATCGCTTCGCTCGCCGTGCAGTCGATGAGGACCGTGTGCGGCAGGTAGTCCACGCGCACGTGCTCCGCGAACCGTTCGAGGTCGGTCGGCACGGCGTGACGCTCATACTCCTCGCGCCAGCGAGTCAGGTCGAGCGCGGAATCCACGAGCAGCATGCGTTTCGAGGCGAGCACGCCCCGCACGCGCAAGTCCACCTTGAAATGCTCGCGGAGCCTTGCGCTCTGCGAAGCGAGTTGATCGAGCAGCACGCGCCCTACCGTACCCGGGCCGATGACGCCGATGGAGAGCGTATGCGGTGACAGGTAGAACCCGGCATGCGCCGCGCGCAGGGCCCGGGTTGCGTCACGCCCTTCGATGACCACCGAAATGTTGCGCTCGGATGCGCCTTGCGCGATGGCGCGTACGTTCACGCCGGTTGCGCCGAGTGCATTGAACACTTTGGCGGACACACCGGGCGTTCCCGCCATGCCATCGCCTACGACCGCGAGGATCGCGAGGTCCGGATCGACATCCACGCTCTGGATCTGCCCTTCCTGCAGCTCGCGGTTGAACGCCGCCCGCACCACGGCCGCGGCGCGCTCCGCCTGCTCCTGCGGAATGGCGCAGCAAATGGAGTGCTCGGAGCTCCCCTGCGAGATGAGGATCACCGAGATGCCCTCCTCGCGCAGCGCACCGAACAGGCGATGTGCCGTGCCGGGCACTCCGATCATGCCCGCGCCCTCGAGATTGATGAGGGCCACCCGTTCAATGGTGGTGATGCCTTTGACGGCCAGGCTCGACTCCGGGTGCGCGCAGATCAGTGTGCCGGCCTTCTCCGGCGCGAAGGTATTGCGAATCCAGATCGGAATGTTCCGGCCGACCGCCGGCGCCATCGTCTGCGGATGGATGACCTTGGCACCGAAATAGGCAAGCTCCATCGCCTCGCTGTACGAGAGCGAGTCAATCACCCTCGCATCCGGGACGCGGCGCGGATCGGCGGACAGCACCCCGTCCACGTCCGTCCAGATCTGGATTGCGCGCGCATCGAGCAGTGCGCCGAAAATCGACGCCGAGAAGTCGCTCCCATTGCGGCCGAGCGTGGTCTGCACCCCGCGCCGGTCGGAGGCGATGAATCCCGTGATGATCAGCACGCCGCCAAAGTCGGGGCCGACGGCACCCTCGAGCCGCTCGCGGGACTCGTGCCACTGGACAGCCGGACCGAGCGGCCCCCACTCCACCATGAGCACGGTCCGCGCGTCGATCCATCGAGCACCCGCGGCTCGAGCGGCGCGCTCCTCGAAGTAGCGGTGAAACAGCTTGGTGGACCACAGCTCCCCGTACCCGGCAATGAGATCGCTGACGTTGCGTGCGGCAGCGCGTGTCAACCGCACGGTATGCAGTATCCCCTCGAGATCGTGGCAATCGCGGTCGAAACCGGCGAGATACAGGCGCGCAGACTCCGGACGGAGCAGCGTTTCTGCAATGGCGGCGTGACGGGCGCGCAGCTGCGCAAGCTCGATGCGGGTGCTCTCGTCTTGCTGTTCTGCGAGCGCGATCAGCCGCAGCAGGCCGTCGGTGACGCCGCGGCATGCGGACAGCACGACTCCCAGGGGTCCAGGGGGCTGCCCCTCGACGATGAGTGCGACACGGCGAAAGCAGTCGGCGTCAGCGACGCTCGAGCCGCCAAACTTGTGCACGACCCAGGAATCGGCCCCGGAACGGGTTCGGGAACTCGCAGTAGCCATCGAAGTGGAGCATCACGGCAAAAAAGGCCGTGCGACTGTACTGACGCCCCCGACCCCGCGCAACTCAACCCAGGCGCTTGCGGAATCGCAGCGCGGCCAGGGTGACGGCCACCACCAGAAAGGCCGTCAGCTTGAGGACCGGCGTCGTGAGATCACTCAACTGCGCACCGCGCAGCACGACTCCGCGGATGATGCTGTTGAAGTGCGTCAGCGGCAGGGCCTGCGCGATCCACTGCGCCAGGGGCGGCATGCCGTCGAACGGAAAGATGAAGCCCGACAGCAGGATCGAGGGCAGCATCGTGAAGAATCCGAGCTGCATCGCCTGGAACTGGGTCTGCGCGATGGTCGAGATGACGAGGCCGAGCGCGAGCGATGCGGCGATGAACAGACTGGCACCCACGTACAGCTGCCAGATGGCCCCGTTGATCGGTACGTCGAACAGCAGCACGCCGGTGATGACGATGATCGTGGTCTGCACCAGGCCCACCAGGACATAGGGCGCCAGTTTCCCGATCATGAGCTCGATCGATCGCACCGGCGTCGTGATCAGCAGCTCGAGATTTCCCCGCTCGCGTTCGCGCACCAGGGCGATGGCGGTGAAGATGACCATGGTCATGTTGAGAATGACTCCCACGAGCGCCGGTACGATCTGCACCGCCGTGCGGCGCTCTGGGTTGTACTCGGTGAGCACCTCGAGTGTGCGGCGCGGCTCCGATCGATCATCGGCACGCAGGCGCAGCGGAATCGTTGCGAGCGCGCCCAGAGCACTCTCGATGCCGGGCTCGCTGCCATCGATGAGGAACTGCGCGAACGGGCGGTCAGTCCCCAGGCGGCGGCGCTCGAAATCAGGCGGGACGTACAGACCGGCCGAGATGCGGCCCGCGGCCATCATGTCGCGAAGCTCGGACGCATCGTGCGCTTGCGCGACGAAGTGCACCACCTGGCTCGCTTCGAGCGCACCCACGAGCGCACGCGAGGCGGAAGTGTTGGCATCGTCCGCAACGCCGGCGCGGATGTGCCGCACATCGAAATTGATCCCGTAGCCGAAGATCAGGATCTGAATGAGCGGGATGCCGACGATCATGGCGCCGGTGAGCCGATCGCGACGCAGCTGGCGGATTTCCTTCGCGGCGATGGCGCCCACGCGCTCGAAGAAAGCCGCGATGGGGCTCATGCAGCGCTCCGATCCGCACTCGGGCGATCCGCGCTCTCGTGCAGCGTCGCCGCGACGAACACATCCTCAAGGTTGGCGCGCGTCGCATGCGCCTCCGCCTCGATGCCCGCGGAGGCGAGCGCCTTGCGGATGCGTTCGGCGGCGTCCGCAACATTCCGGTCGACCAGAACGCGCAGCCGCAGACCGAGTTGCGCCAGACTCCGTACCTCCGGCAAGCGATGCAACTCACGCCGCGCGGCATCCGTGTCGCGCGCCTGCACTTCGATGACCTGCAGCGGCAACTTGTCCATGAGCCGCTCCGGCGGTCCCTCGGCCACGAGACGCCCCAGGCTGAGGATCGCAAGACGGTGGCAGCGCTCCGCTTCATCCATGTAGTGCGTCGAGACGAGAATGGTCGTGCCGCGCGCGACGAGCGCGAACAGGCTCTCCCAGAAATCGCGCCGGCTCTGCGGATCTACAGCGCTGGTCGGCTCATCGAGCATGAGCAATTGCGGCTCATGCAACGTCGCTGCGGCGAGTGCGAGGCGCTGCCGCTGGCCGCCGCTCATCGCACCCGCAAGCCTCCCGGACAGCTCGCGCAGCCGGAACTCCTCGAGCGCGGCTGCGATGCGGCGCTCGGCGCGCGCCCGTCCGAGCGTGTAGATGCGCGCGATGAAGCGCAGGTTCTCCTGTACCGTGAGATCCTCCCACAGCGAGAATTTCTGCGTCATGTAGCCGATCTTCGTGCGCAACGCTTCCGCCTCGCGCGGAATGTCGTGTCCGAGCACGCGGATCGTTCCGGAAGTCGGACGCAGCAGTCCGCAGAGCATGCGGATGGTGGTGGATTTTCCCGAGCCGTTCGGTCCCAGAAACCCGTAGATGCGCGCCCGCTCGATCTTGAGTGAAACGTGGTCGACGGCGACGACGGGACCGAAGCGACGCGTGAGGTCCTGCGCCACGACGGCGCAGGCATCCTCGGATTCCGTGGTCCGCGCCGGGTCAGTCACGGCGGCGCTCCTGGACACTCACTTCCACCGGCACTCCTGCGGGCAGATCGCGCACGCGCGGATCGGTCACTTCGATTTCCGCGAGAAAGGTGAGCCTGCTGCGATCGCGCTGGGTGAGCGCGTAGTACGGGGTAAAGGCCGCATCACTCGCAACCCAACGGACGAAGCCTTGCAGTGGCGAATCGATTCCATCGACATAGATCTGCGCCGGCGTGCGCGGCCGAGTGCGTGCGCGCTGCGGTTCCGGGACGTAGACGCGGGCGAACGCGGGCGTGTCCGCGAGCAGCACGGCTACGGAGCCGCCGGCCGGTGGACGATCGCCCGCCTTGTACGGTAACGCGTCGACCACTCCCGCGCGAGTTGCGCGCACGACCAGGCGTGCATCCGTCAATTCGGTCGCGCGCTTGGCGGATTCGGCGGAATCCAGTGCGGCGCGCGCCTGATCGATCTCCTCGATGCGCGTTCCATGGAGCAGCTCCTCGAGCTGCGCCTGTGCGTCGCGCGCGCTGGCAACTGACGCATCGCGCGCGGCTCGGGCTTGATCGAGCTGCGACTGACTGACCACGTGATCCTTGATGAGGTTTAAGATCCGCCCGTACTCGCGTTCGTCGCGTTCCGCGGCGGCGCGCGCGCCAGCCAGACGCGCCCGCGCCGCCTGAATCGTCTCGGGTCGAGAACCCCTCTTAAGCTCGGTCAGGCGGTGACGCGCCTCCGCGACTTGCGCCTCCGCCTGCGCGATTCGCGCAGCCGACACCGCGGTTTCCTGACGCAGGAGAATCTGCCCCTCGACGACACGGTCTCCCTGACGGACCTCGAGCGACAGGATCGGCTCGGATTCCTGGGCGATGATCTCGATGCGGTCGCGCTCGAGCGTCCCCACGAGGCGTGCGGGGTCATTGCGTCCGTGGCACGCCGCAAGGAGTAGGACGGCTCCCGTCGCGAGCCGCACGAGGAGTCTGTAGGCCGAGGTCACGGTGTCTTCTCCGGCGCAGTCTTCTCCGGAACCGACGATGCCTGCAGCCCACGCGTCAGTACCTCGGTCGAATGACGGATCAGGCGCTGCAGAAACTCCTCGTCCGCGCGCACGCCGAAGACACGACTGGTCAGCGGGAATGCCAGGAACGGAAACACAGCGAGACTCACCATGGAGAGGACCGTGAGGCGCGGATCAAGGTCGGAACGGACTTTGCCGCGTGCCATCTCCGCGCGCACGATACGCTCGACGAGCGGCGCCAGTCGCTCCGGGACCTCCCGCAGGAACATCTCCCGAAGCGGTGCGTCGGGCATCAGCACCTCGCGCAGGACGAGCCCTGCAATCCAGGGATTCGCCGCCCACGCTCGCGCGACCCCTCCGATGAGCACCCCCAGCTCGACCGAGGCCCCGCCCTCGCTCATGGCATCGATGCGGGAGCGCATCGGCTGCAGCACTCCTTGGACGATCTGCCGATACAACCCGGGCTTGCCGCCGAAGTAGTACCGGATCATCGCGACATTGGCGCCCGCGCCCGCCGCGATCTGCCGGCTGGACACCGCGCGATAGCCGTAGCGCAGGAACAGCTCACTCGCCGCGGTGAGCAGCTTCGCGCGGACGTCCTCGGCTTCGTGCGTTTTCGGGCGGCCGCGCGCCCTACGCCGGCGCGAAGCGCCGGCCACGCCCCCGGTGTGCGCCCGTGCCGAGCCGGAGCGGCCCGGTGGGACGGACTTACCCTGACCGACTGATTTATTAACCATGTGTGTAATTAGAAATCGGCGGCGACTCGCTTGCAACGTGCACCCAGTCAACAAGTGATTAATTTCCGCCGACCCGTCGCTGGCATAATCGCGTCTCCGTGGAATCCTCGCTCGGCCCCCTGTTGCCCCTGTTTAACCGCGAACGTGTCGCCGGGCGCGCGCTCGCGCTCGGGCTGGTGCTGGAGACGGCAGGTTCGACGTATCGCAAGCCTGGCGCCTTGATGCTGATCGCCGCCAACGGCGAATACGCGGGTCTGCTGTCAGGCGGGTGCCTCGAGGGAGACTTGCGCCAGCATGCCCAGGGCGTGATCGAGACGGGCCAGGCGCTGATCGTGAGCTACGACCTGCGCGGGCCGGATGATCTGCTGTGGGGTCTGGGCCTAGGTTGCGAGGGCGCGATGAAAATCCTCCTGATGCGCGCCGGGCGTGACAACCATTGGCAGCCGCTCGCCCATCTCACCGAGGCTCTGAGCGCCCACCGCCGGACGGCCGTGGGAGTTGTGGTCGAATCCACGCTAGCGGATACGCCGCTGGGCACCGTGGTACTCCCGGGCTCGGAGCAATTGCACGCTGCGATGTCGCCACTTGGCTCCACTCTGCAGAGTTTGCTCGCAGAGTCCGCACGGTCGGGCCGAATCGCGTGGCACGCGACCGCTCCCCCCGCTTCGCGCGTGTTCGTGCTGCCGCTTGCGCTGCCGCCGCGCGTCCTCCTGCTCGGGGCCGGGCCGGATGCATTGCCAGTCGTCGATCTGGCGGCGCGTGTCGGCTGGAAGGTGACCGTCACCGATCATCGTCCGGCCTACGCACAAATCGAGCATTTCCCGGCGGCGGAGCGCGTGGTGCTGGCTCGCGCCGAAGAATTGGCCGACGCGATTCCGCTTGCCGAGTACTCGGCGGCGGTGGTCATGAGCCATCACCTGCCGTCAGACCTCGAGTACCTGCGGGCCCTGTCCACGAGCCTCCTCCCGTATGTCGGGTTGCTCGGTCCCCCCGCACGGCGCGAGCGCCTCCTCTCGGAGCTTGGGCCGGCGGCAGAGCGGCTCCGTGCGCGCCTTCATGCCCCCGTGGGCCTTGCGTTGGGCGGGCGCGCGCCTGAATCGATCGCCCTCGCGATCGTTGCCGAAATCCACGCCTTCGTGCACGGAGCGGACGGTCGCATGTTCAGCGGCGAGCGCCCGCTCGAGCGAGCCTCACCGTGATGAGCCTCGCCGTGACGATGAGCACTGAGGATGGCACGACGCTTGATGTGATTGTGCCGGCGGCGGGAGTCTCATCGTGATGACGAGAGCGGAGGATGGCGCGACGCTGCACGTGATCGTGCTCGCGGCGGGCGCGTCAACGCGCTTCGGCTCACCGAAACAACTGGTCCGCGTCGACGGACGACCGCTGTTGCACACTGCGGTTTCGCGCGCGGTGGAGATCGCGGGTCATGGCGTGACCGTCGTGCTCGGGGCGCACGCATCGGAACTTGCGCCTCTCCTGCGGCACACGGCCGCCTCCATCGTCATCAATCGCAATTGGAGCGAAGGGCTGGCGAGCTCGATTCGCGCGGGTGTTGAGCGGCTTCCCGGCTCGTGCGCGGCGGTCATGCTTCTGCTGGCTGACCAACCGGCAGTAACGACCGAGGACCTGCGACGACTCGCGGGTGCATGGCGTAGACAGCCCGACTACATCGTAGCCGCGCAGTACCGGTCGACACTCGGTGCGCCGGCAATATTCCCCTCTACGAACTTCAGGGACCTCGCAGATCTGCGCGGCGATCAGGGAGCGCGCGTCCTCTTGTCACGCAGTTCGCCCCGCATCGTGCGGGTTCCGATGGAAAGCGCTGCTCTGGATATTGATACGCCGGAGGACTTGCTCCGAGTTATTCCGGCGAAGCCGTAACGTTCAACAGCGGATCGCCTTCACGCACGCGGTCTCCGCTTCGCACGCGCACTTCCGATACGACACCCGGGCCACCGGCGCTGAGCGTGTGCTCCATCTTCATGGCTTCCATGACGACGAGAGCGCTTCCTCGCGCGACCACCTCTCCGTCTCGCACCGGCACCGCAAGCACGACACCGGGCATCGGCGCCCGAACGGTTCCGCCGGCGGCCCGGGCAGCCACGTGGGGTGCCGTGCTCACGCGGTCGAACCGATGCCATTCGCCGTCGAGCCAGATGTGCACGCGATCCGCTTCGATGCGGCTGCACCAGGTGACGGTACGCCCGCCGATTGTGGCGCGCCCTGTGAGGACGCCGGCTGCCCCCGCCCCTGAAGGGGTGAGCTGCGGCGTGTCGACGACGTCAGTGTGCGCCCCCGCGGTGACGTGCCACTGACCCGCCTCGTGAGTGCAGCGCAGCGTCACGGCGCGGCCTTCGCTATCTACGAGGCAAACCAACGCTGCGCCCGCACCATGCAACGCCCACGCGTCACGGACGTCCCATGGCGAGCGCGGCGTGGATTCAGTAGCACCGAGCAGGCTCAGGCCGGCCAGCCTAACTGCACGCTCTGCCTGAATGGCGAGCTCTGGCAATAACGCGTCGCCGCGCTCATCGAAGAGGCGCGTATACACGCGGCCTCGCTTGACGTCTGCGTCCGCGGCGAGCGCCAGAAGCGCTGCAAGATTCGTCGTCACGCCCTCGATACGGCAGTCCTGCAGCGCACGGTGAAGGTTTTCGAGCGCATGCTCGCGATCCGCGCCCCACGTGATCAACTTTGCGAGCAACGCGTCGTAGTCGGTCACGACGCGGTCGCCCTCGTCTACGGCGGAGTCAACACGCACCGACTCAGAGTGCTCCGGCCAGATCAGCGCGCGTAGACGCCCCGCGGTGGGCAGGAAGGCACGGCGCGGATCCTCGGCATAGATGCGTGCCTCGAAAGCATGTCCCCGCGCGCTCACGTTCTCTTGCTCAAACCCCAGCGGCTCACCTGCCGCAATCCGCAGCTGCAATTCGACGAGATCGAGCCCCACGATCATTTCCGTGACCGGGTGCTCGACCTGCAGGCGCGTGTTCATCTCGAGGAAGAAGAATTCATCGCCGTCGACGACGAATTCGACGGTGCCGGCGTTTTCATAC
>FTED01000993.1_pt1 | contig 20795 bp, 16 predicted proteins | sample 1640121 | NCBI WGS metagenome assembly FTED01 (sample SAMEA3914816, study PRJEB12502) | metagenome | biome: forest; material: soil | place: USA | collected 2011-09-16 | depth 0.3 m
GGTTCAGAGCGTGGACTCACCGATGGCGGCCGTCCGGAGGCGGGGGCTCTCGGCGTCGGCTGCGCACGGGCAGCGGCAGCTCTCGGCTGCCTCGGCAAATCCTCCGACGGGGGAACTTCCTCCGCTGGGGGGAGCTCGACGACTGGCGCCGGGGGGCCGGCGGAGACGACCGACGAGGGAACGCCTGCGCCAGCGACGGGCGCTGCGCGCGGCGCGGCCGGGTGGGCGGGCCGATCGAACTCGAACGTGAGGGTGTCGTTCAGTGCGGCATCGAACTCGTCGATGACGTCGCGCATCGAACGCGGCCGCACTGTGGCGCGCTTGGCCAGCATGCGCATCACCGTCGCGGACAGTTGCGGCGGTATCAATTGCGCGGCTTTCAGCTCGGGCACGGGCTCCTCGAGCGCGCGTGTCAGGTCGAACCGGGGGTAATACGGCGGATAGCCCGATAGCAACTCGTAGGCCAACGCGCCGAGCCCGTATACATCGTCCGCGACGGCCGGCGCCTCACCGCGCAGCTGTTCGGGACTCGCCGTGAACGGTGACAGACCGAGCTGCACGACTTCGTCAGCGGCGCCGCCGGCGCTGCCCGCAATTCCGAAGTCCGCGACGCGCACGCGGCCGCGGGAATCGAACAGCACGTTACCGGGCTTGAGGTCCCGATGGATGACACCGCGCTCGTGGGCATGCTCGAGCGCCTGCGCGATCTCCATGAGCACCGGGACGATTTCCAGGTAGCTTACCCCACGCAGGCGCCGCAGATCCCCGCCCGCGGCAAGCTCCATCGGGAGCGCCACGAAATCCCCTTCGCGGTACGGCGGATGAACCTTGAGGATGGCCGGGTAATCCAGACGAGCGGCAATGGCGTACTCGCGCTCGAACGCCGCCCACGCGGCCTCGCTCCGCGCGAGCTCGGGGCTCAGCACCTTCAGCGCGACATCGACGCCGGCCGTCTCGTCATGCGCACGCCAGACTTCAGCCTGTCCCCCCTCTCCGAGCTTGGCGAGGAGGGTGTAGCGACTGGACAGTCGGCGGCCATCGTTGGCGATGAGAGCGTCGATCATGGCCTCAAGAGGGTCTGGGTGGGGGATCTAGCTGGGAGGCGTCGATGCGACCGGCGCACTCGCCGGCGCGGCGATGGTGGTGGCCGGCGTCACGCTCGCCGGCCCGCCATCGGTGGCCGGCGTGACCGTCGGCGGGGAGGGGGTGCCCGGCGCAACGACGCCGTTCTCCTCGAGATACAACTGGTGGAGGAGCTTGCGCCATTCGCGGTACTGCTCCTCGGCCGTGCCGGTCAGGCGCAGCGTCCGACCTTCGACGTCGACGACTTGCGGCGCCACCTCGCTCTGGAATGACTCCGACACTTCCTTCAGCGCCTGGGCGTGGATCTTCGCGTCGGAGTACTTCTTGAGTCCGGACAGCACCGCCGCAGTTCCACCGATGGCGCCGGCGGTACGCGCCGCGCCTTCGATGCGACGGCAGTTGTAGTCGTATGTCTGGCACTGACCGGGCACGAACACCGCCGCGAGCACCGCCGCGGCGCCGAGGAACGTGCGCGTGCGCGCCTGATTGCGCGCGCGGGTTTCCTTCTCGATCTCATCGAAGCTCGAGCGCCGCCAGCTTCCGTAGGAGTCGCGCATCTGATCCGAAAAATTCGCGTAGTAACCGTTCACGGTGTCGACGACGCCCGCGTCGCGCTGGCGAATGCGCTCGATGCGCGTCGAGAACGGATCGTCCTTCGCGGGCAGGCGCACGACGGTCATCGCGCCTTTCTTGTCCTGCGCCAGGTAACCTTGCATGGCCTGCGGGGCAAGATCGCTTGCGAAGCGCAGCTCCGTCACGCGGCGAATCTCACGCCGATTGTCGGCGAGCAGCGCATCCCGGGCCGCGACCATGTCGTTCGCGACCTCCGAGTAGACGTTCTGGAACGGATCACGCGCCTTCAGAGAGGCATCCGTCTTGTAGGAGCCCGTGTCGGCCTGGCTCTCGTAACGCTTCTTCGTGATCCACGCGCGGCCGGTCGAGTCGACCACCGAGACTTCTAGCGCAAGATGCGCGCCGGTCGATTCGATGATCCTGCCCGTGACGCTCACATCCACGAACTCCACGGCGGCGGGCACCACCCGCACCGCACCCCACTGACCGGAGGATTCGAGCGTCGAGCGCAGCATCGCCGGGACGTAGCGCGCCTCGGCCTTGCGGATGTCCGGATAGATCCGCTGCTTGGCGAGCGCATCCGCGTCGTTCGCGAGCGTGGCGGGGATGTTGGCATCAAACTCGTGCACCGCGACGTCGAGCAGCTCATCCTCGGGAATCTGCTTCTGCGCCTGCACCGCATTGATCTTGGGCAGGGGCTTCGTCTCGTTGACCATACAGCCGCTCAGCGGACCCAGCAGGGTCACGGCGAGGAGCGCGATAACAGCACGCCGCATCATGTTGACCACCTTTTTCCCACGGTGACCGCGGCACCAACCCGCCGCGGGCCCTCACTTACCTGCGTTTTTCTTGTATTCGATGTATTCCCTCCAGAGCTTGTCCTTCAGCTCCGGATCCGTTTCCTGCTCAGCGGCCCGGCGCAGGCGCTTGGCCACGATGTCGTCACCGCTGCTGTCGGGTATCTGATAGGCCTGCACACCGCTGCGCCCGCCGGCGCTGCCGCTACCGCTTGGTTCGATCGGCTTGCGCTTGTCCGACTTCAGATCCCCAGGCCGAGCCTTGTCGCCCGAACCCTTGCGGTTTGTATCGTTCGCGGGCGCCTCGGTTTCCGCGGTCCCGGAGTCACTATCGGCCGTTTTCTTCGGCTGCGCGTCGGAGTCTGAGCCTGAGCTCCCCGAGCCGACAGCAGCTGCGTTGCGCGCATCGCGCTCCTGGGCGTTGCGCTCCTGCTCCTTCTTGATTTGCGCATCGAGGGTGCCCAGCGACTCGTCCAGATGTTTGTCGATCGCCGCACGACGCTCCTCGGGCGTCTGGGCATGACCCGCGCGCGCCGATCCTGAAGCGCCGTTACCGCTGCTCGAAGCTGCCTCCGATGCCGCACCGCCTTGCGTTGCGCTGCCCGGAGTTGCGCTACCCGATGACGAGTCAGTTCCCGCTGACGGCAGTGCGGGTTCAGAGGACCCGGCCGGAGTCGGAATCGAAGCCCCCGGCGTACCACGATTGCCGGACGTGGGGGGTGAGGTTGGGGAACCCCCTGAGGTGCTCGCGCAACCACCCGCGCATAACGTCATGATCACCGCGGCAGTGGCGCGCGGCATGACCGAGGTCGGCATGTGTGAAATCCTCACTGCGTCGTAACCTTGGAAGCGGCGGTATTCGATACCTTCTGCGCCGTCGCCTTACGGGGGGCCGGGGAGTCCCCTTCGCTCCCGGTGAAAAAAGTGCGCAGCTGGTTCGCCATGCGGCCGCAGGCGGCGCTCTCGACGCGTGCGATGAACGGCAGCGGCACCACCGCGCCGACGATGGCCGAGGTGCCCGTCACGTCGGTCCCGACGGTTCCCATGGACTTCGCCTGTTTCAGATCCCAGATGGTCGCCTCATAGGACGACTCCTTTTCCCACCAGCCGAAGCCGATGCAGCCGGCGGCACCGGGCGCCGCCCCACACGCGATGCTGCCGCCGCCGTCGGTCTTCTGCGTACTGCCATCGAGCCATACGACATAACGCACCCCTGAGGCGGCGACCTTTTCGCTTACCCCGGGGCGCGTCAGGAGCGTCGCGACCGCTTCAGGCTTAGCAGGCGCCGTGCCCGGCTCGAACCACGGAAACATCTTGTCCATGAACGAATCGTTCTCGTGCACGGCGATATGGGCCGCTCCGCCGCGCAGCCCGTCGCTGACGCAGTCCATGAAGCCGTCCTCGGCGGCCGCGCCTTCGATCTGTGGCTTGGCGAGAATGACCACGGCCTCGCCTTTCTCGATGTGGGTCGGGAGCTCCCGGGACTCCTCGACGCGGGACTGCATGCAGCCCGTGACGGAGGCAGCAAGGATCAGAGCGGCGGTGTAGCGAGACCCGACGTAGATGGCGTTCATGTTGCGTTCCCTGTTGGAAGGTCCGGGAGAGCCGCGGCCGTGAGGTCGTGCGTCGAGTATGCCACCGACGCGCATCCGAATATGACCGGATGTTTCATATCCGGTTCCGTGCCGTGCACAACCGAATGCGCGGCGCACCGTCGGAGCCCGCGGGTGGCGTTGCGGGAGGCGCCCGGAGTGGGCGAACAACGAGGTATCGAGCGAATTGCCGCGAGCCCGACCAAGGCCGAGTTTGCGTGCCCGGCCGTCTGTAGCGGACCCGCACCGGAGCAGCGAACGGCCGGGACCGCATACACAGGTGTCGAACGCCCAAGTCATTCTCACGGCCGCGGCCCGCGTCGCGCACGAGCGACATGGCATGCTGCGCCGTGCGTGCAATGCTGCGCGAGCCAGCCGTGGAGCAGATCTTTCACTTCGTAGGGCAGGCGCAACAACATTTACCTACACGGCCGAGCGTGCGCCGGCATGGCATCGGCCGCCGCGGGATGCCACGGTCTCGTGATCAGTACTCGAGCGTGCGCTTGGTCTCGGCCTGGGAGGGGGAAGTCCATCGGTCATGACGCTGGCAGATGATCCCGGCCATCCGGGACGGCAGATCCATCCCGAGCCACCCGCGGCGGCGGGGCGCGCCGCGCTTACAGGCCCAACTGCAGCTGGGAGCCCTCCCGGAGGGGTGGGCGGAAAAGGTGGGTGTGCTGCGGAATCTCGCGGCTGCCGGAATTGAGGTTGAGCCGCTTGCAAGCGATCTTGAAGCGGCCGCGCAGCAGCTCGGCGAGGGGGCCTGTACCTCGCATCCGGGTGCCGAAACGCGGATCGTTGTCGCGGCCGCCGCGCATATCCTGGATCAGCGACATCACGTGAGCCGCGCGATCGGGGAAGTGCTCCGTCAGCCATTCTCGGAACAGGTCCTTGATTTCGTACGGTAGCCTCACCAGGACGTAGCCCGCCCAGCGAGCGCCCGCTGCGGTGGCTGCCTCCAGGATGGCCTCCATCTCGTGATCGGTAATCGCGGGAATCACCGGCGCAACCATTACCCCGGTCGGAACACCTGCCGCATTCAGCTCTCGGACGACTCTCAGCCGCGCCTGCGGAGAGGCAGTGCGCGGCTCGAGCGAGCGCTTGGTCGCTGCGCTCAGCGTCGTGATGCTGATCGCGACGCTCACGAGGTTGTCCCGAGCCAAGTCGGTCAACAGATCCAGATCGCGCAGCACGAGCGCACTCTTGCTGATGATCGAGACCGGATGTCGAGTACGGGCGAGCACCTCGAGCACTGCGCGGGTCACGAGCATCTGGCGCTCGATGGGCTGGTACGGATCGGTGTTCGCGCCAACCGTGATGGGTTTGCAAACGTAACCGGGCCGCGCGAGCTCCTCCTCCAACACCCGGCCCGCATCCGCCTTATAGAAAAGGCGCGTCTCGAAATCGATACCGGCGGAGAGACCCATATAGGCGTGGCTCGGCCGGGCATAGCAGTAAACGCATCCATGTTCGCATCCTCGATACGGATTGATGGAGTACTCGAAGGGGATGTCGGGCGAGTCGTTCTTGCTGATGATCCCTTTGGCGCGATCAGGCTCGACGGTCGTGGCGATGCTGTCCGGCTGCTCCTCGACGTACCACCCGTCGTCCACCTCTTCGAGGCGCTGGTGCTCAAAGCGCCCGGCGGGATTTGAAAGGGCTCCCCTGCCCTTGAAAGCTTTCCGTCCCAGGGTTGTGCGGCTCACTCGGGAACTGTACGCCCATACAGTACCCGGGTAAAGTCGGGTCAGGCCGTCTTGTCGCTTGGCCCCGCGGTGAAATCCGCGCGCCCCGCGGCGTGTGGCAAGCGGTCCAGCTGGCGCAGCTCCGGAAAAAGCCGCAGGTATGTCGCGACCACAGCCAACGTCGCGACGCCCCCGATGACCACGGCGGGGACCAATCCGAACCAGCGCGCCGTCACCCCCGACTCGAATTCCCCCAGCTCATTCGACGCCCCGATGAACATGGAGCTGACCGCGCTCACCCGGCCGCGAATCGCATCGGGTGTCTCAAGCTGCACCAGCAGATGGCGGATGAACACGCTCACCATATCGCCCATGCCGAGCAGCGCGAGGGCCACGAGCGAGACCCAGAAGACCTGCGACACGCCCAGAACGATGGTCGCGGCACCAAACAGCGCGACGCCCGCGAACATCCATCGCCCCACGCGTCGCTGCACGGGCACCAGGGCGAGCATCGCGGCCGTCAGGGCGGCGCCCACTCCGGGAGCCGCACGCAGTGCGCCGAATCCGAGGGGACTGACATGCAGCACATCGCTCGCGTAAACAGGCAGCAAGGCCGTCGCGCCACCGAACAGGACCGCGAACAGGTCGAGGGAGATCGCGCCGAGTACCGTGCGGCGGCGTAACACGAACCTCACTCCTTCCAGCACGTCGTCGAGTTTGAACGGGCCGCCGCGCAACCCAGCGCGGATCGGCTCGATGCTGAATACGAGTGCGATGACCACGAGCAACAATCCCAGCACCGTGCCGTACACCGCCTGCGGCCCGAGTAGAAGCAGCACGCCGCCGATCGCGGGGCCGACGATCACACCGGTCTGGAACAGCGCCGAATTCACGGCGACCGCGCTCGGGAAGGCTTGCGGCGGCACGAGGTTCGGCGTGATGGCCTGACCCGTGGGCATCCAGAACGCGCGGCCCGCCCCGAACAGCGTCATCGCGACGAATATAGGCCACACACCGAGCCCGCCGACGAGCGTGAACCACAGCAGGAGCGCCGCGCATGCGGCTTCGACGATGTAGGCGCCGATGAGCACGAGCCGCCGATCGGCACGGTCCGCGAGCTGCCCCGCTGGCAGCACGAGGAGAATGAACGGCAGGAATTGGGCGAGACCCACGAACGCGAGATCGAGCGTGTCGCGCGTGAGGTGATAGACCTGCCACCCGACCGAGACATTCAGCATCTGCCACGACAGCGTGGTCAGAAACCGCGCAGCCGCATAAACACTGAAGTCACGATATCTAAGTGCAGCGAGCGGCCTGAACGACGTCGCGGGCGTATCGGCCGCGGACGGCCGCGTCGCGCCGCTCATGCAGGCCGGGCAGGTGGACGATGCATCGGTGCCGCGAGCTTATCAGCCTCCCGTGTCGGCCGGAGAGGAACGCGGTTGCAGCGAGCGCAGCAATTCGTTGAGAACGGAGGGCTCGACGGGCTTCACGAGGTGCTCGTCGAACCCCGCATCGGCGGCACGCTTGCGGTCCGCAGGCTGGCCGTACCCGGTGACCGCCACGAGCCGCATGCGCTCGATCGCGTTGGTGGCGCGCAGGCGGCGCGCAACTTCATAGCCGTCCATCTCCGGCAGCCCGATATCGAGCAACACGACATCCGGTCTGAAGGTGTCGGCGGCCACCAGCGCCTCCTGCGCGCCGTTCACCGTGAGCGTCTTGTGCCCTTCCATTTCGAGCAGCATCGCGATGCTGTCGGCCGCGTCGACGTTGTCGTCCACGATAAGGATGCGCAGCGGAGCCCGGACCGTCGCGTCCGCGGGGCGCGCGCCGGTCGGTGCGACGAATTGCTGTTGCCCGAGGATCGGCAGCCGGACGATGAACTCGGCGCCCTTCGCCACGCCATCACTGCGCGCCTCGATGCTGCCGTCGTGCATCTCGACGAGGCGCTTCACGATGGTGAGCCCGATCCCAAGCCCGCCTTGCGCGCGATCGAGGGTGCGCTCCGCCTGGGTGAACAAGTCGAACACGCGCGGCAGGAGTGCCGGCGCGATACCGACGCCGGTATCGCGCACGCTGATGGTGGCCTGCTGTCCTTCGACGCGCGCCTCGAGCCAGATGTTTCCGCCTTCATCGGTGTACTTCGCGGCATTGTTGAGCAGGTTTGCGATCACCTGCGCGAGACGGGTCAGGTCACCCTGCAGGCGTACGCTGCACTCAGGGAGTTGCACCGTGAGACGGTGCTTGCGCTTGCGGATGAGCGGCCGGCTCGTCTCTACCGCGTGCCGCACGATCTCAGCGAGCTCCACGGGCACGCTCTGCAGAGCGATCTGCCCGCGCACCATGCGCGAGACATCGAGCAGATCGTCGACCAGCCGCACCAGGTGTCGGGTCTGTCGCTCGATGACCGCACGGGCCCATTCGATCTGGGGTATTCCGGCGGCGTGCACCCTCAGGACCTGGGCGGCGTTGCGGATGGGCGCGAGCGGGTTGCGCAGCTCGTGTGCGAGCATCGCGAGGAATTCGTCCTTGCGCCGATTGACGTCCTTCAGCGCTTCTTCGGCCTGACGCCGTCCCGTGACGTCGAGACTGATGCCGACGATGTGGCGTCGACCTGCGTATTCGACGAGGCCGGCCTTGCTGTAGATCCAGCGCAGCCCGCGTTCGGGATGTCGGTACTGATATTCGATCTCGCCGGTGCCCGAAGTGCCGCACTCTTCCAGCATCGTGTACACCGCCAGGAGATCTGCCTCCTCGACGTGTTGCAGCCATTGCTCGTGCTGCCGCGCCTCGTCGGCGCCGAAGCCGAACAGCTCGCTGCTGCCGGTGGAAAAGGACAGCACCCGCGCGGCCGCGTCCCAGTCCCACGTGCCGACCTGCGCGACCCCTTGTGCGAGCCGCACCCGCTCTTCGCTCATCGCGATGCGCCGGTCGGAGCGCGCCTTCTCAAACGCCGGCCAGACGATGTCGGCCACGCACTTGATCAATTCCACTTCCGACTCGGTCCAGGTGCGCGGCGTGGCCTCGACCACAGACAGGAGAGCGACCAGCGAGTCGCCCTGCAGGAGCGGAGCGGAGACGATTGCGCCGACGCCCTGCGGCGCGTACCACTCTTCATAAGCCCGCGCCGAGTGCTGATCGGTGCGGGTGTCGTGCACCACCGTCATGCAACCGCGCTGCGACTCGGCTGCGAGACCTTCGAACGGCGCGAGAGACGCGTTCGTGATTTCGATGCGCGATTCATCCGCGTCAGCGGGATGTGCTGCGGCGGCGTGCGCGTCGCGTTTCGATTGGTGCAGCACGATGGTCTCCGTATGATCCTCGTCGAACTCGGCCAGGGTCACCCGCGCTGCGCGCAGCCGCTCCCGCAGGCGAGCCATTGCAGTGCAGATCAGCTCCTCAGGGCTGCGGATACGCGCAAGCTCACTCGACACCGCAAGCAGGAACGCGCTGCGATCATTCGCTTCCTTCACGTTGTGGACATCGGTGGAAGTCCCGACCCACTTGATGATGTTTCCCGCGCCGCTCCTCACGGGTTGCGCCCGAACGAGATTCCAGCGGAACACACCGTCATGGCGCAGAAAACGCGCTTCGGTGCTGGTCGGTTGACCGGCGGCGAGCGCCGCACGCCATAGCGACAGTACCCTGGCCCGATCCTCCGGATGCAACAGGAGCCCGGCGGGAAGAGTCTGCGCCAGCTCGCTGAAACTGAAGCCGAAGAAGTCCAGGCCCCGCTGGTTGATGTAGTCGAGCGTGCCGTCGCTCTGGCAGAGCCACACCGCGTGCGGCAAAGCCTCCGCGAGCACACGGAACTCGGCGTCGCTCGCGCCCGAGGGGTCGAGGCGCCGCGTTTCGCTCCCCGTCGCTGAAGCTGGCATGGTGTCCCTCGGCTTGCGCGTCTCACGGCGGGCGACTCCGGGAGACCGTCCCAACGCCCAACCCACCCCGCAGCGCAGTCGCTTCCCAATGCGAACACAGTTCTTCATCATCGCGGGACCTCAGATGTCTCGCGCGATGCACCCTACAAGCAAGTCCCATTCCTTCATGTGTCTCCTTTTGGCGGCAATGGCGGCCAGCGCTGCACTCGAGGGGTGCGCGCCGAACCCACCGCACGTTGTCGCGCCGATCGTACCGAGTGCAGCGGACGTCGCATTCGAGGGTGTGTCGCGCCGTTATTTCGAAGAAATGCTCGCACGCACGCCCGTCAGTGCGACGCAAATCGGGGAGCATCGGTTCGATGACAAGCTCGATGATGTAGGAGCGGTCGCACGCAACGAGCGCACCGCCCTCGCCCGCGAGATGCTCGCGACGCTTACCGCGATCGACCGCGTTCAACTCACGCGCGCGCACCAAGTGGATGCACAACTCCTGACTCGCGAGCTCGAGTCCGAGATCTGGCGCACCGAGGAGCTGCAGGACTGGCGCTGGGATCCCCTCATTTACGCCGGTATGGCGGGCGACAGCGTGTACTCGCTGTTGGCTCGCGACTTCGCGCCACTCCCGGAGCGATTGCGCAACGTGCGCGCTCGTCTCTTGGAGCTGCCGCGTTTTCTCGCGCAGGTTCGCGAGGCGCTCGAGCCGGCCCGCGTTCCGAGGATCCATGCGCAAACCGCGATCGCGCAGAACGGCGGCATGCTGTCGCTGATCGACGAGCTCGTGGTGCCACAGCTCGGCGCGCTTCCGGAGGCGGAGCAAGCGCAGCTGAAGACCGCCATCGACCGGGCGCGCAAGGCTGTATCGCAACAGCAGATCTGGCTCGAAAAGCGGCTGCTGCCGGAGGCGAATGGCGACTTCCGCCTCGGCGCCGAGCTGTACGACGCCAAGCTGCGATTCGCGCTCGACTCGCCGCTGTCGCGCGAGGAGATCCACGCGCGTGCGGAACGCGAGCTCAGCGTCGCACGCGCAGAAATGTACGACATCGCTCGCGGCGTGCTGCGCGGGCGGTCCGATGCACCGCCGCTGCCGGACGCACCCGACGGTGACACGCAGCAGGCGGCCATTGCCGCGGCTCTTGAGGTTGCCTACGCGGATCATCCCGCCCGTGCCCACGTGCTCGACGCAGTACGCGGCTCGCTCGCCAGCGCGCTGAGCTTCGTGCGCACGCAAGACCTGGTCACCGTATACGACGACCCGATCGATATCATTCCGATGCCGCAGTTCCGGCGTGGCGTAGCGCTCGCATACTGCGACTCGCCCGGCCCGCTCGATAAGCGGCTGAAGACCTTTTACGAGGTCGCGCCAATCCCCGCCGACTGGAGCGATCAGCAGGTTGACTCGTACTTGCGCGAGTACAACACGCGCGCGATTGACAACCTCACCCACCACGAGGCGATGCCCGGTCACTACCTGCAGCTCATGCATTCCAACCGCTACGAGTCACCGCTGCGCGCCGCGCTCACCTCCGGCACGTTCGTCGAGGGCTGGGCGGTGTACGGCGAGCGGCTGATGGTCGAAGCGGGCTACCTCGATGGCGATCCGCTCATGCACCTCATGCAACTCAAGTGGTATTTGCGCTCGATCGCGAACGCGATTCTGGACCAGGGCGTGCACGTCTACGGCATGTCACGCGAGGACGCGATCCAGCTCATGATCCGGGATGCGTTTCAGGAGGAACGCGAGGCGTCCGCCAAGTGGGTGCGCGCGCAACTCAGCGCCGCACAGCTTCCCACCTACTTCGTCGGCGTGCAGGAACATCTGGCGCTGCGCGAGGAAGCGCGGCAACGCTGGGGAGAGGAATTCACCCTGAAACGCTACCACGATACCGTACTGTCGTTCGGCTCGCCCCCGGTGCGTTACGTTCGCGCTCTGATGTTCGGGTTGCCGATCGAGCGATGAGCGGGCTGTGGCCTACTTCTTGTCCGCCTCCGCTGCGGTCCGGATCTCCGACTCGTCACAACCCGGCGCGTGCACGATCGAGGCCACCGCTTCACACGCATCGACCCGTCGGGTGGCGCGGTCAGGGCTCGGCACCGCAGTCTTTTCCAGCAGCGCACGAATCTCGGCACCCTGGAGTCGCGGACCCCGCTCGAGCAGCAGCGCCACGACTCCGCTCACCATGGCCGCGGCGATGGACGGCCCCGACACGTAGTCGTAGCGACCACCCGGGGCCAGCGTGAGCACCTCGCGCCCGGGCGCCGCGAGCAACGTCGCAGGTTCGGCATTCACGCTCGCCCGCTGTACGCTGGCGTGCCAGTCGTCCGCGTCTGCGACGGCAATGACACCGCGCACGTCGAGAGGAAATCCTGCATTCGCGAGCGCGGGCGAATCGCACGCGCCCACGACGAGAATGCCGAGCTCGAGCGCTCGCGAGACGAGCCGGGCGAGCAGCGGATCATCCGGGCCGGTGAGACTGAGATTGATGACGCGGGCCCGTCGCTCGATCGCGAAAGCGAGCGCCTCAGCGAGGGTCAGCGTGTTGCAGACCGCCGCTGCAGCGACTTCCTCCTGCCAGCACGCTTTCAGCGCGAACAACTCCGCACCCGGCGCTACGCCAACGATGCCCGCACCGTTGTTGGTCAGCGCAGCGATGACTCCGGCGACCGCCGTCCCATGTCGGTCCATGCGAAAGCGTTCCTGATCGCCGTCGACGAAGTTGCGCGTCACCCGGATACGGCCGGCGAGCTCCGGGTGTCCGACATCCACCCCGGTGTCGATCACCGCCACGGTAATCCCACGCCCTTGCGACCAGCGCTGCGCCTGCGGCACGCGCATCGCCTCGACTCCTTTCTGCAGGCGAAAATACGGATCGTTGTACTGCTCGGCCCGCGCCGTGGTCGTGAATCGCTGCATCGGCTGAACGGATTCCACACGCGGATCGCGGCGGAGCCTCACGATGAGAGCATCGCGGGTCGCGGTGTCTTCCGCCCGAAAGACCACGCAATGCACACGCAGCAGATCGATGCGCCACCCGGTGACCCACTTGATGCGATACTCGCGCTCGAGCTCGGCGACCACACGCTGCGCGTAGGCTGACGCCTCGTAAGCGTACCCATAAGTGGGCGCGGTCGAGCCAGGCCTCGACCGCAGTTCCGCCTTCGTATCACGGATGGTGACGACGAGCTGCCGCTCGCTCCCACTGCGCATGGTGTCTGGCGCGCGCTGCGCGGGATCGGCCCCCGCCGCCTCAGTGAGGCAGGCGAGCAGCAGCAAAGCGACCGTCGCGCCCGCAAGGCGCACCATGGCGTCAATGCTCCCGCGCGATCGTGACCGGTTCTACGAGCAGAACGTGCGATTGCCGCCGCAGCCACGCTACGACCTCGTCGTCCGCGACGCCCGACGCAGCGCGCAGAGCGAAGGTGTAGACGTTTTCGGGACTCGGCCCCGCAATGATCCTTGCCGCAATCTGCCCGGCCACCGCGCGCGCGGCGCGCTCATCGACTCCCGAGTCGAATGCGATGCGCACGAGTGGCACGTCCGCCGCAAGCGTTGGATCCGGCCTTGCGAGCGTATGAAAGCGCGGCAATTCCTGTACCTGACGGTTCCGCACGAGTGCCACGGCAAGAATTGCGATCGCCGCCGCCTGCACCGCGATCGCTATACCGAGCGTCGTGGCCCACGTCCCGCGTCTCGGCCGCGCGGCACCGGCGCTCCCATCCACCGCCCGCCGTGCCGCCTGCGACGTCGGATCGCTTGCGAACGGCGCGCCGTCGGGCCCGACCGCGTACGCGGCCTCGGGCGACCCTGCGTCGTCGGGGGGCTCTTCGTGGGCCGCAACCGGCGCTGCGAATTGAGCCGGATCGGCGTCGAGGCGCGCCATCAGCTTCTGCCAGGCCGCGTGCGGAGACTGCTCGATGTTGTCGCGCGGCGCTCGGATCGACTCGACGATCCGGCGCTCGAGCATGAGCGCCGCACGGCACGCGGCGCAGAATTCCGTGTGAGCCTCCACGACCGTGCGGTCGCTTCCTTCGAGCGTTCCGTTCGCGTGCCACGGAAGCAGCGCCGCGACCGTGTCGCAGAGCGGACGCTCCGTCGGACCCGGCTTTGAAGTCGTCATGGGGGCAATGCTCCGCCCGCGGCGGCCGCGCGCGGCGTGGCAAGCGCGAGCAGCGTCTGCCGCAGCCGCTCCCGACCGTAGAACATGCGCGTCTTGACCGTGCCCACCGGGCACCCCGCCACCGCGGCAATCTCCTCGCACGACAGGCCGAGGAAATAAGCGAGCTCGATGACCAGCCGATGTTCCGCCGTGAGCTGCCCAAGCGCGGTGTCGAGCCAATCGTCCACCTCAGCGCCCTGTGCGAGAAGGTCGCGCGCGAGAGTCTCCGGGAGTGCCGCCGCGGCAACGACCAGATCCTGGGCCGTGGCGTTGCGGCTACGCTGGAGGGCCTTGAGAGCGCGTCGGTAGGCGATCCCCAGGATCCATGTGGAGGGGCGCGAAGCGCCGCGGAATTCCGCGGCGCGCTGCCACACCACCAGCATCGTGTCGTTGATCACTTCCTCGGCAAGCTGCTGGTCGCGCGTCAGGCGCATCAGGAATCGATGCAGCCGCCGGTGATAGAGCGCATAGAGTCGGCGAAATGCCTCCCGATCACCCCCGGCGACCCGCGTCAGCAGCGCATTCTCATCGCAGACGCCCGCCGGTAAGGCTTCAGGATTGGATTCAAGCGAAGTCATAGTTACCGGTCGGTGAGTTCCCCGCGCCGACCGCGAGGTTCAACGGATACGCACCGTGAGCGTCGCGGCCACCCGGGAGCCCGCCAGCGGCGAACCGTAATATTCTAGCGCTGCGCGACTCGTACCGATGTAATTCATGGCTAAACTGACCCGATCGAGCCCGAGCTCGGCCCCCGCGCTCCAGTACCAGTAACTTGCGGCCTGGAATCCCTGCATGGACAGGTGTCCGGCGCCCCCGTTGAAGGTCAGCCACCGGTTCGCGGGAAACCGCGCAGAGGCCTCGTACGTGAGCGCGGCCTGCTCGTGGGTGTAGCCCCAGAGCGAGCTGGCCGTGTAGTCCGGCGACCAGGCCATTGCAATTTCGACGCAATCGCGAAAAGACATTGCGCCGCGCAATTCGGCGTAGTTGTAGGCACGCTCACTCGTTTTCGGCCCGAACGTGTAGCCGGTGAGTTCCGAGTGGAAGGCCCAGTCCTTGCCGACCGACCACCGCCGGCCGGCGTACAGATCCAGCTCGCGGGTGGGACCAGGGCCGGGATTGAGGTTGACGGTGGAGGCCCAGACACCCGTGGTCCAGCCACGGTCGCCCGTCCAGCCGAGCTGTGCCTGGACGGCCGGTTCGCCCAGCGAACGCGTCAGGCCGCGGACCACATAATCCGAGCTCAGGGCGACACCCGCCTCGACTTTCCCGGCAAGCACCGGCGCGACGTGGCACGCGAGCACGACGAGGCACGTTGCGGCGAGCGCCGCACGCGCTGAACGCCGGCGTCCACCGTGAGACATAATTCCCGTATCCCCCGGGTTGGGCTGCAGAGGACTGCGAGGTCCTTCTGCTCCCCCCGAATGCGCGGTTTTGCGGCGAGAGTACGCTCCAGGCGCTGCAGGCGCCACGTGCCCGCGGCTCTACGAGGCCTTCATGCAACTGCGCTTGATCGACTGAACGAGCCCGGCGCTGCGCGCCTTTGCCTGGTGCAACCAGCGCCGGTCCCCAGGAAATCAGGCGTCTTGCCCGACGGTTCGAGCTCCATTGCCGTGCCAAGCCTGATTTTCTGGGGTGGCTCGCCGGGCCCACGCGAACTCGAGCCCGAGGATCGCCAGGCCGAGCGAGATCACAATCACCGCCGGTGCCGGCAGCACGATCATCGCGAGGCCGATGGCAGTACGGTGAAGCCGACGAATGCGTGATGATGAGAGGGTGACCGTCGTGAGGCATCGGCGCCGTCGCGCAAGGCGAGTCTACGTACGAGGAGGAGCGACCCGCGTGCCAACCAAACAACATTCAGGCGGATGCCTGTGCGGTGCCGTGAGGTACGAATGCGGCGAGCCCGTGTCCGCGGCGGTGCTGTGCCATTGTGAATCCTGCCGACGAGCGGCCGCTGCGCACGCGGTCGCCTGGATGACAGTGCGTCGTAGCGCCTTCAGCCTGGCCGGCGTCGAGCCTCGCGAATACGCCTCTTCCCCTGCAGTCGTGCGCACCTTCTGCGGAGCTTGCGGCACGCCGCTCACTTACTGGCACAAGGATGCCGCCGAGTTGATCGACGTCACGATTGCCTCGCTCGATGATCCGGGGGCGATCGTGCCTACCGAGCATCTGTGGATGGAGGATGCCCCGGCATGGGACCGGCCCGGCGATGGATTGCCGCAATATCGCACCTCGCGACAGGCGGCCGAGCCGTTCCACCCTTGACGCCGGCGGCATTGGACGTGCACGCTTCGTACCGCGTGAGGTGCTTGGCGGTCCGGGTTGTTGCCGGGCCGACGAGTAAAACGGGAAGTTCGGTGCGGATCACTCCTAAGCCGACGCTGCCCCCGCAACGGTAATCGAGCTGCAAGCGAGTCAAACGGCCACTGCGCTGTCCTAGGCGTGGGAAGGCGACTCGCCTGAGTCCTTCCGGACTTGAGCTCGAAAGCCCGGAGACCGGCCTCGCGCGCGTACCCATGGCGTCGCGGCGGGCGATGCTGGTCGCCCGCGCACCCGCCTCCGGGCACGCAGGCCCAGCTCCTTCTCGCGGCACCCAAGCGCACGGGTGAGTGCGAAGAAGGAGAGTCCATGTCCACGATTGTCCGCGTGCGCCGCAGTTTCTGCGGCTTGGTGGCTGTGTGTGCGCCGTTCGCGAACGCGGCCGGGTCAGCCGACGATCCCCAGGTGATCGTCACGGCATCGCGTGCCAGCGAGCGAATCGATGATGCGCTTTGGTCCTCCACCGTCGTGACGCGGGCGGATATCGAGTCGCAACAGGCGACCTCCGTCCAGGAAGTGCTGGCCAACCTCGCGGGCATCGACACCGACAATGCCGGCGGTCTCGGCAAAGCGACGTCGGTGTTCATTCGCGGCGCCGGGCCCGGGCAGACGCTGCTCCTCATCGATGGTGTGCGGGTGGGCTCTGCCACGCTCGGGATCGGACCCTTCGAGCTCATCCCGATCGATCAGGTGGAGCGCATCGAAGTCGTGCGCGGCCCGCGCTCGACGCTCTACGGGGCGGACGCGGGGGGCGGCGTCGTGCAGATCTTTACGCGCAATGGCGCGCATCCGGGGCTCGCGTTCGGAGCCAGCGTGACGGGAGAGAGTCACGACACGCACCAGGTCTCGACGGACCTGCGCGCGGCCGGTGAGCATGCCTGGGTCAACATCGGAGCCGAGTCGCTCGAGACTGCCGGCATCTCCGCCTGCCTCGGCGCAGCTTTTACCGCACGCTGCAACCCGGGCGATCCCGATCACGACGGCTTTCGCAGCCACGCCGCATCGCTCGCCGCAGGCTATCGATTCAGTGATCGACTGACAGCGGACCTGCACGCGCTGATCCAGAAAGGCAACACTCAGTACGACGGAACGTTCACGAATGAAGCCGACGTGGCCGAGCGTGTCTTTGCAGTGCATGTGGACGGGTCACTGAGCCGCGCGTGGCAGGCTCACTTGGTCGTGGGACACAACGAGGACGTGCAGGATAACGGCCTGGACGGCGTCCCGATGAACCACTACCTGACCAAGCGCGACAGCGCGAGCGCGCAGCTCGATGGCGCCCTCGCGTCGAACCTGAGACTGATTGCGGGCGTCGACCACCAGGACGACCGGGTCGAGAGCAGCACGCAATACGTCCGCACTTCGCGCCACACCACGGGTGTATTCACCGAGCTGCGTGCGGAGCGCGGTCAGTGGTCCGGGCTCGCCGGCGTGCGCGACGAAGACAACCAGCAGTTCGGCACCCATGTCGTCGGCAACGTGGGCCTCGCCCGCAAGCTCGCCGAGCACTATCGTGTCACGGCGACGTGGGGTACGGCGTTCCGCGCTCCGACGTTCAACGATCTGTACTTCCCCTCTTTTGACCCGAATTTTGCGCCCCCCAGCGACCCCAACCTCAAGCCGGAAGAATCGCGCTCGGCAGAGCTCGGGTTCGAGGCGCTGTTCGCACGCGCGCGCGCGTCACTGCACCTCTACCAGACACACTTCGACCAACTGATAACGTTTGATCTGACGACGTTCCGGCCCGTGAATGTCGGCAGCGCGCGCGTGCGGGGTGCGGAGCTGCAGGTCGAGTACCGGACCGACACGTGGAAGATCGGCGGCCAGATCACGCGCCTGGATCCGCTCAACCTCGGGCAGGGTGGAGCACCGGACACCCTGCTCCCGCGCCGCGCGCGGGACAGCGGCTCGCTCGAGGTGCGACGGTTCTTCCCATCCACCTCCATCGCGGCGATTACGCGCTGGGAGGGCCGGCGGTTCGACGATCTGGCGAACCTCGCGCCGCTCGGCGGCTACGCCACGCTCGACCTCGTTGCCGAGCAATCCATCGGTCGAGCTTGGAAGCTTGCGGCGCGCGTGGCAAATGTCCTCGACCACGACTACGCGACCGCCAGGTACTACCCGCAGGACGGAAGGCACTATGGCGTGACGCTCCGCTACACCTTCGCGGGAGAACGGCCATGAGGCGCCTGCTGCGACTGCAGCCGGATCGCGCAATGCGCAGCGTGTTCTTATTCGCGGGCCTGGCCGGCGCCATCCTCGTCACGCGGGTCGGCCATCTCGGCACGGTATTCACCCCTCCGGACGCCACGGTGGCCGTGTTCTTTCTCGCGGGGCTCTGGGCGCGCAGCGGTTACGCATTTCCAGCACTTCTGGGTATCGCCTGGGTCGCCGACCAGTGGGCCTTCCGGCAGGGGGTGAGTGACTGGTGTGTGTCGCCCGCCTACCCGTTTCTGATTCCAACCTACGGGTGCCTGTGGCTGGCGGGTCGAGCGAGTCGTGGTCTCCACTGGCGGCGCATCCAGGAGCTCGTCCGAGGCTCGGGCAATTTTCTGTCAGCGGTCCTGGCGGCGTTCGTGATTTCGAACGCCAGTTTCCTGCTCCTCTCGGGCTACTTTCCGGGGATGAGCGGATTCGAGTATTGGCGAGCGGTCGCACGGTACATTCCGTACTACGCCGGCTGGGCGACGATCTATGTGTGCGCAGCGGTGGTCACCGCTGGAGCGATCCGCTCCGCGAACAGGCAGCGGGCGCAAACCGTCGCGCGCACCCACGGTCCGTGAACACGCTGCCAGAGCGGGTCCCGCCCCCACCCGATGTGCGAGCGGAGGCCGCGGCCCGCGACCACCAACGGCAGCTCACGAAGCCGCCGGGTTCACTCGGTCGCCTCGAGGAGCTCGCGTGCTGGTTCGCGGCACGAGTGGGCCAACCGGTCCCGCAGATGCCGCGCGCAGAGCTCTGGGTGTTCGCGGCGGACCATGGCGTCGCCGCCCGCGGAGTGTCGGCGTTTCCGCAGGCTGTGACGGGGCAGATGGTCGCAAACTTTGCGGCCGGCGGTGCCGCGATCAACGTGCTTGCGAGGCTCAACGCGTGTCGCATCGAAATAGTGGATGTCGGAGTGGCGACCGATGGGGGCACGGCGCCCGGTGTGCGCAACGAACGCGTTCGCGCCGGATCGCGCGATCTGGCGAGCGGCGCGGCCATGACGCTCGAGGAGACGAGGATCGCCTGCGCCGTCGGCGAACGGTGCGCGCGGGAGAGCGTTGCCCGGGGCGCGACCCTGCTCATTGCCGGTGAGATGGGGATCGCGAATTCGACCGCCGCGGCTTGCTTGATCTGCGCGCTCACGGGTGCCGAACCGGCCCGTGTCGTCGGTCGAGGTACGGGCGTGGATGACGCGACGCTGGCGCAAAAGCTCGCGATAGTGCGAAGCGCGCTGCGCCGTGTCGTCCCGCACCCTGCGCACTCGCCGCTGCGCATTCTCGCCGAGCTCGGCGGATTCGAGATCGCAGCGCTGGCCGGGCTGTACGCCGAAGCCGCCCGGAGCGGCGTTCCGGTGCTGCTGGACGGATATATTTCCGGTGCCGCAGCGCTGGTCGCCGCGGCACTGGTGCCAGCAGCGCGTGATTGGATGCTCGCCTCGCATCGGTCGGCAGAAGCGGGGCATTCCATCACCCTGGCAGCGCTCGGTCTCGAGCCGCTCCTTGATCTTGGAATGCGGCTCGGAGAGGGAACCGGCGCAGCGATCGCGCTCCCGATCGTTCGCGCGGCACTCGCGCTGCACCGTGAGATGGCAACGTTCACCGCGGGAGGTGTCTCGAGTGGCGCAACCGCAGCCTCCTGACATGGGTACGCGCCAGAGACGGAGCGTCGGGAGAAAATGAGCCTGCGGGGTCTGTGGCTCGCGACTCAATTCCTCACGAGAGTTCCGGTGCCGCGTGTCGCGGACTTCTCGTCGCGCGATCTGTCGCGCTCGGCTCTATGGTTCCCAGTCGTGGGTATCGGCGTGGGCATCTTCGTAATGTCCATCACGCTCCTCACTCGTCAGCAGAACGGCTTGCTCGCTGCAAGCCTTGGAGTGCTCGGGTGGGCGTGGGTGACCGGAGCGCTGCATCTGGACGGGCTTGCCGATCTCGTCGACGCGCTCGCGGCCTCCCATCGCAACCCCGAGCGGTTTTTCCCTGTACTGGCCGATCCGCACCTCGGTGCCTGCGGCGGCGTGAGCATCGTGCTCGTGCTGATCCTCAAGACGGCGGCGCTCGCCCAGCTCCCGAGTTCCGCGTTGATCGCAGTGCCACTCGTGTTGGGTTGGGCCCGTCTCGGTCCACTCGCGTGGAGTCGATGGCTCGCGCCCCTCAAGGCAGGTCAGGCGGAACGCTTCTCTTGGAATCTGTCGGCGGGATGGATCGCACTGTGGGGGGCGTTGCTCCTGGCTGCGAGCGCCGTGTTGAGTCCCGTCCTCTGCGCAGCGCCCGTCGTGCTGGCTGCGTGGGGTACCTGGTTGCGTGTTCGGCTGGGCGGTGTTACCGGTGACTGCCTGGGCGCTGGCGTGGAGGTGAGCGAGACGGTGCTGCTCGTCGGTCTCGCCTTGATGAATGGCGCGCACCATCCGTTTGCGTCTTCGACTTGAGCGGTAGCGCGATGCCGGCCACGACCAGCAGCACCTCGGAGCAGATCGCGGCAATCTCCTGTGCCAGACGTCCGTGCTCGTCAC
>FTED01000570.1_pt1 | contig 19724 bp, 18 predicted proteins | sample 1640121 | NCBI WGS metagenome assembly FTED01 (sample SAMEA3914816, study PRJEB12502) | metagenome | biome: forest; material: soil | place: USA | collected 2011-09-16 | depth 0.3 m
AGCAGCCGATGGCCGGGTGGGAGATTGAGTTGGCCGGTTACCTGTTCGAATCGAGTGTTCCAGCCGGTCGCGGGCATCGCGCTTCGCACCCCGGGCGCGCGCGCGAGGGCCTCGAGTCTAAGATCGGGTGATCGCACCTCGAGGCCGGCGCCTTGGGCCGCCGGGAGGCGAGTGACGAGCAGGACGTCCTCGCCATTTCTGGCGCTCTCGAGCGTATACGGCGCGGTCATCTCGAGACGCCAGTCCTTGCGCATCGTGCCGCCGATGTGGTCCAGCGCGGTGAAGCCGCGGTGATCGAAATCCAGCCACAGTTGCCGACTGAGACCCAACCGGTTGTCGTCAGCGTTTTCCAGGCCCCTCGAGCGTTCCGTGAGGGTCAATATCGTGCCCGCCGCCATGCGAAACGCCGGGTAGGCGCGCCAGTCCGCCGGCACGTTAGCCTGTGTCGGGTCGATGCCTTCTGCGCCTTGCGCCGCGGCGACGCGCAACCGCTCCTCGCCGGCAAAACTCCAGACCTCCTCTCGTGCCCACAGCCCTTGAACCGCTGCCGGCCGAGCGAGGCGCGCGGCGACGCCGGCACCGCGCGCGGCGAGCACAATCTCCCAGCTTCCGGCGCGCACCTGCACACGTAACCTTCCATCCGGCTCGAGTCGCGCCGGCAGCAGGCTCTCAAGGTTGAGCGGCGTAAATCCGTCGGGCAACACGCGCGCAAGGTTCTCCTCACGCCCGTCTCCCGAAACCTGCAGATGGATGCGCGTAATGAGCTGCGCTGGCACTACGTCGCGCAGCAGCCTATAGACTTGCACCTCCATCCGCGCCGGTTGCTCGGCGCTGCGGCGTTTGCCGAGCCAGATTGCGCCATCCGGGCGCTCGGGCTGCGTGATGCGGCGGCCGTCGATCGTCAAGTCGACGATTGCCGTGCGGATGTCAACCGGCATGGACTCCGGGCGCGCCGACCACGCCAGCCGACCTTCGATCGAATGCGCTCCTGGCGCAAGTCGCAAGGATGGAAAGCCCTCCCTCGCTACGATTGCGCCGCGGGCGCCGTCCACGCGAACGTCCCGCGGCCAATGCTCGAGGCTCCCGGGCAGGTGGACCCAGCTTTCAGCGAAAACCTGCCAGCGCTGCGTGAACGTGCCGCCGCTCGCGTCGAGGGTCAATGTGAGACGCTCGGGCCACGCACAACGGAATGCGTCCCGCGCCGTCGCGGGCGCGGAGGCAAGGAAGGGACAATGGCGATATTCCTCGTCCTGGAGCACCCACCCGCGCCACCCCTCGAGGTCGTGAGGAACTGCGATTTGCGCGGCCCCGGCTCCGTGCACGAACAGGCCCGCGAGCGGCAGGATGAGACGGAATATGTAGCGAAGCATGAGACCCCCTTGAGAATCGCCGCAGTATCACCGCACGCCAAGTCTATCGCGGCTGTTCTGCACTGCCGCGTCACCTCAAACGCGAGGGTCGCACCATTGGTCTAACATCGGCCACGTGGATTCGCTGACGCATATCGCCATCGGCTCCGTTGTCGGCATGGCCGTCATGGGCCGGCGGACACCGCGCTGGAAAGCCGCATTGTGGGGTGGCGTGTGCGCGACGCTCCCGGATCTCGATACCTTCATCGATCACGGCGACCCGATCCGCAACATGACGTTTCATCGGGCGGAGAGCCATGCGCTGTTCTACCTCACACTCGCGGCGCCGCCCATCGCCTGGCTCATCAGCCGCATTCACCGCGAGGCCGGTCACTTCCGGCGCTGGTGGCTCGCGGTGTGGCTGGCGCTCATCCTGCACCCGCTCCTCGACGTGATGACCGTCTACGGTACGCAGCTCGCCCTGCCGTTCACCGACTATCCGTTCGGCGTGGGCAGTATCTTCATCATCGATCCGTTGTTCACGTTGCCGGTGCTCGTGGGCGCGCTCGTCGCACTTCTCAGCCGAAGGACGCGCAGCGTGAGTTTGGGCATCGTAGGCCTCGCCATCAGCGCGCTGTACCTGGCTTGGACGTTCGCCGCGCAGCAGCACGTAACGGGTATCGCTCGCGATTCGCTGCGCGCGCAGGGTATTGAGGTGCAACAGCTCGAAGTGGACCCCGCGGCCTTCAGCACCGTGCTGTGGCGCGTGATCGCAATCACGCCGGGCGGCTACGTGGAGGGTTTCTACTCGCTGCTGGACCACGAGCGGACGCTGGCATTCGATCGGTACCCGCGCGACGAGTCGCTCTACCAGCGGTTGCGCACCAACTGGAACGTCGCGCGGGTCGCATGGTTCACCCACGGCTTTTTCAGGATGCAGGAGCTTGACGGCCGCGTGCTCATCACCGACCTGCGCCTGGGAATGGAGCCCTACTACAACTTCACGTTCGCGGTCGCCGAGCGCCGCGGCGATCTGTTCGTCCCGATCCGCCCGGAGCGCGCCCCGCCGCGTCTCGACGCAGGCCCGATGGTGAGCTGGATCTGGCGCAGAATGCGCGGCGCGACGCCTCGCCCACCCGGCTAGCCACTTCCGCGCGATTGCACCAAGAAGGCTGCGGCGTCTTCGAATCGTTGATCGCCGTGAGCTCGAGGATTGGAAGCGCTTCCGCACCAGCTCTCACCACGTGAGTACGGCTTAGTCGATCTCGCGCGGCGTCAGCTCGATGCGGAGGCTGTGCGTGCGCCGAATGACGTGCAGCGTCAGCGCGGTGCCGACCGGCCATCGGCTCACGTGGCGATAGAGCGCGTCCATGCCGTCCACGGGCACGTCGTTCACGGCGACGACAAGGTCGCCGGGGTGCAGATCTGATTCCGCCGCCGGGCCCTGCGCGTCGCGGGCCAAGACTTCGACGGCGCGCATGAGGGGCAATCCGAGCGCGCGGACCAGACGCCGGTCGAGCGGCCGGTCGCGACCTGAAATGCCGAGGTACGCGCGGCGCACGCGGCCTTGCGTGAGAACCTCCGTTAGCACCCACTGCGCCGTCGTGGCCGGTATCGCGAAGCCGATGCCCTGCGCCATCGCAATGATCGCTGTGTTGATGCCGACGACGCGGCCACGGGCGTCCACGAGCGGGCCGCCGGAATTGCCGGGATTGAGGGCGGCCGTGTGCTGCACGATGCCTTCGATGAGGCGGCCGTGCCGGCTGCGAAGCGAGCGGCCCAGCGCGCTCACGACGCCCGCGGAAACCGTGGACTCAAAACCAAGCGGATTCCCGACCGCGATGACGAGCTGTCCCACCCGCGGCACGGCATCGAGCAGCATTGCGTGTGGGAGCCCCGCGGTCTGGGCTCGGAGCACCGCGAGATCGGTTGCGGGATCGCGCCCGACGACGCTAGCCGGTGCGCTGCGTCCGTCCACGAATGCGACTCGCGCGGTCTGAGCCCCCTGGACCACGTGCTCATTGGTGAGCACGTAGCCGTCTGGCGTCACGACGACGCCGGACCCCGCGCCACCGCGCGCGCGGGCCGCATCGTCAGCACTGCCGCCGATATAGACACTGACGACGGCCGGACCGACGTGATCGACCGCGCCCACCACGGCGCGCGAATAGGCGTCGAGCTCATCGAGCGAGCGCGACGATTCCGGGCCAATCATCGGCCCTTCGGAGCCGCGCAAGCGCGCTGCAGCCGTCGCCGGCGATTCCGGCGTCTCAGCCGTCTCGGGCGCCCCAGCGTCGGGAGAGGATTCCTGAAGCATGAGGTCGCAGGCATGGGGCCAATTGCCGCAGATCTCAAGAGCCGCGCCAGAGCCGCGCTGGCGACCGAGCCGCTGGCGACCGGCGCCGTCGGCCGTCAAGCCCCTCGCCATCCCAATCGCGACGTCGCGTCCGCAGCCGTTTCGCGCCTGCTCGGCTGATATGCTTGGACGGATGGACGAAGCCCGTCAGGTGCGCGAGTTCTGGTTCGGGAACCTGCCGATGTCGCCGGAAACGCTCGACCAGCGCATGCGATTCTGGTTCGGGGGCGATGAGTCCCGTGACCTGCGCCAGCAGTGGGACGAGGTGATTCGCACGCGCTTCGCGGCGCTGATCGAGCGCGCTGCAGCGGGCGCGCTCGATTCCTGGGCCGACGGGCCGCGACGCCGCCTGAGCCTGATCATCGTGCTCGACCAGTTCCCCCGGAATATTTACCGCAGCACGCCGCGGGCGTTTGCCTACGATGAGAAGGCGCTGGGACTGGCGCTGTCCGGTATGCAGTCCGGAGCGGATGCGGCGTTGGATCCGATCGAGCGCATTTTTTTCTACACACCGCTCCAGCATGCCGAAGCACTGGACGTGCAGGACGAATCCGTCGCGGCGTACCGGCGGTTGGTTGGCGAGGCACCGCACCTGCTGCAGGCGGCATTCTTGAGCTCGGTCGAGTACGCTGAACGGCATCGCGCGATCATCCGCAGATTCGGTCGCTTTCCACATCGCAACCGAGCGCTCGGTAGAGCGGATACAGCGGAAGAAGCAACCTACCTGCGCGATGAAGGCGAAACGTTCGCTCAGTAAGGGGCCCCGTCGGAAGGCGCCGCGGAGACCGGGCGGGGGGTCCGTCAGCGCGCGCTTCTCGAGCCAGTGAAGCTCGATCCTTCGTGGTGGCTTGCGCGGGTAAGTCTCAACAGCTCTCGTCAACCAAGCGCTCGAGCCGGCGCAGACGCCGTTCGAGCTCGCGCTGCACGTCCAGCAGCTCGATTGCGAGCGCCGCGCCGCTCACGTTGACGCCGAGATCGCGCATCAGTCGACCGGCAACCCGGAGCCTCGTCATGGCCGTCGCCGGCACCTGCCACTCGTCGGGGGCCGGGCCGCGGGGAGAGACCATGCCCAGCTCGGCCAGCTCCACGACCATCGTCAGATCGAGCTGATATGTACGGCAGAGCTCGTCCACGGCAATCCAGTCGCCCTCGCCGAGAACGCGGACCTCGAGTGAATTCGCTTGATGCGCCATGGGTCACCTCGTTAGATCGGCGCGCGCGTCGAAGGGAAGCTCGCGTTGCATCTGCTCATACAACGCGCGTGCCTGCGGTGAGGTTGCCGGGGGCAGCACGACTTTGAGCTGCGCGAACTGGTCCCCCGGGGGATTGCCGGGAAGACCGCGGCCGCGCAGCCGCAGCTTCTGTCCGGATTGGGTCCCCGGCGGAATGCGCAGCTCGACGGGGCCGCCGAGCGTCGGCACGGTCACCGTGCCACCGAGTGCAGCCTCCCATGGCGCCACGGGTAACGTCAACGTGACGTCGCGCCCGTCGAGTTGATATTGCCGATGGGGCCGCGTGTGGAGCTCCAGGAACAGATCGCCGGGCGGCCCCCCGACGATTCCCGGCTCGCCCTGACCGGCCAGACGAAGTTGCTGGCCATCGGAGACACCGGGTGGAATCGACACCTTCACCGTGTGCGTGCCCATGCGCAGATTCCCGTCTGGTCCGATTTCGGGACGCTGCAACTCTAGCGTGCGCGTGCCCCCGCGGTACGCCTCTTCGAGATCGACGTCCATGCGCGCATGGTGATGGCTCCCCTGCCGGCTGCGGCTGCGACGGCCGCCCGCAAATGAGCCGGCGGTTTCTCCGAATTGACTCCCGCCGCCCCCAAAGGGACTCGCGCCGCCGAACAGCGAGGAGAAGAAATCGCTGAATTGCTCGTCGGTCGCCCCGTCCCCTCCTCCGGGTGGCGCGCCACGAAACTCGAAGTCACCGCCCCAATCCGGGGGTGGCCGGAAGTCCTGGCCGGACTTCCAATCGGCGCCGAGCTTGTCATAGGCCGCGCGCTTCTCAGTGTCCTTGAGAACCTCGTACGCCTCCTGAACCTTCTTGAACTTCTCCTCGGCGTTCGCCTCCTTGCTGACGTCGGGATGGTACTTTCGGGCGAGCCGGCGGTATGACTTCTTGATCTCGTCTGCCGTCGCAGTGCGCGGCACACTGAGCGTCTGGTAGTAGTCCTGGTATTCCATGACTCGCAAGCTCTCGGTTTACGCGCCCAGGCGATCCGGTGCAGAGTGGGGACGGACGTCGCGATCCCAAGCGTGGACGTGCGACCGCCGAGCTTGAACCTCCTCAGGCGAAACCCAATGTTCACCCCGCACGTCCGAAGAGGTCATTATGCACGCTCCCGCCGCCGAGACCGATTCCCTGGTCATCGCCTGTCCACACTGCCACACGCTCGGGCGTGTCCCGGCCAAGCGGCTGGGGGATGAGCCGAAATGCGCCCGTTGCAAATCACCATTGCTACACGAGCACCCGATACCTCTGGATGCCGAGTCCTTTGAAAACCACGTGGGCCGCGCGAGCTTTCCGGTGCTCGTGGATTTCTGGGCGCCGTGGTGCGGACCGTGCGTCGCGATGGCGCCAGTACTTGATCGGGCGGCGGCTGAGTGGCGCACACGATTGCAGGTGGGCAAGGTGAACACCGACGAGCAGCAGCAACTCGCGGGCCGTTTCGGAATTCGCAGCATCCCAACCCTGATTTTGTTTCGGGATGGTGGCGAGGTTGCGCGCCGCGCCGGCGCGAGTGACCTGGGCTCGCTCACGCGCTGGATCAGCGAGTCGCTCGCAGGCTAAGAAACACTGCGGCGCAACTCGCCGCACGCGGCAATTTCGGCACGCTCGGCGTGGTCGCGGCTCGCGGCATCGAAAGGGCTCGATGCAGCACCGATAGCGTGCTCCGCGCCTGCACTGTGCGCCGAGTCAGTGCGCCGCCGGGGGTTGCCCCGCTGCAGCGCCTTCTCTGTCGTTCGCGTCCGTACGCGCATAGCGGCGTGCGGGGCACGGAATTTGCAAAAAACACATGCATGCTTTTTGCCCAAACGATGAATTCCATGCGTCTGTCGCGTCCCCCGCCCCTGCGGAACCTCCGCGCGTTCTGCATCGCAGCGCGGCATCGCAGCTTCAAAGTGGCCGCCGATGAGTTGTATCTCACTCCGTCAGCGGTGAGCCATCAGATGAAGGAGCTCGAGGAGACGCTCGGCGTGCGCCTGTTCGAGCGCAAGACCCGCGCCCTTGATTTGACGACCGCCGGCCACACTCTGCACGACGAAGTCGCACCACTCCTTGACGCGCTGGATCGCAGTCTCGCGCAATTCACTCGTCGCAACCGCAGACGGAGTCTGCGCGTGCTGATGCCGCCGTTCTTTGCGAGCGAGCTGTTCGTGCCGCGCCTCGCGAGCTTCTGTGCGGCCTATCCGGACATTGACATCCAGGTGGATACGAGCGATGCGCACCCGACCGTGCATCCGCCCGCCGCCGACATTTCGATTCTGATGCTGGATGCACCGCCGCCGGGATTGAACACCAGGCGACTCTTTTCGATCACGCTCAGCGCCGTGTGCGCGAAGGAGCACGCAGCTTCGGTGGCGCGTCTGGGACGTGAAGTGTTTCGCGAAACAGCCCTCATCGTGCAGCGCGCGCGACCCTTTGCGTGGACCGACTGGGCGCAGGAGGTTGGCGTCGAGCCGCCCGAGCCCAAGAACGTGATCGAGCTCGACTCCATGTTTGCGGTCGTGCGCGCCGCTGAGCGTGGCATCGGCGTGGCACTCGTACCGACGGCGCTCTGTGGTGCGTGGTTCAACACTGGTGCACTCGTGCGCCTCTTTTCCACCGAGCTCGCAACGCGCGACACGTATTTTCTGGTGAGCCGCCCCAAAGACGCCGACAAGCCGGAAGTGATCGCCATCACACAATGGGTGCTCGAGGAGTTCCGCTCGCCTGATGAGGGTTGATCACGCGTCGGGCCAAAACTCTTCGTTTGTCGCTGCATCACGCGACTCCTATCGTTTGCGCCAGGTTCGCGAGTGCGGGCCGCCAATCGGTTCTGACAGACCCCTTGTGATAGGAGATTGCATTCATGTTTTCACCAAACCGCAACACCGCAGCTGCGATCAAGGCCGCGCCGCTCGTCGTGGGAACGTTGTTGCTCGCAACCGCCAACGTACGCGCTGACGGCGAGCATCACCCACTCGTGCTCACGGCATTCATCAACGGCGCTGGCGGCCCGAGCCTCGTGGCCGGAAAGTACGACGCGGCGCTCGGCGAGATTCAGCACGGGCAAGCCCCGCTGCAAAACATCGAGGACCTGAAGGTCACGAACCTGTGCGTCGCCTACACTGCCCTGCGTCGATGGGAGCAGGCGAAGCGTCCATGTGACGCCGCCGTCACCGCGGCCAAGGCCGACAAGCAGCGCGCTGCGAGCGGGCCGTCCGCGTCGCTGACGGACGAGAATGCCTATGTGGCGATCGCATACACAAACCGTGCTGTCCTGCATTGGTTGACCCGGGACGCCGACAGCGCGAAAGCCGATCTCGACAGGGCCCAGTCGCTGGCTCCCCAGGCCGACTTCGTCGTGCGCAACCTCGCCGCGGTCGGAACCGCGCGCACCGTCGCGCAACTGGACGTCTCGCCCCGCTGACGCGCATCCTAAGGAGCGCGCGGCATCCGGACGCCAAAGTCTTTCGAGCTCGGCCGCGGATCTAAAGCCGCTCCAACTCCTCGATCGTCCGCGGCCAGTCATTCTTCAGAAGGCGCGACAGCGCGCGGTCGGCGAGAACCCGGCCCGATGTCTGGCAGCGCGGGCAATAGTTCGTCTCGTTCTCGGCGTAGCGTATGCGCTGAACTTTGGTATCACACACGGGGCAGGGTTTCCCATAGCGGCCGTGGACTGCCATGTCGGGGCGGAACGCGGTCACTTTCTCGGGAAATTCTCCGCCGGCGTCCGCGCGCAGGCGCCGCGTCCACTCGGGTAGCACCGTGCGCACGGCGTCGAACAGATCGCGGATCGCGGCGACATCGAGCTTCTGGGTGAGAGCGACCGGCGACAAGCGCGCCCGATGCAGGATCTCATCCGAGTACGCATTGCCGATGCCGCTGAAGGCTCGTGGATCCGTCAGCGCGCGTTTGAGGGTGTGATTCTCTGCGGTGAGCCGAGTGCGAAACTCTTCGAACGATGCGTGCAGGAGCTCGAGACCGCCAGGATCATGGCTCTTGAGCTCACGGTCGCTTGCGAACAGGTACAGCGAGGCGCGTCGCTTCGTGCCCGCTTCCGTGAGCGTCAGCGTGCCGGTAGTGAACGTGAAGGACGCGAGCACCGCGCGCGCACTGCGTCGACCCCCAACCGGAAACCAGTGCAGACGCCCCGCGATCATGAGATGCAGCACCAGCCAGCAGCCGTTCTCGAAGCCGATTGCGATGCGCTTGCCGACGCGCTTCACCGAATCGACGCGCATCCCATGCAGGGCCGTGAGCGGCGGATCGAACGTGCGCAGCAGAAAGGGATGGGTGACGCGCGTCGCCTCGAGCCGAGCGCCGCACAAACGCTGCTCGAGTGCTTCAATGTAGAGGGTGATGTCCGGAAGCTCTGGCACGGCGCGCAACCGCGGCGGCTCTACGGCGCGAACGCCGGCTGCGTGAGTAGCATTTCGGTGACGGGACCGTACTTGCGCACCTGGGCGCGAATCTTCTCCGCATCGCCGATCAGTACGATCGCGAGGCCGTCCGGATCGGGAAACACAGTATCGATGACGACGCGCGTGTCCGGCATGCTCACCTGTCGCAACGCCGGAGCGTAATTTTCAATGTAGCGCGCGTCCAGACCGAACAACTCGAGCTCCCCGAGGGTCGCCGCCCAGTCTGCGGCCGTCTCGAAATTGAGCGAATACTGGCCCAGCACATACGCGCGGGCCGACTCGAGCATCTGCGCGGTAATGCCGTCCCGCTTCAGGTGCACGAGGGTTGCCAGGGTGAGGTCGAGCGCCCGCCCGGTGTTTTCGCTATCGGTGAAGGTCCGAATCGCGAACTCACCCCGCCGCGCGCAGCTTGTGAATCCCGAGCGGGCGCTGTAGGTGAGTCCCGCTTTGATGCGCAGCTCGGTATTGAGGACGGAGGTGAAACGGCCGCCGTAGAGCGTGTTCACGAGATCGAGCGCAGCGCGTCCGGGATAGTGTTTGTCCACACCGACGTTGGCGATCCAGAAATAGGTCTGCGCCGACTCCGGGGAGTCGATGAGAAGCACGCGGCGCTCGCGCATGCGCGGTGGGTCGCCGACTGCGCCCGCGGTCGTGCCCGCGTTGCGCCAGCGCCCGAAAGCCTTCGTCACCGCCCGGGTCAACGCGGCTGCATCCACGTCGCCTGCGAAGACGAGAATCAGGCGATCGGCGCCACACTCCGCACGATAGTAATCGCCGATGTCCCGATGCGTGATGGCCGCGAGCGAGTCCTCACTCCCCGTCACTGGCCGGCCGTACGGGTGACCGCCGAACAGCAACGCGCGCCCGTACGTGCCGATGAGCTCGGCGGGATCGGAGTCCTTGGCCGCCTTGATCAGCTCGATGCGGCGCGCGCGCAGCTTTGCGAATTCAGCAGGCTCGAAGCGCGGCGCCAGCAGCGCATCGGCCAGGAGCGACAGCATCAATTGCTGATCGCGCGCGAGAAACTGGCCACTGACCGAGATGGACTCCGCGCCAGGTGCCGCGAGAAAGCTGCCGCCGGCGCCTTCAACCGCGTCGGCAAATGCAAACGCGTCGCGCCCGCCCCCGCCCTTCTCGAGAAGCCCCGCAACGAGCGCGGCGACTCCCGGCTTGCCGACCGGGTCACCCAGCGCCCCGCCCTTCAGGACGGCGTGGAACGCGACCAGAGGCACCTCGCGCCTCGGCACGATCAACAGCGTAATGCCATTCGCAAGCACGACGCGCTCGTGCGCAGGCACGCGTACGGAGCCGTCGACGTCCCGTTGCGCGGGCGCGCTGATCACGGTCGACGGCGCCGCGCTGGAAGCCGCTGCGCTCAATTTCGTGAGCAGGCGCATGCTCAATCCTCCTCGGCTACCGCTTCCGGAATCAGCACGCCGACCGTGCGTCGGTTCCGGTCGAGGACGTCTCGCGCGACCGCGTGCACGGCAGCTGCCGTGACTCTCTCGAATTGCGCAGGGGCATCGAAGAGTTTGTTCCAGTCGCCGTGAAAGACTTCGTACTCACCGAGCAGCTGCGCTTTGCCGTCGATGGTGGCCAGCTTTTTCCAGAACGCCACGGCGGTGAGATTCTTGGCGCGCTGCAGCTCCGCTGCAGTGACCCCCTTGCTCACCACGCGCGCGAGCTCCTCGTCGAGCGCCGCCTCCACCTGCTCGGGGTTCGCGCCTTCGGGAAGCGTGAGGTACAACCACAGGAGGGCAGGGTCAAAACCCTCATGCCAGTGGCCGCCGACATCAATGGCGAGCTTGTGCTTCTCGACCAGCAGGCGGTAGAGACGCGATGAGTCACCTTCCACGAGGATGGACAGAAGCAGACTCAGTGCGGGCGCACGTTCGTCGCGGGCCGCTGGCGCCTTGTACGCATACTGCAGGAGCGGGGTTTGCGCTTTGCGACGAACGACGATGCGCCGCTCGCCGCACTGCTGCGGCTCACGAGTCAGCACCGGCTCGGGCGGCACCTGCCGCGGAATCGGTTCTAGGAGCTTGCGCGCGAGCGCAAAGACTTCGTCGGGCGAGAGGTCTCCCGCCAGCACCATCGTCTGGTTGTTGGGCGCGTAGTACGTCCTGAAGAAGCTCTGCAGATCGGCGAGCCGCCAGGACTGGATGTCGGAGGGCCAGCCGATCGTCGGGAAACGGTACGGATGGGCGACGAACGCCCTCGCCTGCACCTGCTCGGCGAGGAACCCGTAGTTGTTGTCTTCGACACCGAGGCGGCGCTCGGAATACACGACGCCGCGCTCGCTCTCGATGACCTCGGGGTCGAATGCGAGATTCGCAATACGGTCGGATTCCAGGTCGAGAATGCTCTCGAGCGCGCCACGTGGGAACCAATCCTGGTACACGGTGATGTCATCGCTCGTGAAAGCATTGTTGGACCCCCCCTGCTCTTCCATCAGCCGGTCGAACTCGCCCGCCCGACGGCGCGCGGTGCCGTTGAACATCATGTGCTCGAAGAAATGTGCGAGCCCGGTGATGCCGGGTCGTTCGTTGCGGCTGCCGGCCCGCACCCAGTTGTAGAGCGCGACGTTCGGAATGTTGCGCACGGGCCAGACGATGATCTTCATGCCGTTCGCGAGCGTGAGGCTGCGCATGCTATCGCGGCCGGCGCGCGCCGCAGCCGTCGGCGCGCCGAGCGTACGGAAGAATGAAGCCATTCTTTTCACGAGCGACATCTCATCGATGCAAACCTTGCGTCATGTGGTCCGTTCGTTGCAGGAGCCCGGGAGCCGCGGGCTCGCGGCGCGTGCCGCGGAGCGCGGCTTTGCGGGCGGGCCCAGTCTAGCGGGCTCGCGCCACACGGGAACAGGGTTCGCTGCGGCAAATGCATGCTTTCGCCGACTCGCACACCACTGCGCATTGCCAGGTGGCTCCACTCTACGAAAGCGTACCTCCGAGGCTCTACGGCGGCACGGAGCGCGTCGTCTCCTATCTGAGCGAAGAGCTCGTGCGCCCGAGACACCACGTCACGCTGTTCGCCAGCGGAGATTCAACGACTTCCGCCGAGCTGGTGTCCGTGTGCGAGCGCGCGATCCGATGGGATCCGCGATGCCCCGAACCCGCTGCACAGCACGTGGTGATGCTCGCGGAGGTTTTCAAGCGCGCAGACTCGTTCGACGTGATTCATCTTCACATTGACAGCTTGCATATGCCGCTGTGCCGGCGCCACGGGGTCCCTGCCGTGACTACGCTTCACGGACGACTCGACCTTGCGGGCCTCGAGACGTTGTACGTGGAATACAACCACCTACCCCTCATCTGCTTCTCCGACGCGCAGCGGCGGCCGGTCCCGTGGGCGACTGGGCCGCCACCGTCCTGCATGGCCTGCAGACGGACGTGCACCGGCCCCGGTATGCCCCCCGGGCCGATATCTGGCGTTCCTCGGGCGCATTGGTCCGGGGAAGCGCGTCGATCAGCCGATCACGATCGCCCGGTGCTAGGGATTCCGCTCAAGATCGCGGCCAAGGTCGACCACGGCAACTCTGCCCTACTCAGGCAGCGTCGATCTCGACGTCGAACGCCGCAAGGGCCGTCTCGACGTCGCCGTGCTGAGCTGATAGCCATAAAAAAGCGCCGCGAGCGGGGGAAGTCGCATCGCGGCGCGCAGAAGCGAACACCGGGGAAGTTGTTCGCAATTCGAGTCAGCTTGAGAGATCACTCCTCCATCGAGGGGCACGCCCCAAGAGGGCGGCGCCTACAATTCGGCCGGCACTCGAATCACTCGACACCGGCGCAGGGGAGTTAGAGCAAAGCGTGTGCCAACTCCACACGTCATTCAAAAACAATGAGTTATAGGTGATCTGAGCACTCGGTTCGAGTGACCAAAAATGTCAGCTTTGGACGAGCGGTACCGCAGTGCGTCTTATTATTGCAATGCGCGTGACCGCGCGACCGGCGCCGACCTAATTCGAGGTCGGCAGCACGACTACGCACGGTTGCGACTGCCGCAGGAGCGATTCGCACAAAGCACGGGCCCGCGCTTCATCCGCTGTTGCAATCTGGAGCCGGTAGACCCTTCCCGAAGAGGCTGCTCCTGGCACGGTGTGGGGAACGAGACCCGCCAGTTGCGGGCGAAACCGCGCTTGCAGCTGCTGCCATTCACCGCGCGCCGCAGCCTCACTAGTGAACGCGCCGAGTTGAACGCCGAAGCCGGCCGCGGCCGGCGTGCCCGGAGTATCGGTGCGCGCGGTCGATGCCGATGGCGCCGCAGCCCCCGTCGGGGCCGCGCCCGAGGGCGGCCCCGATGTGGGCGCGCGACCCCCGACGGCGGGCGCCGTGACCGAGTGCTCTGGGATCTGCGCTGTCGATGGCGTTGGAAGGGTCGATCGAGGGTCAGGCGGGCTCGGGGTACCGGGGGATGGGTTGGCCCCGGGCCTGCCCGCAGGCGCGGTGCCGGGCGTCGAGGACGGCGCTTCGAGCGAGAAATTCTCGATTCGAATGTGCGCTTCCTCGGAGAATTTTCCGCTTGCATGCTGCGCGAGGAACTGCCGGTACGCAGCGGCCGTATCGACACTCGTGGCGCGCTGCCAATCATGGTCCTCCGCGAGCTGCGCCAGGCGAGCTCGCGCCTGCGCCGCCAGCGCGCCGTCGGGATGGCGTGCGATGAAGTGGTCGTACGACTCGGAAGTATCCGCCGCCTCGGCGGAGCGCCAGTCCTGCCGTTCGCGGCTGCAGCCCGCCATCAGGAATATCGTCACCAGGCTCACGGCCATTGCTGCCGACGCGGTACGGATCGCCATCACGATTGGACCCTCCGAACATTTCGGGCTGAAGTGCGGTGCGCGTCACGAGCGAGCGAGCGCCGGTGCGGGACATTCTAACTGTCGATGTCATAATCGCAGCGCGTGTCGTGAGGTAACTGCAAATGAGCGAAACGCCCCGGCGGCGGCTGCTGGATGAAATCGGCACCTCACCCACTTTCGTGGCTGACGGCTGCCACCTCACCGGCGACCTCGAAACGCCCGGCTCGATCGTGCTGTGCGGCTCGGTGCGCGGCGACGGCCGCATCGGTGGTGCGCTGCGCATGGCCGTCAAATCAGCGTGGGAGGGCGAGATTCATGCGCAGCACGCGATCATCGCCGGCCGGATCACCGGCAAGCTCGTCGTGGCGGAAAAGCTCGAGATCGGCGCCACCGCCATCGTTCGCGCCGACGTCATGGCCCGCAGCATTGCCATTGCGAGGGGTGCGATCATCGAAGGTCAGATGACCGTCACGAGCGGCAAGCCGATCCTGCAATTCGAGGAAAAGCGTGCCGGCGCCGGCGCCGCCTAGTCGGGTGCCGCGCCCGTGAACTCCGCGGTGATGCGCTGCTCGATCCAGCTCGGGCCCGCGATGTTCGTGAAGAAGCCGCAGTGACCGCCATTGCGGGTGACCGTGATGCCGAGCGCACGCGGTCGCGCGAGCTGATCAAGACCGCGCACCGGGATGATCGGATCATCGAGCGCGGTGATGATGTGGGCCGGCACTTCGAGTCCGGTAAGACGCGGGCCGGTGATGGCGTAGCCGCGCAGATAGTCCTCGAGACTCGCAAACTCGGTGAAGCGCCGCACCAGCTCGGCCGTCATGTGCCGCAGGCTCGGAAGGCGCACGAGCTCTGAGAATTCGTAGTCTCCCGGCCACGCCGCCTGCTTCTTGAGGAGCGACCGCGACCACTTACTGATGAAGTACCGGTGATACAGGGGAAATCCGCTCTCGAGCGCGACGAGCGTCTCGATGGGCTCGAGGACAGGTGACACGGCCACGACGCGCGCAATGTCCAGACCGGCCTCGCGCGCCTGTGCGGCGACGCGCAACATGAAGTTCCCGCCCAGCGAGAATCCTGCCAGGTGGAGCGACCCCCTCGGAAACGTTGCCTGCAGGCGCTGCACGGCTCCCACCACTTCCGGCAGGCGGCATGAGTGGAACAAGTCCCGGTTCAAGTGGTGTGTCTCGCCGTGGTCGCGCAGGTTGAGCCGCACCACGTCGAACCCGTGAGCAAAGAGCTCCTGAGCGAGGGACAGTATGTACAGCGACTCCGCGCTTCCTTCCCAGCCGTGCAGGAGAACCGCGACTTTGCCGTTGCCGGGTCGCCCGACCTTTGCGGGGCTTGCGTGGAAGGATTGCAGGCGGACGCCCTCGCCACAGTCGAGCACGCGCTCCTCGCTCGCCGCGATCAGGGGGGCGGCGCGCCGCTCCACCAGCCCGCGGCGCGCGGGAAGGCTGACCAGAATGCATTGCAGGTGGCGGTTGCGCAGCCACGGCGGGGGGCGAAACTCATCGATCACGGTCAACGCAGACGGATTTCGATGCGGTTGTTGGCGTTGGCGGCGCGGTTCCAGTCGCCAGCCGTGAGTGTCCCCGAGATCTGCGGGTAGGGCGTGAGAGTGGCGGCGGCATCACCGGGCGACACCTGGATGTCGAGCGCGCCGCGCGTGGAGCTGCGGAACCCACCGACCAGGTTGGCAAACCCGAGCGACTCGCGCTGCGTGGGCTGAAGGGTTTCCTCGCGCGGGTTGCCGACGATATCGCAGTGCGCGAACAGCGACTCTTCCGGCGCCAGCGAGAAGCCCTCGCTCGCATTGCCGACGAGACAGAAGCGGCCTGGGAATGTGCGGATGTCGACGATGCCGCGAAAGTGCTCAGCGGCGAGACGGCCGAGCAACTGACGGAGCATCTCCAGCCGCGGTCCACCGAGAGGATCGTCGCCGTACGGGACGGGGGCGATGATGGGTTTCGCATCGGTCGCCGCAATTGCGGTGGACGCAGGCGCCCGCGACGCGCGTGACGTGCCCGGCACGGCCCCTTCACTCGCCCCGCTCGTGGCCCGGCTTCCCGGCTGGTCCAACGCAGTGGCGGCCGGGGCTCCTGGCGCGAGTGCGCGCGGTGCCCGGCGAGCGGCAGCCTGCACCGCAGCGGAGTTGCGCTGCAGCTCAGTGAGCTGCGGCTCGGCGAGCTGTGCGATGAGACCCTGTCGCAGGTTCGCCTCCCGCCACCACAGCCCCGTGCTCGCCAATGCAACGAGCAGCGCAATGCTGGCGATGACCCACGCCCAGGGCCGCTCCGGCTTGGCAGCGGTCGGCATTGCGAGATCGCCGATGGCGTCCTGCAGCAGCGTGCGCACATCCGCGGTGATGCGCTCTGACTGCGTGTCGATGCTCGCGACCAGCGCGCGGCGCAGGTCGGCAAACTGTTCGCGCAGCGCCGTGTCGGTGAGCAGCTTCGCGATCGGCGCCGTCGTTCCGCTGCTGCCGTTGTCGACCGCTTCGAGACCGAATTGCTTGAAAGTCGACTGCTCACCCGTGCGCCGATCGGCAACGAGGTGCAGCTGATACAGCACCTTCGACACATCAGCGGGCTTGATCTGCTTCGGCAGCACGCCGATGGCGCCGAGGGCGCGCGCCTGACCGAGGTAGAGCTCACCCTCCTGCGAGGTGTACATCATGATCGGGATCATGGCGGTGCGGGGGTTGTTCTTGATCGCCTGCACGGCCTGGAAGCCATCCATGCCGGGCATCATGTGGTCCATGAAGATGACGTCGGGCCGATGGTGGCCGAGATATTCGATCGCGTTTTCCGCGCTCTCGACGCTGTCGACCTCGAGCTCGTACTTCTCGAGAATGCGCGACAGGAACATGCGCGCCGACTTGGAGTCGTCGACGATCAACGCGCGCTTGGCCCCCATGCCGGCTCCCTGACTGACGATCGAGGTCTGCGGAAAGTGTAGCGCAGATGCACACGTGTTCCAGCTACGCACCTCTCGGATCACGCGCGTGTCCGCTCATCTGTCGCAGGTTGACGACGGTTGTCCGGCGGCGGACGCGACTGCTCGGCAGCAGTCCCTGGGCGATCAGGACACGCGCGACACGGAACGCCCAGGCTCGGCGGCAACGGTACCTCGCGCGCACAGGGCCAGGTGTCCGGCACACAAGGCCTCATACAACTCCGCCAATCGCTGCGCCTGGGTGAGCGAAGACCAACCGCGCGCGTACTCGAGGCCTCGCTCCGCAAGCCGGCGGCGCAGGTCTGAATCCTGCAGCACGCGCACCACGGCGGCAGAAAACTCATCGATCCGCTCCGCCACGACCAGCGCACCGCACCCGGGCTTCAGAACGAATCGCGTGCCCAGCTCGGCCGTGGAGACGACCGGCGCGCCCTGGGCCATAGCTTCGAGCAACACCAGCCCCTGGGTCTCCGTTCGCGAGGCGAAGACGAACACGTCCGCTGCCGCGTAGCAGTCGAGCAGCGCGCCGTCGCGTTCGAGGTACCCCACGAAGCGCACATCCTCCGCTAAGCCGAGACGCTCGACCCGATGGCGAAGAGATGCCCGTGCAGGCCCCTCCCCTGCAATCACGAGCAGCGCCTCAGGCACCGCGCGCCGCACCTGCGCGAAGACGTCGATCAGGAAATCGATGTTCTTCTCGTGTGCTACGCGCCCGACGTAGGTGACCAGCGGGCGATCGGCAGGGAGGCGCTGTTGCTCGCGAAAACGACCAGCGTCTCCCGGACGGAAGCGATCTGCGGGCAGACCCGTAGGTAGAACATGGACGGGTGTCTCGATTCCATAGTCGAGCAGCACATCGCGCATGGGGTCGGACGGAGCGATGAGTGCGGTTACATCCCGGCACTGCGACCGCGTGAAGGCGCGCGCCATGAACCGACCGAGCCGCCGCGGCAGCGCCGGCACGTAGTGATGCAGGTATTCCTCGAAGAATGTGTGATACGTCGCGACACAAGGCAGCATCGCCCGGCGCGCGAAACGCGCGCCGCCATAGTGCGCGACGAAAGGCGTGTGGATGTGGACGAGGTCGATGTCGCCTTGCGGAATGCTGTCGAGTGTTCGCGTCAACGCGCCCCATCGCATTCTGCGATCCTCCGGATCGCCGGGTACGCCAGCGCTGGCAACACGCAGCACGTTCGACTCGCCCGCATCGGTCCCGACATACTGGGGCGCGACGAGCAGGGTCTCGACGCCGCACGCCGCCAGATCGTGGCGAAACGTTCTCAGTGACGTCGAGACGCCGTTGACCCGCGGAAAATAGACGTCCGATACGAGGAGGACGCGCACGCCTTAGGCGATTGCCAGGCCCACGGCCGCAAGCGCAGCCCCGATTCCGGCGCCCGCCAGCACATCGGTGGGATAGTGCAGGCCGAGCACGACACGCGAGGTGGCGATGACCAATGCCAGCGGCACGAGCACCCAGCCCAGCTCCGGGAAATGCGCCACCGCCTGCCAAGTGAGCGAGACGGCGTGCAGCGTGTGACCGGAGGGAAAGCTATAGCGGTCGAGCGGAGCACCGGCGAGCGAAATGCTCGAATGCGTGATGAACGGGCGTTCGCGCACCAGCGTGTGCTTGAGTGTCTTATAGAGCGCGATGCCCGCCGCGCCGGTGCAGGCCATGACGATCGCGGGTTTCACGCCGGCGGCGCCGTACAGTACCGGCAGCAGCAGGACCAGCAGGTACCAGATGATCCCGTCGCCGAGTCGGCTGGCCACCTGAAAGGTGGTGCGCAGGGCGTCGTTCGAGGCCCCACGGTTCAGCCGCCGGCAAATGCCGTACTCTGCCGCGTCGATGCGGGCGAGGAACGCCGTCATGCCGGTCGTTTTCATAGCCCTCCCTAAATGCGCCGGGCAAGGGATCGAAACAGGTCCAGGCGTCTGCTTCGACTCCGGCAGTCTCGGGGCGGCCCGAGTCGGATCGGTGACGGGTGTATGAAAGTTTTGTTGCAACAAGCGCTTGCGGGCTAAATTGTGTGAGATGTCTCACGATTCCGAAGGGGTGCCCACCGCAGATGAGCCGAGCTGACCGCGCAGTGATCCTCGTGGGGCTGCTCATGGGGTGGGTGCTCGCATCCGTCCCCTCGGTAAGCCTGGCCGTTGACAGAATCGTGCTCGAAGTCGGCGAGACCTCGATGCCTGGCGTTCGAGCCTCTGCCGTAACGGTTGCACTCGATCTGATGCCCGCGAGTGGTCCGGTGGGACGCGTGCAAGTCGGTCAGCTCAACCTCGGCGCCCCGCTTGCGCCGTTCCGCGATCTCACCCTGGTGTGTCCGGATCTGAGCGTCAGAGCACCCCAGTTTGCCTGCCGCGGCGGTCGTGTGACCGCTCGCGGAGGGCCGACGAACGCCGTCGCCATGCAGACCGCCATCGAATACGACAGCGAGGGCCGCACGTTCGCGGTGCAAGCCTCGGACCTGGCAGTTGCGGGGGGCCGCATGCGCTTCGATGGCCGGCTTGACCCGCATGGCTGGTCGGGCGATGCCAGCGGCAGCGCACTCGAGGTGCGCGAAATCCTTGCGTTGCTTGCGCCTTGGGTGTCGGTGCCGGCCGTCTACTCCTACGGGGGGCAGATG
>FTED01000766.1_pt1 | contig 18627 bp, 16 predicted proteins | sample 1640121 | NCBI WGS metagenome assembly FTED01 (sample SAMEA3914816, study PRJEB12502) | metagenome | biome: forest; material: soil | place: USA | collected 2011-09-16 | depth 0.3 m
CATGGACGAAGCTGCCGCGATGTATACGTTCAACGATCACGCGCTGCGGCGACTCAACGAGCGCGTCAAGGATGCGCTCGATCCGAACGGCATTCTTGCCCCCGGCAAGCAGGGTATCTGGCCGAAGGCACTGCGCGGCGGCCAGAAGCCATGAGCCGCGCGACGCTCGCATTGCTTTTTCTTATGTGCGCCACCGCTCGATACGTGGACGCTGACGAGGCGTCCCTGACCTCTGCGCAGGAGCACGGAAGGAAGCTGTTCCACAGTACGTGCGTCTACTGTCACGGCGAGCGTGTATGGGGTACGTTCGCTCTCGCGCAGCGGTTGGGCCCGAACCGCGCGCTGCTGGAGAAGCGCAACGATCTCGTTGCCGACTACGTCAGGAGCGTCATACGTGCGGGGGTCGGTGGCATGCCCTCGTACCGCCGCACGGAACTTTCGGATGCGGACGCCGATGCGATCGTGAGCTATCTGACGCGTTTGAACCCAAGGAAGTGAAGGCAGGATTCCTGCCGAGGAGACTCTCCATGAAAATCGCGCTGATCGGAGCCACCGGGTACGTTGGCAGCAAGGTTCTCGCCGAGGCCCTCGAGCGGGGGCATCGTGTCACCGCAATCGTGCGTCATCCGGAGAAGCTTGCCGCGCACCCGAACCTCACGGCGCAACGCGGGGATGTGCTTGAAAGCGATGAGCTCGCAAGCCTGCTCGCGGGCCATGACCTCATCATCAGCGCCTTCAACCCGAAGCGGCAGAGCACCGATCCGGACATCTTCGAGCAGCACGTGCGGGGTCACAAGGCGATCATCGCTGCGGTGAAGAAGTCGGGCGTGGGGCGCTTCATCGCAGTCGGCGGCGCCGCCAGCCTCAAGGTGGCCTCGGGAGCCGAGTACCTTGATTCGCCCGACTTTCCCGCTGACTACAAACCGTTCCTGCCGGGGATTCGCGGCACGCGCGAGCTGTACTACCTGCTGAAGCCGGAGACCGGGTTTGATTGGGTGTTCCTCGCTCCGTCGGCGCGCATTGCCCCCGGAACCCGGACGGGACGCTATCGCGTCGGTAAGGAGCACCTGCTCTTCGACGCCCAGGGCGCGAGCACGATCACGCTGGAAGACTATGCGGTGGCGCTCCTCGATGAAGCCGAGCACCCAAAGCACCATCAGCAACGCTTCACGGTAGGCTATTGAGTGAGGTGCAACCGGCCAGCCGGTGAGAGGTCGCCGAGGAATGTCCGCGTTTGGCGTTCGCGAGGGTGGCTTACGGTGTCCTGCTGACGGTTCTGGTCTCGCGAGGGAACCGCGCAGCCTCCGTCGACTTCTTCAGTGCATGCGTCCCGCGCGTGCCAATCAGAGTCCGGCGCCTGAAATCATCGAAACGGACATCCCGCACCGGCTCGATCGTCTGCCGTGGGCGCATTTCCACTCGCTGGTGGTGATCGCGCTGGGCATCACGTGGATTCTGGACGGCCTCGAAGTTACGCTGGCGGGCGCCTTGTCCGGGGCGCTCAAGGCGAGCGCCAGCTTGCGGCTCGATGACTCGCAAGTCGGCGCCTCAGCGAGCGCCTACCTCGCGGGGGCCGTGCTGGGCGCGCTCGTCTTTGGGTGGCTCACCGATCTGCTCGGGCGCAGGCGACTGTTCTTCATCACCCTCGGGCTGTACGTCGCAGCAACTGCGGCGACGGCGGTGTCCCGCGACTTCTTCATGTTCGCGTTGTTTCGCTTCCTGACGGGAGCCGGGATCGGAGGCGAGTACGCGGCGATCAACTCGGCGATCCAGGAGCTGATTCCCGCGCGCTTTCGCGGCCGGACGGACCTGGCGATCAACGGCAGCTTCTGGCTCGGCGCGCTGCTCGGCTCGCTAGGTGCGACTGTGCTGCTTGCGCCAGGCCGGTTCGCACCCGATATGGGTTGGCGGCTGGCGTTCGGAATCGGCGCGGCGCTCGGACTCATCGTGCTGGTGTTTCGCCGCGCGCTGCCGGAGAGCCCGCGATGGCTCCTCGTGCACGGCCGAGTCGCGGAGGCCGAACGGGTCGTCGTGGGGATCGAATGCAAGGTGCTGCCGGGTATACCCGGCGAGGTGCTGCCGCGTCTGCGGATGCGCGTGCGGGAGCAGGCGGTGGGCCTGGCCGATCTCATCCTCAGCCTCTTCCGGCGCTATCCGCGTCGTGCGCTGTTGGGGCTGGTGCTCATGGTGGCGCAGGCGTTCCTGTACAACGCGATCTTTTTCACCTATGCGCTGGTGCTGGGCCGGTTCTTTGCCGTCCGCTCCGAAGAGGTCGGCCTGTACCTTCTGCCGTTCGCCGTGAGCAATTTCATGGGTCCGCTGCTGCTCGGGTGGCTGTTCGATCGCTGGGGGCGGCGCCCGATGATCGTGCTGACCTACGCGCTGTCCGGCGCGCTGCTTGCGGGCACCGCACTGCTGTTCGTGGGGGGCGTACTGACCGCCGTGACACAGACTGTCGCTTTCGCGGTTGTGTTCTTCTTTGCTTCAGCCGCCGCGAGCTCGGCGTATCTCACGGTGAGCGAGTGCTTTCCGCTCGAAGTGCGCGCGCTCGCCATTGCCGTATTCTATGCGCTGGGTACCGGGCTGGGTGGAGTGGCGGCGCCATGGATTTTCGGCACGCTCATCGGTACCGGTGATCCGGTTTCCGTCGCTTGGGGCTACGTGTTCGGGGCGAGCCTCATGCTCGTCGCGGCCTTCGTCGCGTGGCGGCTCGCCGTCCCGGCGGAGCGCCGAGCGCTGGAAGACGTGGCGCGGCCGCTGTCGAGCGTGGACGAGCAGCCCCCGTACGACGCGTAGTCCGGGAATTGCCACGGACGCGGCCTGCAGATGGCTTTGAGGGGCTCAGCCCCGTTCTCAGCGACGGACTCAGCTACGGAACGACGCCAGCTCCTCGAGTGCGCGAATCTGCCGGAGGGTCGAGTCGGAGTCCTGCAGCAGCCGATTCGCCTGCCGCACGAAGGGCGGAATCTGATCGGGCGGAAGAGGTGGGCTGATGAGATAGCCTTGTGCAAGGTCGCAGCCGAGCCGGCGCAGCAGGTTCCACACTTCCACGTTCTCGACGCCCTCGGCGACGACGCGCAAGCCCATGCTGTGACCGAGCTCGATCGTCGAAGCAACGATGGTTGCGTCGTCCTTTCGCTGGTGGGCGTGGGTGATCAGCGAGCGGTCGATCTTGAGCTCGTCCGCCGGCAGGCGACTCAGGTGCGAGAGGGAGGAGTATCCGGTACCGAAGTCGTCGATGGAGAATCTTATCCCGGCAACCTGCAGCAGCTGCATGTTGCGTGCGGCGAGCGCCGGGTCGCGCATCACGGCGCTTTCCGTGATTTCGAGCATGAGCGCGGTGGGTGGAATGCCGTGCGCGGCGAGGGTGCGCAGGATCTCGTCACCAAGCTGCGGGTCGAGCACGTCTGCGGCCGAGAGATTCACGGCGACGTCGATCTCCAGCCCCTCGCTCCGCCATGCCGCCATCTGCCCGATCGCGCGGCCAATGACCCAGCTCGTCAGCCGCCGTGAGTTGCCGGTCTGCTCCGCGAGCGGTACAAACTCCCCGGGCGAGATCACGCCGAGCTGTGGATGCGTCCAGCGCGACAGCGCTTCCACGCTCTTCACCGTTCGCGCGCTCATTTCCACTTTCGGCTGATAGACGAGCTGCAGATCGCCGCGCTCGAGCGCTACGCGCAGCTCCGTGAGCAGTGCCAGACGCCGGCGATGCTGCTGATCGCGGCCGGCCACGTAGATAGCAACACGCGTACGCGACTCCGTGACATCGTGGACCGCGAGCTGGGCGCACCGCAGAAGCTCGTCCGAGCGGGTGCCGTGATCCGGGAACGTGGAGATACCGGCGACGGCGTCCATGTCGAGGCTCACCTGCGCAACATGGAACCCGGCGCGGATCGTGCCGGTCAGCTGCTCGGCGAGGAGCGGGGCGCGCTGCAACGAGCACGGCCGCGTTACGATGATGAACTGATGCGCCGACAACCGCGCTACCAGATCCGCCGCGCTCACGTTCTGGCGCAGGCGTCGTGCCACTTCGGTCAGGGCCTGGTCGCCGACGTGGTGCCCGAGAGTCGCGTTGATGTCCGGGAGATTGCGCACATCGATCAGAATGAGAGCCAGGGGCGTGGCCGCATCGCTTCGTACCCGCTCATCGATGTGACTTTCCGCGAACGCCCGGTTCGGCAGGCCGGTGAGCGCGTCGTGATAGGCGAGATGCGTGATGCGCGTTTCGCGCTCGGCGATGCCGAGCCGCATGGTATTGAGCGCTGAGGCGAGGAGCCTGAAGTCCTTTGGCCCGCGCACGGCCACCGGTTGCTCGTAGCGTCCTTCCTTGATGCGGCTCGCAGCGTCCACGAGCAGGGCGATGGGGCGTGAAGCGCTGCGACCGGCGAGCAAGCCGACACCGACCGCAAGGATCAGCGCGACGGTGCCGATGGCCAGGATCGCCTCGCGCACGTCGCGATACGGCTCGAGCACTGCGTACATCGGCCGCTGCACCAGCACATCGATTTCCTCGGGGCTCGAAGCGAGGCGTCGGGGCACGCTCAGATAGTCTTCCGCGCCGAGGCGCAACCGACGCGCGCCGCGGCTGACGTCGCCGGGGTGGGCGGCCAGCAGCGCCTGGCGCTCCGCCCCACGGAGCGTCGACGCGATGAAGGCAACGCCGCTGCTGTTGCTCGAGACCAGACTGATCTGCGCGCCCACGAGTTCGCTCATGCGCCGCGCGAGCGTGTCGTCCACGGCGAAGCCCATTGCAACCGACGCAATGGGTACGGGTGCGCGGATCTGAGCGAGGAAGAACTGGTAGGGCCTGCCGGCCAGCACCATGACGTGCGGGCGGTCCGAGGCCATGTTCGACGGATCCAGCAGGCGGCGCAGAGAATCTGCGGCAGCGGCGCTCACATCCACGGTGGAGGCCAGGAGCTGCCCGCGCGTATCGAGCAGGACCATGATGTCCGCCCCGATCCGCCGCATGTGGTTGTGCGCGGCCGAGAGCATCGTGGGGCGATCACCGGACGCTACTGCTTCCCGAAACCCGAAGTCCGCGGCCAGCACGCTCACGCCGCTTGCAAGCTGCCCGGCACGGAAGCGGATGAGCTCCTCGACGAACACTGCGCCGGAGGCGAGCTGCTCGACTGCGCGACCTTCCACGGTGCGCTCCACGCGTGCGAGCACTGCGACGAGCGTCACACTTTGAGTGACGACGACCAACCCGATGATCAGCACGAGAAGTCGGTTGCGGAAGCTGCCCATCTTATCGGCTCGAATTGCAGGCCCGGATAGTAGGCATCGAGGTGCGCCCCGGGCGAGCGTTCGAGCGCGGGAATGAGAGATCGGGCACGGGGTGATCACGGGTATGTCGCGCAAATTCGAGGCAATTGCGCTGTTCGCGCTGCTGGGTGCGGCCGTCCAGACCGCCGCGGCGACGCTCACCGTTGCAGTGCGGCAGCGCGACGGCAGCCCGCTGGCCGGCGCCGTACTCACCGCCGAAGCGCAATCCATGCATCCGCCGCCGGTCCCGCCCGTGCACGCCATCGTCGACCAGGTGAACCTCGCATTCGTCCCTGACGTGATCGTGATTCCGGTCGGCTCGACGGTCTCCTTTCCCAACACCGACGCGGTGAGTCACCAGGTCTATTCGTTCTCGAGTGCGCGTCGCTTCCAGCTACCGCTCTATCGCGGCAAGCCGTATCCGCCGGTGCTGTTCGATCAGCCCGGGCTCGTGACGCTCGGCTGCAATATTCACGACAACATGATCGCCTACGTCGTCGTAACGGAAGCGCAGTACTTCGGTCGCACCGACGCGAACGGCACGTGGACCGTACCCGATCTCCCAGGCGGTACGTGGCGCATCAGTCTGTGGCATCCGCAATTGAACGAGGCTGCGAGTGCACTGGAGAGACTGATGACAGTTGACGCGGGCGAGCACGCGGAACTCACCGTGCAGCTTGCGCACGCGCTGCGCCCCGCGCCCTTGCAAGGACGGCCGCACTCTTGGGACGCCTACTAAGTCTCAGCCGCTCTGCACCTGTGGCCGTGCACGCCTGCGCCGGGCTTCTGTGGATGCTGAGCAGCCTCGCGAGCGGAGCCGCGCGCGCAGCCGATTGGGATCTGTCGCTTGACCTGAGCGCGGCCAGTTCCGACGGGCGCAAATCCTACCTGGATGGCGGTCTCGGCAAGCTCAGCACGGATTCGCACGATGCCGCTTTGCAATTCGGCCGCTTGCGCGGCGCGCTGACTCAACCCCTGGGCGAGGTCGTATCGCTGCGGGTCGATGCGTCGCGCTGGGGAAGCCACGACGTGAATCGGATCGACCTGACGGAAGCCTATCTCGAGTACCGGCCGTACCCGTGGGACGGGTTCCGCACACGCGTGCGCGTGGGGGCGTTCTATCCGCCGGGATCGCTCGAGAACCGCGCGGCCGGGTGGGAGACGCCGTACACACTGTCCTCGTCGCCGATCAACGCGTGGATTGCGGAGGAGATACGCCCCGTGGGGCTGGAAGGGCAGGTGCAATGGCTCGGCTCGCGCCTCGGTCGCGATGTCGATCTGGAGCTGGCCGCCGCGCTGTTCGGCTGGAACGACCCGGCCGGCACGCAGATTGCGCGCCATGGGTTCGCGTTGGACGATCGGCAGACCCCGCTCTTCGGGCGCGTTCGTTCGTTGGACTTCGGTGAGGTCACGGCGTACGAGCCGTTCCGCAGGATCGACGGTCGCGCCGGCTTCTACGTGGGCGGGCAGGCGCGCTATCTGGATCGTCTCGCGCTGAGCGCCCTGCACTACGACAACCAGGCCGATCCGACGGCCTATTCGGCGGCGCTCGACGTATACGCGTGGCAGACGCGGTTCGATACCGCGGGCCTGCGCCTCGAATCCGGAGGCGGCTGGACTGGTATCGTGGAGTGGCTCGCGGGCACTACAGCCATCGCCCCCGGGAGTCAGCGGATCGAATGGGCGTTCCGCGCTCGCTCGGGGCTCATCTCCCGCAGTCTTGGCCCGCACATGTTGACGGTGCGCTTCGACAAGTTCGAAGTGGTACACGCGCCTTCGTCCGCCCCCGGGAGTGAGGACGGCCATGCCTGGACGCTCGCGTATTCATTCGACCGCGGGCTCAACTGGCGCTTCTCGCTCGAATGGCTGCGGGTCACGAGCGATGTATCGGCACGGCCCGTGCTGCTGGGAGAGCCCGCCCTCGCAACGGAGAGCAAAGTGCAGGTGGCCGTCCGTTACGCGCTTCACGGCTCGTTCCCGACGCGTTCCATGTCCTCTGGCGGCGCGGGAAGCGCCGCCACGCCTCCCAGCTTCGCTCAGTAGCTGGCAATTGGCAGAATCAGGCCGGGCGTTCGCAGCAATCGATCCAGCTCTGCCGCCGCAGCTACGCGCTCGGCGTGCTGGCACCACCGTTCACCGCCGCACGGCGGGCCACGCACGTACTCAACGCAGTCACATACCCATGAGGAGTGGCCGAGGGGGTTATGCAGATGCTCGACCCGATGGCCCGCGACAAAGTAGGTGCGCTGCCCCGCTGGAACTGGAGCGAGATCAGCCGCCGTGTCGAAAGACCTCGCGCTCAATGTCGTTGGCATCGCTCGCCTCCGGCGTGATCGGGGAATGTCGGCCAGTCGCGCATGGGCTCAAGCAAGTTCGATGCCATGGCGCGCCAGACCCGCGCACACGTTCAAGTGGCTGTTTCTTCACGACCCGCTTGCTACCATGCCCGTCTCTTATTGCACCGTCGTGAACCCGTGCGCGAAGCCTGGAACCAAAATCGCACAGCCGGTGCGCCCGGCGAGGCGAGGTCCGCGCGGGTTCGAATTCGGAGGAGCCGCCGGCCGCCGCCGGCGCAAATGGCACAACACCGAGGATCCGCGGAGAAACCATGAGCCAGGGATCATGTTTGTGCGGCACCGTGCGCTATGCAGTGGACGGTCCGTTCAATTCGATGATGAGTTGTCACTGCTCCATGTGCCGCAAGCAACATGGGTCGGCGTTCGCGACGTACGTCTCCGCGCCGCACGCAAGCTTCCGGTGGCTTGCAGGCGAGAGCGCAACCCTCTCCTATCAATCATCGGTGCAGGGCAAACGAAGTGTCTGCAGCATCTGTGGCTCCGTGACACCCATACTCATGCCCGAGGCGGGTCTCGCGTTGTGCCCCGCGGGCGCACTCGAAGGCGATCTGAACATCGAGCCGCAGGCCCATCTGTTCGTCGGATCGAAAGCACCGTGGCATACCATCACGGACTCGCTCCCCCAGCATGCGGAATATCCGCCTGAATTCGCGGCAACCGGCATTGAGCGTCCGACGGTCGAGCCGAAACCCGGCGTCGTCCAGGGCAGTTGCCTGTGCGGCGAGGTCGCCTTCGAAGCCGAAGGCGAGCCGCTCTTCATGTGGAACTGTCACTGCCAGCGCTGCCGGCGCGCACGCAGCGCCGTGTACGGCACCAATATCTTTTTCCGGCTCGACCAGTTCCGATGGCTGCGCGGTGAGTCGCTGGTGGCGGAGTATAAGGTGCCGGAGGCGCGCTTCTTCGCAACCGCATTCTGCACACGCTGCGGTGGTGGGACGCCCCGCGTTTCCCGTGAGCGATCGATCGTCATCATTCCGGCTGGCGTTCTCGACACAGACCCCGGGATGCGGCCGCAGGCGCACCTCTTCGTTGGGTCCAAGGCGAGCTGGTTCGAGATCACGGACTCTTTGCCACAGCACGCCGAGATGCCACCGCGGTCGTCGTAGCACGGGGTGCACGGGCGCCCTACTGCTCGCGGATTCCTGCGGTGTCGGCGCCTACGGGGATGGTGCTGAGGGCTTGGCTGCCGGAGGGGCGGCCACGGCGTGCCCAGCTGCAGTTGGGCTGGCGGCGAGCTCGGCTATCGCAGGGTCGGGTGCTGCGGCGCTGGGCCTTGGAGTGACGGCAGCTGCCGCGTCGGTTACTACAGGGTCGGTCGCATTTGCCGCGGCGGGCACATCGATCCTGAGCGCTGCCTCCTCGGCCCGCCGTGTCATGACGACGATGCTGATGCGGCGGTTCACAGCGCCGCGGGGATTTTCCTTGTCGAACAGCGCGGATGAGGCGAGGCCGACGACACGTGCCACCTTGCCGCTCGTCAGGCCGGCAGCCTCGAGGGCCCGGCGAGCCGCGTTCGCGCGCTCACTCGACAGCTCCCAGTTCGTGTAGCCGGTGAGTCCCGCATAGGCGGCGGTGTCGGTGTGACCCGTGAGGGCGATTCGGTTCGGGACCGAATTCAGGTAGGGCGTCAGCTCGCGCAGGATCGCTCCCGTGTAGTCCTTGAGACGCGAGCTCCCCAGATCGAACATCGGCCGATTCTGCGCGTCCACGATCTGAATGCGCAGACCGTCGGGTGTGATGTCGAGCAACAGCTGCTCCTTGAACCTGGAGAGCGCCTCGGTCTTGCCGATCGCCTCCCGCAAATCGCGCAGCAGTGCTGCGAGCTGCTTGCGCTCGATTTCGGCGCGTTCTTCGGCTGCCGCTTTCTTCGCATCAGGAGCTGTCGTCGGCTGCTTCACGGGTAAGCCGATCCCGGGCACGGCGCTCTGCAGTACGCGCGGTGCATCGAGCCCCCCACCGAGATTGATCGGACTGGTACTTGCCCCGCCCGGGCCCATCTGTCCCGGAGCAGGCTTGGCGCTCTTGCCCGGTTCCATGCTCGGGTTCTTGAAGTAGTCGAATATCGCCGCGCGCTGCTCCTTCGACACGGACGTCACGAGCCACATCACCAGGAAAAAGGCCATCATCGCGGTGACGAAGTCCGCGTAAGCCACTTTCCAGGCGCCGCCGTGATGCGCAGCCTCGGCGCGCTTGAAGCGCTTGATGATGATCGGGCGCTCGTTCTGTTGCGGAGCGGCCATGACTTACGCAACCGCTTTTGGCTTGGGCTTGGGCTTGTCTTTCAGGTGCGCTTCGAGGTCGCCGAACGTCGGCCGCACTTCGCTGAAGAGGAGCTTGCGCGCGAACTCCACCGCGACCGGCGGAGCGTAGCCGCGCACGCTTGCCACGAGCGCCATCTTCACTACCTCGAAGGCCTTCGCTTCTTCACCCGCGCGGTGCTCCATGGCCGCGGCGATAGGGCCGATGAAGCCGTAGGCGACGAGGATACCGAGGAACGTGCCAACGAGCGCGGCGCCCACCTTGTGGCCGATGGCGGTAGTGCTCGCACCTTCGATGGCGGCCATGGTGTTCACGATCCCGAGCACCGCGGCCACGATGCCGAAACCTGGCAGGGCGTCGGCGACTTTCTGCACGGCGTGGGCGGGCTCGTGCGCCTCCTTGTGGTGCGTCTCGAGCTCGTATTCCAACAGGCTCTCGAGCTCCTGCGGGTCGAGATTTCCACCGACGATCAGTCGCAGGCAGTCGGTGATGAACTCGACCATGTGATGATCGGCGAGGACGTGCGGATACTTCTTGAAGAGCGCGCTCTGGGTGGGGTTCTCGCAATCGTTCTCGATCGCCATGACGCCTTCCTTGCGCATCTTGACCAGGATGTCGTAGATGAGCTTGAGGAGCGTCACGTAGTCTTCGCGCTTGTAGCGCGGCCCCTTGGGGAACCCGATGGCACCCTTGAAGGCGGCCTTCACCACCTTGGGAGTGTTGCTGGTCATGAACGCGCCGAAGGCGGCGCCGACGATGATCAGGATCTCGGTCGGATGCCACAACAGGAGGATGTTGCCACCCTCGAGCATGAAGCCTCCGATCACGCATCCCAGCACGACAAAGGAGCCGATGACTTGAAGCATGCGGGCGGTGACAATCCGGTGGGCGACACGAGCGCAGCCGTGTCGATCCGGATAACGACCGCGAGGACTCAATCTTGAGTCATAACCTGGCCGGCGACCCGCGACGGCGTCACGGTCCGCGATTCACGGTCCGCGATAGGTAGTTCTACTCAACTCATCTGGCTGCAACGCGGCATGGCGCGCCTCGGCCGTGGCGTTGAATCGTTTCGTCCAGGCAAGACACTCCGGCGCAGGCAGGGCGCGGCTGTACCAGTAGCCCTGGGCGTAGTCGCAGCCAACCGCCCGCAGAAACCGGGTGTCCCATTCCGTCTCGACACCCTCGGCGACCACCTGCAGCTTCAGCGCACGCGCCATCTGCATGGTCGATTCCACGATGACGCGATCGCCTTCGCGCGTGCGCATGTTCAGCACGAACGAGCGGTCGAGCTTGAGTGCATAGATTGGCAGGTCGCGCAGATAACCCAGAGAGGAGAACCCCGTCCCGTAGTCGTCGACGGAGATCCGTACGCCCAACTCATGGATCTGCGTTGCGATGCGCAGCGCCCGCGCGGGATCGACCATCATGGCGCTCTCGGTGATCTCGACTTCCAGCCATTCAGGGTACGCCTCGCTCATCTCGAAGAGAGACCGAAGCCGGGCAGGGAACGCCGTGTCCTGCAGGGCGCGCGCGGACAGGTTGACGGCAATGCCCACCTCGAGCCCGCTCTGACGCCAGCGAACGAGCTGCGCGAGCGCCTCGCGCAGCGTCCATTCGGTCAGCGGCAGGATGAGGTCAGTCGCCTCCGCGGCTGCCACGAGCTCCGCGGGACTGACACCACCGAACTTCGGATGCGGCCAGCGCAGCAGCGCCTCGACTCCTGCGACGACTCCGGACCGCAAGTTGATCTTCGGCTGGTAGTGAAGATTGATTCCCCCCGACTGGATCGCACTACGCAGCTCCGTCACCATCGCCAGGCGCCGGCTACTGTGTTGATCGTGCGCCGCGTCGTAGCACTCGTAGGCGGAGCCGCGTCGTTTCGCGGTGTACATGGCTACGTCGGCATGCGTGAGCAGCGTATTCGCGTCCAGCGCGTCGAGCGGGTAGAGCGCGACTCCGATGCTGAGCCCGATATCGATGGCGATGCCGCTGATGTCGATCGGTGTGCTCAAGCTTTCGTGCAGGCGGCGCGAGGTCTCCGCGATGACGGTCACATCGTGGAGATCGGAGAGCACGACGGTGAACTCATCGCCCCCGATCCGGGCGACCAGGCCGCGCTCGCCGAGGGCGGCGCGAAAGCGCCGCGCCACTTCGCACAGCACGCGGTCACCGGCGCTGTGCCCCAGCGAGTCGTTCACTTCCTTGAAGCGACACAGGTCGAGCATGAAGAGTGCGAGCGGCCGGCCCGATTGCCCCCACGCGCGCGCATGCTCGAGGTGTGCGGCGAGGGCCGCGCGGTTCGGAAGTGCGGTCAAGGGATCGTGAGTCGCTTGATACTCGAGCTCGCGCTGCTGCGCTCGGCGATCTCTGATGTCGCGAACGATCGCGGCGTATAGCCGCTTTGCGTCGAGTCTCACGCGGCTGATCGAAATCTCGACGGGGAACGGCACGCCCGCGGCACTCACGGCTTCGCATTCGCAGACGGAGCTGGCGAGACGCTCGAGTGCGTCCGACATCGCTCCCGGCTGCGGCCCGCGCAGGCCCGGAATGAACTGCTCAATGGGCGCCTCGAGCAGCGCCCTGTCGTTGCAGCCGAAGAGACGCGCGGCAGCGGGATTTACACTGTGGATGCGTCCGCTTGCGTCCATGCAAATAATGCAGTCAGTCGAGGACTGTACGATGCTGTCCGGGAGTGCGTTGCGCTTACGCGGGCGCAGCGTGTGGACCAGTGCGCGGACGAGCGAGCGGGCGAGCGCGTGGATGGCGCGCCCGCAGACGGTGGAGGTGGCGCGTAACCACCCGATCCGGCGCTCGGTGCGCATGATGATCTTCCATCCCCTTTTGTCCTGCCGCGCATCGTACGCAGCCCGCCCGCCGGCCAGCTGTGAGCGCGCTCGCAACATTTCGAGCGTTCGACCGCGGAATGCGCGCGCACCCAAATGCGGGCACGGTGAATGTTTCATAACGATTTCGCGTCTTCGCGCGTTGTCATAATTGGAGCGGCAGCGGCCGCTTGCGCGGACTCACATGGAACGCTGTACGGCGCTGGCCGAGCTCAACGAACGCCGCTGACTGCACTCGAGGTGTGCAGGTTCCGGGCTGCCTGCACCAGCGTCGTCCCCCCGCTGCGCGCACTGCTAGACAAACTCCATAGAAACCAGCGTTTGCGCGTTGGCATGGGGGTTGCTTCACGGTCGGCAGAGGAGGGCTCTTCATGGCCGCTGTTGTCCGATTGCACTACACACCCGCGCACGCCGCACAAGGCGCGTGCCTGTGCGGGGCCGTGCGATATGAACTCGAAGGCCCTTTCGGCTCGATGTCGCACTGTCATTGCTCCATGTGCCGTAAGCATCACGGCACTCCGTTCGCGACCTACGTATCCGCATCGCTCAGCGGATTTCGCTGGGTCGGCGGCAAAGACTCGGTGGTTACCTATCGTTCGTCACCCTACGGCACGCGGTGCTTCTGCAGCGTGTGCGGGTCGGTGACCCCCGTCCTCGATTTTGAAACCGGCCTGGCGCTGTGCCCAGCGGGAAACCTCGAAGGTGAGCTCGAGATCCGCCCGCAGGCGCACATTTTCGTCGGCTCAAAGGCGCAGTGGCACTCAATCACCGACCGGTTGCCGCAACATCCGGAGTTCTGAGCGCATGAGTGACACCGCCCCGTCGTACTCGGCAACTCCCGAGCGACCTGCCGATATGCCGCCCTCGCGTATCGTCCACGGAAGCTGCCTGTGTGGCGAGGTGGGATTCCAGATCACCGGGCCAGCGCTGCGCATGGTCAATTGCCATTGCGAGAGCTGTCGTCGCGCGCGCAGCGCCGCCTACTCCTCGAATCTGTTCGTGCCGGTGAAGCAATTTCGCTGGACCCGCGGTGACGGGCAGGTCGTGAGCTACCGCTTGCCCGGGACGCCGTCCTTCGCCACGGCGTTCTGCCGGCGCTGCGGGAGCGACCTCCCGCGTGTGTCACGCGGCGAATCGGTGGTGGTCGTGCCCACCGGCGCACTCGATGGCGATCCGGGTATCCGGCCACAGGCTCACGTGTGCGTCGCGGCCAAGGCGAACTGGTTCGACATCACGGACGGGCTGCCGCAGTACGCCGAGATGCCACCCGTGGTCTAGCCACGACCCCTGATCGAGTGCCGGACGGGCTAAACTGGCCGGCGCGCCCGAGGGGAGGCGCCCGGAGAAGCCCGAATGTTCGAACGTGTCGAGCGCATGCCCGACGATCCCATCCTGGGTCTCATGGCGGCGTTTCGCGCCGATCCGGACCCACGCAAGGTCGATCTGGGCGTCGGCGTATACCGCGATGATCAGGGCGCGACACCGGTCCTCGAGGCCGTGAGGCGCGCCGAGCAGGCGGTGCTGGCTCGCCAGACCAGCAAGACCTATGTCGCGCCCGCAGGCAATGCCGGCTTCAACCAGGCGATGGAGCGCGCCGCATTCGGCGAGGACCACCCGGTGCTCAGCGGCGGCCGGTTGCGTACCGTGCAAGCTCCGGGGGGCTGCGGAGCATTGCGGCTCGGCGCGGAGCTTACCCGCATTGCCGTCGCCGACGCGGTCGTTCAGGTGAGCTCCCCCACCTGGGCGAATCACGTCCCGCTCCTGACCGGCGCCGGTATCAAGCTCGAGCGTTATCCCTACTACGACGCCGCGACGGGTGGGGTCGATTTCGACTCGATGCGGGCGGCACTCGAGCGGCTACCGCTGCGCTCGGTGGTGCTGTTGCACGCCTCCTGCCACAACCCGACCGGCGCGGATCTCTCACCGTTGCAATGGCGCGCGCTGATTCCCGTGTTCGCGCGTCGCGGGCACATCCCGTTCATCGACATGGCATACCAGGGGCTCGGGACGGGCGTGGCGGAAGACGCCTTCGGCATCCGCCTGTTTGCCGCCGAGCTCCCCGAGCTGCTGGTGGCCGTGTCGTGCTCGAAGAACTTCGGGCTGTATCGCGAGCGCACCGGTGCGCTGCATGTCCTCTGCGCGAGCGCCGCAGCGGCGGACGCGGTGCTCAGCCAGCTGGTACGCATCGCGCGCACGATCTATTCGATGCCGCCGGACCACGGCGCGGCGATCGTGCACGAGATCCTGGGGAGCGACGCGCTGCGCAGCACGTGGCTCGAAGAAGTGGGCGCGATGCGCACCCGCATTGCGAATCTGCGGCGCGAAACGGTGAAGCAGCTCCGGCAGGCATGCCCGCAGCGCGATTTCTCGTTCATCGAACGGCAGCGCGGAATGTTTTCGTTCTTGGGCGTGAGCGTGGACCAAGTGCGTGCGCTGCGCGAGCAGCATCATGTCTACATGACCAACGACGCCCGCATCAACATCGCCGGCCTCCGGAACGACAACCTCGAATACTTCGCGCAGTCCGTCGCCCGAGTGCTCACGGCCGCGACTTGACACCCAGGCCAGGACGGCGGCGCGCACCATGAGCAAGTCCTCGCTTTACGTCCAGGTGCTGATCGCCATCCTCGCCGGCGTGCTGCTCGGATATTTCTTCCCGCACGCCGGGGCGGCGATGCAGCCGCTCGGCGAGGGCTTCATCAAGCTCATCAAGATGCTGATCGCGCCGATCATCTTCTGCACCGTCGTGCTCGGTATCGCCGGCATGGAGGATATGAAGAAGGTCGGTAAGACCGGCGGTCTCGCACTCGTGTATTTCGAAGTGCTGAGCACGCTCGCACTGATCGTCGGGCTGATCATCGTGAACGTCGTGCGGCCGGGCGCAGGCATGAACGTCGACCCGGCCGGTCTCGACGCGAGCGCGGTCGCGCAATACACGGCGCCCGGGAAGCTGCAGGGCGTCACGGAATTCCTCCTCGGCATCGTTCCAACGAGTGTCGCGGACGCCTTTGCGAAAGGCGATGTCCTGCAGGTGCTGCTGGTCTCGATTCTCTTCGGCTTCGCGCTGCATGCTCTGGGGGCTCGCGCGAACCTGCTCTTTGATTTCATCGAGCGCCTGTCCGCCGTACTGTTCGGAATCGTGGCGCTCATCATGCGCTTCGCACCGGTCGGCGCGTTCGGTGCGATGGCGTTCACCATCGGCAAGTACGGCATCGGTACGCTGCTGTCGCTTGGAAAGCTCATGGCGTGCTTCTACGCCACGTGCTGCGTGTTCGTATTCGGCGTGCTCGGACTCATTGCGCGGCTGCACGGGTTCCGCATCTGGGGCTTGGTCCGCTACATCAAGGAAGAGTTGTTCATCGTGCTCGGCACGTCTTCGTCGGAATCCGTGCTGCCGCGCATGATCGCGAAGCTCGAGGGCCTCGGCGTCGCACGGTCAGTCGTGGGTCTGGTGATTCCGACCGGCTATTCCTTCAACCTGGATGGCACGGCGATCTACCTTACGATGGCTGCGGTATTCATCGCACAAGCAACTGACACCCACCTCGATGTTTTGCATCAGCTCGCACTGCTGATGGTGTTGCTGCTCACGTCAAAGGGAGCGGCTGGCGTGACCGGCAGCGGCTTCATCGTCCTCGCCGCGACGCTCGCGGCGGTCGGCCAAGTGCCGGTGGCCGGCGTCACGCTGATTTTCGGCATCGATCGCTTCATGTCGGAGGCCCGCGCGCTCACGAACCTGATCGGCAACGCAGTGGCAACCATCGTGGTCGGCAAGTGGTGCCGGCAAGTCGACGAGGCGCGCCTGCGCGCGCAGCTGGAGCCCGCTTCAGCAGAACTGAAGGAAGCTTTACCACCCTGAAACACAAGTCGTGCGCGGCTTGCCAGTATGAGCCTACCGCAACAGGAGGCTCCCATGTACCGCATCGCTCGCACTATTCCTACCTTGCTCGGCGCGATCAGCTTCGCGTTCGGGTTCGTAAACACGGCGCACGCCGCGGCCGTGGATGACGCTATTCCCAGGGAGAGGGTCACGTACAGCGACTTGAACCTCGATGATGCGACAGGCGCTGCGACGCTGTATCGCCGCATCCGGGAAGCCGCGTACCACGTTTGCAGCTCGTATTCAGCCGACGATCCGTTCGTCCAGATTCTGCGCAGAAGCTGCATTGCGCACGCGATCGGAGCCGCCGTAGAAACGGTCAACCACCCGAAGCTCACCGCGCTGCACGGCGCGCGAACCGATCGGCGCGCACTCGCGGCATCGAACCGCGCGGTGCCTTCGCTCTGAGTGTCGTGATGCCCGCGGCCGCAAGGCTGCGCTGGGCGGGCGCAGTTCTTGCGAACTGCGGCCGGCGTTTGCGCGGCGGGCCCCGCTGACCGGGGTGCCGCGGGGAATCTGGCTTCGGCCCGGCTCGACCGGGCCCAGCCTCAAGGTCAGGTGCTTTCGTTTGTCGCCTCGCCATGACAGCATGGTGGCGACGGAGGCACGTTGATACAGAGTACTGGCCGTCGGGTCAAAAGAACCAGACGCGCGACCAACACAGCGTTCCCAGCGTTCCGCCGGCTGCCGCTCGGGAGCCTGCGCGTATTCGTCGCGGTGGCGGAGGCGCTGTCTTTCACGCGCGCCGGGCACGCACTCGGAATCACGGCGGGCGCGGTCAGTATGCAGGTCCGCTCGCTCGAGGAGTATCTGCAGGCTCCGCTGTTTCTACGGCGCGGGCGCGTGGTGCAACTCACCGCCGAAGGGGCACGCCTATTGCCGCGCGTACGCGACGGCCTCCAGCAGCTGGAGCTGGCGATCGACGAGGCGCGGACCGATCGCCGCAGCGGCCCGCTCATGCTGAGCACCATTTCCTCATTCCTGCAGCAGTGGTTACTCCCGCGCCTGCCACAGTTCACTCAAAAGCATCCCGACATCGATCTGCGCGTGCACACCTCCCCGCTACTGGTGGATTTTCTGCGGTCGGACGTGCAGGCGGCCATTCGCTTCGGGACCGGGAACTGGCCGCAGCTGCATGTGGAGAAGATTTTGGATGAATGGCTGCTCGCGGTGTGTACCAAGGAGTTGCTGGATCGCCATGGTGTCATACGCGACCGCGACGATCTGAAACGCTATCCGCTGCTGCATTCGAAGACGGAGCCCTGGAGTGTCTGGCCCAAGCTCACTCTGTCGGCGGACGAGTGGGCCCCACGCGGGGCATCGTTCGATGATTCCGTCACGGTGATTCGCGCGGCCGAAGCCGGGCACGGCGTGGCGCTCGGGCGCTGGAGCCTCGTCGCGAACGAAGTTGCGCTGGGACGGCTCGTGATCGCCAGTCCCGTCATCGTTCCTGCCCCCCGCGCATACTTCTTTGTGTGTCCGTCTGCGTATGTCTCACTGGAGAAAGTCGCATCGTTTCGAGCGTGGGTGACGCGTCAGGCCCGGGAGGCACCGCTCCCCCACGCACGTCCATGACGAAGTGGCGTATCGCATTCGGGCTCGCGGCGGCGGCTGTGCTTCTGGCGGGCACCGGTGCATACGTGCTGCTACGACCGCATATTCATCGTACGGCTATTGGCGGGTTTCTGCGTTTGGTGCTCGAGGATTACACAGTGATGGAGCTGAACACCGACACGGAAGTGCGCGTCGAGTACGGCAGGTCGTTGCGCACCGTCGAGCTGGATCGGGGTGAGGCGACGTTCCGTGTGGCGCGCGATGCGAAGCGGCCGTTCGTCGTGATCGCCGGCGATACCGCGGTGCGCGCCCTCGGCACGCGGTTCAACGTTCGCCGCTTGCCTGAAGTCACCGAGCTGATCGTCGTCGATGGGTCAGTCGCCGTCGGCGCGGCGGCGGACCTCGCCCGTGGCGGATCATCGCTCCCCGCGTCCCTTGAGCACCTGAGGGCGGGGCAGGGGGC
>FTED01000751.1_pt1 | contig 17897 bp, 13 predicted proteins | sample 1640121 | NCBI WGS metagenome assembly FTED01 (sample SAMEA3914816, study PRJEB12502) | metagenome | biome: forest; material: soil | place: USA | collected 2011-09-16 | depth 0.3 m
AGGTGAGCTGACCGAACGCAACGAAGTGCAGGACGACACGGAGCAGCTCAATCTCCTGGTGACCGGCGAGGTCGAACACTTGCGCACCGACGTGGCGCACGCAGTCGATCTCACGGAGCTGCGCCAGCACCTTGCCGCGCGCCTCGATACGATCAACGCGCACCTGCAGGATTTCCGCAGCCGCGAGGATGCTCGGGTCAAGACCTATCGCGAGCGTGTCGAGCGGATGCGGACCCGCATCTCCGCGCTGGAACGCGAGAGTCGCAGCCTCCACGAGAGTCTCCGCGAAGAGCAGCGCATGGCGCTGATCGACGCGCTCACCGGCATTCCGAACCGGGCCGCCTACGACGACCGCATCGAGCAGGAATTCAAGCGCTGGAAGCGCTTCTCGCGACCGGTGAGCATCGTTGCGTGGGATATCGATCGCTTCAAGGCTATCAACGATGCGTACGGTCACAAGGCAGGCGACAAGGTTCTGCGCGTCATCGGCCAGCATCTCGCCTCGAACGTGCGCGATACAGACTTCGTCGCGCGCTACGGTGGGGAAGAATTCGTCATGCTGCTCGTGGGCACCCCAGCCGAAGAGGCACACACGGTCGCTGACAAGATTCGCCGCGAAATCTCCCAGCTGGGCTTTCACTTCCACGACCACCCCGTTACCGTCACCACCTCGTGCGGCATTACGAGCTTCACGGGAGCCGACTCGCCCGACATCCTCTTCGACCGCGCCGATCGTGCCCTCTACCGCGCCAAAGAAGCGGGCCGCAACTGCTGTGTAGTAGGCTGACAGTCGGCGCGACCGCGAGGGTTGCCATTGGTTTCATCTGAAACTAAATTGGCGCAAACCCCCGGAGCCCGTCATGAAGCACTACATCTCCCCCTCTCACGTCCAAGGCAGCGCCTCGCGTCAGGCCCATGCCGATCTGCCACCCGGCACCTACGAGCGCGAGATCAGCAAGGAGGGCTTCTTCGGACCCGCAGCGCACCTCTATCACCGCCATCCGCCGACCGGCTGGGTGGCGTTCGAAGGCCCCTTGCGCCCGCATGCCTTCGATTTCGCACGTGTGGCCGAGCAAGCCGCGCCTGCGCCGTGGGCGGCGCCCGAGATGCTGAGCAACGCCGCGGTACGCGTGCGCTTCTGGCGCAGCGCCGCCGGCAACATGGATCACCTCGCGCGCAATGCGGATGGCGACGAGCTCCTCTTCATCCACGCGGGTGCCGGCGAACTGTACTGCGATTTCGGACACATGAGCTTCGCGGTGGGAGACTACATCCTGCTGCCGCGTGGAACGATGTGGCGCCTCGAGTGCCGCCAACCCTTCGCGGCGCTCGCGATCGAGGCGGTGAATTCCAGCTACACCCTGCCGGATAAGGGTCTGGTCGGTCGGCATGCGATCTTCGATCCGGCCATGATCGATGTGCCGCAGCTCGACGAGGCGTTCCGCGCTCAGCAAAGCGACCGCGAGCGCTGGCAGGTGCGAGTGAAACGACGCGCCGCACTGTCCACCATCACCTATCCCTTCAATCCGCTCGATGCAGTCGGGTGGCACGGCGATCTGAGCGTCGCGCGCATCAACGTGAAGGACATCAGACCGCTCATGAGCCATCGCTACCATGTGCCGCCGTCCGCCCATACGACCTTCGTCGGCAATCGCTTCGTCGTCTGCACCTTCGTGCCACGCCCCTTCGAGTCCGACCCTGGCGCGCTCAAAGTGCCCTTCTTCCACAGCAACGATGACTATGACGAATTTCTGTTCCTGCACGCAGGAAGCTTCTTCTCGCGCGACAACATGCGTCCTGGGATGGTGACGCTGCATCCCGCAGGTTTCACACACGGCCCCCACCCGGCGGCCCTGGCCAACATGCTCACGCAAGCGAAGCCGGCCACCGACGAGGTGGCGGTGATGATCGACGCCCGCGATGCACTCGATATCTGCGAGGCGGCGCGTGGCCTCGAGTGGGACGGGTACGTCGACAGTTGGCGCACGCCCGCGCCCACAGCGTCGCGATGAAACTCGCAAGCCGCAAGGGCGGTGGACGCGATGGACAGCTCGTGGTCGTGGACCGGGAGCTGTCGCGTTACGTCGCTGTCCCGGACGTTGCCCCGACGCTGCAGTCCGCGCTCGATCGGTGGAGCGAGGTAGAGCCTCGCCTGCGCGCGGTAGCCGCTGAGCTCAGTGCGCGCGGGCGCGAGGATGCGCGGCCGTTCAACGCCCGGGAGTGTGCGGCGCCTCTGCCGCGCGCCTATCACTGGGCGGACGCAAGTGCCTACGTCAATCACATCGCGCTCGTACGCAAGTCGCGCGGCGCGGACATGCCGGAGTCGTACTGGCACGATCCACTCATGTATCAAGGCGGCTCGGACGATCTGCTCGGTGCGTGCGACGATGCGCACTTCGTGAGCGAAGAACATGGCATCGACCTGGAAGCCGAGGTTGCCGTCGTCACGGATGACGTCCCGATCGCCACGTCGCCTGCAGATGCCGCCGGCCACGTGCGGCTGATCATGCTGGCCAACGACTGGAGCCTGCGTGGCCTGGTGCCCGGTGAGCTCGCGAAAGGCTTCGGCTTCTACCAGTCAAAGCCCGCAACGGCGTTCTCGCCCGTCGCCGTCACGCCCGAGGAGCTGGGGAGCGCCTGGCGCGGCGGTAAACTTCATCTGCCGCTCGTCAGCCAGGTGAACGGAACGCTGCTCGGCCGCCCGAACGCCGGTGTCGACATGACGTTCGACTTTTTCAGTATCATGGCCCATGCCGCGCGCACGCGCCGCCTCGGCCCGGGCACCATCATCGGCTCGGGCACCGTGTCGAACGTGGATCGGTCCGTGGGCTCTTCGTGCCTCATCGAGCGTCGCACGCTTGAGCAACTCGAGCACGGCGCCGCGCGCACGCCCTACCTTTGCTTCGGAGACCGAGTTCGCATCGAAATGCTTGACGCCGCCGGCCACAGCATCTTCGGTGCCATCGATCAGCGAGTCGCACGCGCCTGAAGGTGTGGCATTCCCTGCATGGCGCGCTGGCGGTATTCTGTTTGCGCCCTATTCCCCGCAGAGGACTCACATGGGTGAATTCGCAACCATCATGGCGCGCGACGGCCATGAGTTCCGAGCCTATCTGGCGGCACCGCCGGGCCAGCCGCGCGGCGCCATCGTCGTCATCCAGGAAATCTTCGGCGTCAACGCACATATCCGCAACGTCACCGACGGCTACGCTGCGGAGGGCTACGTCGCGATCGCGCCGTCTTTGTTTGACCGCGTCCGCCGGGGCATCGAGCTCGGCTATACGCCACCGGAGATGCAGGAAGGGTTCGGCTACGTCATGCAGCTCAAGCCCGAGGACGTGCTGAAGGACGTCGCGGCGGCCATCGCCGTCGTCAGGCACGCGGGCCGGGTCGGCGTGGTGGGCTATTGCTGGGGAGGGCGTGTCGCATACGTCGCGGCGGCCGAGTTGCCGCTTGCAGGGGCAGTGTCGTATTACGGGGGCGGCATCACACAAGTGCTCGACAAGAAGCCCAAAGTGCCCGTGATGTACCATTTTGGCGAACGGGACAAGCACATCACGGCTGCGGACGTCGAGAAGATCAAGGCGGCGCATCCAGAGGGCATCTTCCATGTCTACCCCGCGGATCATGGCTTCAGTTGCGACATGCGCGGGAGCTACGATGCCCCGAGCGCGGCGCTGGCTCGCAAGCGCTCGCTCGAGTTCTTCGCCCAGCACGTGGCGGGCGAGAAAGCCGCCAGCGAGCGTCGCTAAATGAACCTGCAACTCAAAGACCCGAACCTGCTGCGCACGCGCGGCTACCTCGACGGCGAGTGGGTCGATGCGGACAACGGCGGTACGCTCGAGGTGCACAATCCGGCAACCGGAGGCAAGCTCGGCACGGTACCCAACATGGGCGCGGCGGAGACGCGCCGCGCGGTCGGCGCTGCGGCTGCAGCGATGCCCGCCTGGGCGCGCAAGACAGCGAAGGAGCGCGCCGCAATACTGCGCCGCTGGTATGACCTCATGATGGCGCACCAGGACGACCTCGCCGTTCTCATGACGGCGGAGCAGGGTAAGCCTCTCGCTGAATCCAAAGGCGAAATCGCCTACGCCGCGAGCTTCATCGAGTGGTTCGGTGAAGAGGGCAAGCGCCTCTACGGCGACCTCATTCCCGGGCACCAGCCGGACAAGCGCATCCTCGTACTGCGCCAACCTATCGGCGTAGTCGCTGGAATCACGCCATGGAATTTCCCCGCCGCGATGATCGCGCGGAAGGTTGCGCCTGCGCTCGCGGCCGGCTGCACGTTCGTGTGCAAACCAGCCACCCAAACGCCCTATTCCGCGCTCGCAATGGCCGAGCTCGCAGCGCGCGCCGGGGTTCCCCGCGGTGTGCTCAACGTGCTCACCGGGAGCGCGGCCGCGATCGGTGGCGAAATGACCTCCAACCCCATTGTCCGCAAGCTCACGTTCACGGGCTCGACCGCCGTGGGCAAGAAGCTCATGGCCCAGTGCGTGGGTACTCTGAAGAAGCTTTCGCTCGAGCTCGGCGGCAATGCGCCTTTCATCGTCTTCGAGGATGCCGACCTCGACGCCGCCGTTCAAGGCGCCATCGCGAGCAAGTACCGCAACACCGGTCAGACATGTGTGTGTGCGAACCGGCTGCTGGTGCAGGGATCGGTTTACGAGGAGTTCGCCCGCAAGCTCACTGCCGCGGTTGCGCGGCTCCGGGTAGGCGATGGTCTGCAGGGTGAAACGGATCAGGGGCCACTCATCGACGCGAACGCACTCGCGAAGGTGGAGGAACACATCGCGGACGCCGTCGCGAAGGGTGCGCAGATCGCGCTCGGGGGCAAGCGTCACAAGCTCGGTGGTACATTCTTCGAGCCCACCATCATGACCCATGTCAACCCGAACATGCTGGTCGCGCGCGAGGAAACCTTCGGCCCCGTGGCGCCGTTGTTCCGTTTCGAAGGCGAGGCGGAGGCGGTGCGAATGGCGAACGATACCGAGTTCGGGCTTGCCGCCTATCTCTATACGCGCGATCTGGCCCGCTCGTGGCGCGTGTCCGAGGCGCTCGAATATGGCATCGTCGGCCTCAACACCGGCATCATCTCCACGGAGGTCGCGCCTTTCGGGGGCGTCAAGGAATCCGGCGTAGGGCGCGAAGGGTCGAAATATGGGATTTTGGATTACACTGAGCTCAAGTATGTATGTGTTGGCGGCATCTGAACCGGAAGAAGACTCAGGCCAGAGCGCCCGACGCACAGACTCGGCGGTGGCGTGCGGCCGTGAGGTCATCCTAGACCCATGAGCTCCATGCGCTACGTGAGCTCCCCGGATTTCCGCCACGACAGCGCCGAGCGCATCGGGATCCTGCTGGTGAATTCGGGCACGCCGGACTCGGCGCGACCGCGCGACGTGCGACGGTTCCTCGCCCGGCTTTTGTCTGATCCGCGCGTCGTCGAGCTGCCCCGCATTCTGTGGTTGCCGATTCTGTACGCCGCCATCCTGCCGCTGCGCCCACGTATCATGTCGCGCAAGTACCAGAAGATCTGGACGGCGCAGGGCTCGCCCCTGGTTGCACTCTCGTCGCGCCTGCGCGCCGAGCTTTCAACCACGCTTGCGCAGCGCATTCTCGCTCCGCTGTCGGTGGAGCTGGGTATGCTTTACGCGCGCCCTACCGTGTCTGAAGCGCTCGGGAAGCTCCGCGAATCCGGCACGCAGCGCATCCTGGTGCTGCCGCTATTCCCGCAATACTGCGGCGCGAGCACGGGCGCCGTGTACGACCAGGTGAGCTCCGAGCTGCGGCGTTGGCGCTGGCTGCCGGAGCTGCGCTTCATCGCGGACTATCACGATCATCCGGGGTACGTGGACGCGCTACGCGCGAGCGTGGCCGAGCAGTGGGAGACGCAAGGGCGCACCAAGCACCTGCTGATCTCCTTCCACGGCATCCCGGAAAATTATTTCCACAGCGGCGATCCCTATTTCTACAAGTGCCGGCAGACCGCGCGCCTGCTCGCGGACGAGTTGATGCTGCGCGATGACGAGTGGAGCGTCAGTTTCCAGTCGCGGTTCGGCCCCGGCTCATGGCTCAAGCCGTACACGATTGAGAGGATGGCCGAGCTCCCCCGGCGGGGGATCGACGAGATCACGGTCGTGTGCCCCGGCTTTGCGGTCGATTGCCTCGAGACGCTCGAGGAGATCGACATCGAGAACCGTGTGCGCTTCCTTGCCTCCGGCGGTCGCAGGTTCGTCTACGTTCCGGCGCTGAGCGCGCGCCCCGAGCACAGCCGGTTCCTCGCGGATCTGATCGCTCAGCATTGCCAGGGCTGGACGCACGGTGCGCTCGTGCCCGCGCAGGCGGGCGCCGCACGCGGCACTTCGGCTTAGCCCCAGCGCGTGCTCGGACGTTTTCATGAGGTGAGTATTGCGACCGCCGACATCCGGGCGTCGGTCGAGTTCTACGAGGGCCTCGGCTTCTCGCAGGCGCAAACGGGTGATGCGTGGTCTCATCCGTACGGCGTACTCACGGACGGCCGCGTCTACCTCGGTCTGCATCAACGCCGTTCCCCGTCACCCGCGCTCACCTTCGTGCATGCGGAGATTGCGGAGTACGCGACGACGCTCGAATCCCGTGGCATCCACCTCGACGTGCGCAAGACCGGCGAGGATGTGTTCAACGAGATCGGCTTTCGCGATCCGACCGGTCAGAGCGTGAGCGTGCTCGAAGCGCGAACGTACTCGCCGGCCCCCCGGCGCTCGCGCCAGGACTCGCTGTGCGGCTACTTCACCGAGTTCAGCATTCCGGCGGCGGACTTCGAGGCCGCGCAGGCATTCTGGGAACCGCTCGGCTTCGTCGCCACCGAAGAGCCGGACGCGCCGTACGAGCGTTTGCCGCTGACCAGCGACCATCTGGACATCGCTTTCCACCGCCCGCCCACGTTCAGCCGCCCGCTGTTGGTATTTCGCGCCCCGGACATGCGCTCGCGGCTCGCCCAGCTGCGGGAGCTGGGGGTGAGCGTTTCTGCGCAGCTCCCCGGCGGCCTCGACTCCGCCGCCAACGGCCTCATTGAAACGCCCGAGGCGACAGCGCTGCTGTTACTCGAAGGCGAAGACTGAGCGACGCGAGCCGCCGCTCACGGACATCTTCCCGAGCGTCGCAGCAACAGTCCGGCGAGTCGTGCGCTCGCCTCGTCGCAATCGCACCGGGACGGTGTTGTGGGCGATGAGCGTAGTACGTGCTTCTTGTCGCATAATGCGCGATTGCGCGTCTTTGCTGAAAGAGATTCCATGCGCCAAGCGAAGCTGCTCCTGATCACCGCCGTGCTTCTGGTGTGCTCGGCTCATGCGGATGAAGGCATGTGGACGTTCCACAACTTCCCAACCTCCCTCGTAGAGCAGCGCTACGGCGTACGGCTCACGCCCGCGTGGCTCGATCACGTGCGCCTCTCCACAGTGCGCCTCGCAAACTGCACGGCCTCCTTCGTAGCGCCAACTGGCCTGATCCTCACGAATTTCCACTGCTCGTGGGACTGTCTGGAGCAGCACTCGACCAAGGAAAAGAGCCTGCTGCATGACGGGTTCCTCGCGAACGGACGTGAGCAGGAGATTCGCTGCGAGACGCAGGTGGCCGACGTGCTGATGAGTTACGAAGATGTGACCGCGCACGTGGCGGCCGCGATCCAGGGTCTCGATGACAAGAAAGCGAACGACACGCGCAAGAAGACGCTGACGCAACTAGAGCAGGCGTGCGAACAGGCCAGTCGCAACGACCGCAAGACCGGGCCGCTCAAATGCGAATCCGTGAACCTCTACCAGGGCGGCCAATACTGGCTCTACAAGTACAAGCGCTACGACGACGTACGCCTCGTGTTTGCACCCGAAAGCGGCAGCGCGGAGTTCGGCGGCGACCCGGACAATTTCCAGTTCCCGCGCTGGTGCCTCGACATGTCCGTGCTGCGCGCCTACGACGCGCACGGCAAGCCCGCTGCCACACCGAACCATCTGAAGATCAATTTCGCGGGCGCCGACGCCGGCGCGCCGGTATTCGTCTCGGGTCACCCCGGGTCGACCGACCGCCAGCTGACGCTCGCCCAGCTCAGATTCCTGCGTGACGAGGATCTGCCGCAAGTGCTCGTACGCAGCTCCGAGCTGCGCGGACGCTATCTGCAGTTCGCGAAGACCGGCCCGGCAGCCGAGCGGATCACCGAAGCCCCGCTGAGCAGCCTGGAGAATTCCCTGAAGGTCCGGCGCAAGCAGCTCGACGCCCTCCACGAGGACGCCCTTTTCGACCGCAAGACGCAAGAGCAAGCCGCACTCAAGGCTAAGATAGCAGCGGACCCGGCGCTGGCGCGCTCCTTCGGGGACCCGTGGGCCGACATCGCCAAGGCAGAAGCCGTCGAGCGCACGCTGACCCTGCCGTACACGTTCCTCGAAGGCGGCGCCGGCTTCAGCAGCCGCCTGTTCCGCTATGCGCGCACCGTCGTGCGCGGCGGCGTCGAACGAGCCAAACCGAACGAGGACCGCCTGCGCGAATTCCGCGACACCGCGCTCCCCCGCATCGAGCAGCAGCTCGCGGCAGCGGTTCCCATCTATCCGGAACTCGAACAGCTCACCCTGTCGTTCTCGCTCGAGCGGATGCGGGAATGGCTGGGGCCGGACGATCCGACCGTTCGCCAGCTCCTCAGCAAGGAGTCCCCCGAGAAACTCGCCGCGCGCCTGATTGCCGGCTCGAGGCTGGCGGACCCGAAGGTTCGCATGACGTTATGGCGCGGCGGCGCCCAGGCGGTCGACAGCGCGGCCGACCCGATGATCGCCATCGCGAAACTGGTCGATGCGCGCGCTAGAGACATTCGCAAGCACTACGAAGACGAAGTCGAAGCACCCGTGCAGGCCGCGTCGGAGAAGATCGCCAAGGCGCGCTTCGCAGCCTACGGCACCACGGTCTATCCCGATGCGACCTTCACCTTGCGACTGAGCTTCGGTGCCGTGCAGGGCTGGGTCGAAAACGGTCGCCCTGTCGCCCCCTTCACGCAACTGGGACGCCTGTTCGAACGCGCCACCGGCGTGGAGCCCTTCGCCGTTCCGGACAGCTGGCTCAAGGTCAAGGACCGGCTCGACGTGAACACCCGGTTCAACCTCTCGACCAACAACGACATCGTGGGCGGCAACTCCGGGAGTCCCCTCATCGATGCGCACGGGGATATCGTCGGCCTCGTGTTTGACGGCAATATCCACTCGATTTCCGGCTCTTTCTGGTTCGACGCCGAAAAGAACCGGACGGTCGCGGTGCACCCGGCGATCATCCGCGAAGCTCTGTCCAAGGTGTACGGTGCGCAGGCGCTACTCAAGGAGCTCGAGTGAGGCCGCACGGGGCGGGCCCGCCCGAGGCACCGATCGACGGTGCCGGTCACCTCAGGGGCCGGGCTCACCCGAACGCGCGACGATACGAAACTTCACCTTGATCTCATCGAGCACGTGCAGCGCCCCACCGGCCGCAGTGAAGGGTGTGAGTCCAAGCTCCGTCTGCTTGAGTGCAAGCTCACCTGCCACCTTGAGCTCATTGCCGGACTGCTCGTAGCGCAGCGGCACTCCGAACACGCGCATCTGGTCGCGAACCGTCACGCGCACCTGCGCCTGCAGCCCCTCCGGCGTACGCTCAATGCGCTCCGACTGCAGCGTGATCTCCGGATAGTGCTCGGCATCGAGCAGGGCCGCGCCCAGCATGTTGTTGCGCGTGCCTTGCTTGGCCGAGTCCGGCACGTCCCGTGGAAAGTCGGGCCCTTCCAATGACCGCAGGTCGGGCTCGTCCACCGCAAGCTCGTTCACTGGCACGTGCACCTCGAACGATGAGTGCGTCAGATCCTGCGGCACGAATGCCGTCCCCATGAGAGCGTGTGAAGCCACGACGTGATTGTGACCCAGGCGCGCCAAGGCGCCGCCGCGATAGACCAGCACCGTGAGAAGCGATTCATCCTGTACGATCCGGAATGGCAACCCCTCGTGCGGCACCGCCGGCTGCCGCGGGACGGGTACTGCCGGGGGCGCCGTCTCGCGCGGCGGTCTGCTGGGGCATCCCGTGAGCACCAGCACGAGGAGAACCCCCCCCGCTGCCCGGATTTTGAAAGCCGCGTTCACGCGCTTAAGCTTAAACACATGACCATTCGGAACACCACCCTGCGCTGGGGCGTACTCGCTCAAGTGCTGCACTGGACGATCGTCGCTCTGATCATCGTGCAGGTGACCCTCGGCAGCATCGCGCACGACCTGCCGCTGGGCATGGAGAAGCTCGCTACCCTCGCGCGGCACAAGTCCGTCGGCATCACCATCCTGATGCTGGCCGCGATCCGTCTGCTGTGGCGCTGGTTCAACCCGACGCCACCGCTCCCGGGGACACTTAAGCCGTATGAACGCTTCCTCGCGCGCTTCACGCATGCAGCGTTGTATGTGCTGCTGTTCGCGCTGCCGTTGTCGGGCTGGATCATGTCCTCAGCGCGCAATTTTCGGGTCAGCTGGTTCAACGTGTTCCAGCTGCCGGATCTCGTATCACCCAACCGGCCTCTTTACGATGCGATGCACGAGACGCACGAGGTGCTCGTCTGGGCACTGGGGGCCATAGCGATCCTGCACGCCGGGGCTGCACTCAAACACCACTTCATCCTCAAGGACGACGTCCTGCGCAGGATGCTGCCCTTTACCCGCACCCGTTCCTGAGGAGTCCTCGATGATCTCCAAGCCCGTTTGGGCGCTGCGCGCCGCCCTGCTGTCGCTGGTCGCCACGAGCTTGGGTGCGACCGCTCCGCCCCCCGCCGCGACTGCCGCGAAACCCGTTGCTAGCGCCGCGTCTGCTGCGGCGCCCGCGGCAGCCGGGGTGGCCACCACCTATGGGCTCGACCCCGCGAAGAGCGTGCTGGAGTTTCGCTTCATGCAGGCCGGCGCCGAAAACAAGGGTCACTTTTCAAGATTCACGACCGCGTTGAACCTCTCGGATGCGAGCCTCGCGAGCAGCAAGCTCGAGGTCACGATCGAGATGAGCTCGCTCGATACGGCTGACAAGGAACGCGACGGAATCCTGCGCGGCGTCGACCTGTTCAATGTCGCGAAATTTCCGCGGGCGAGGTTCACCGCTACGCACATCACTCGCACCGGTGCCGGGCACTACGAGGCCGCTGGCAAACTGACCATTCGCGAGGTGACCCGTGACGTGCGCGTGCCGTTTACATTCGAGGTCAAGACGGAACCGGGCGGCGCCGTCGGCTACATGACGGGTAAAACCACCCTCAAGCGGCTGGATTTCGGAGTCGGGCAGGGCGAATGGAAGTCCACCGAGTGGGTTGCGAACGAAGTGCCGGTGTCCTTCTCACTGCGGCTGCCCGCACCGAAGGGGTGACGGCGAGCGCGCTTCAGTACGGTCGCGTCTTGAGTTTTGACGTGCACAGATCGTAGATCGAGCTCATCAGCATCTGCACCGAGTGAGTCATCGCCACCTCGATCCCCTTGAGCGCCGCCTGCCGGATAGCTTCGCTGACGGCCGCGATCTGCTCCTCGCTCAGACTTTCGGGCATCCGCGTAGTGATCTGGACCGAGGGCACTTCTTCGACGATCTGCCTCAGGATCTGATAGACGCAATGCGCCTTTGCCCGCATGAGCGACTCGTCGTCGCCGAACAACGACCCGATCGTAATCAGCCCGTCCACCGTTTTGTCGTGAGTCTGCTCCCACTCACGTTCGGTGCCGAAGGTGGCGTATATCACTTCGCCCATGGCGACCCTCTTGAATTGCGTTGCAGAAGGTGCCGCAAGTTCCGTTCCTATCGGGCGGGAAACCGCTCTCCGGCGGTGAGAATTCACCAGGATGAGCCATCCCGCCGTGTGATGCGCCCGCGCGCGTGCGGGGGACTCCACACCAATTCCCCGGCGGGAGCATCGCGCGGTTGACGCCGATCCTGGTGAGCCCCAGCGCATCGCTGAGTCGGCGCTTCTCGCGCGGCAACACTTGTGAGTGGTACGGCGCCGGATAGTTCGTGGCGGTACGCGGCTCGACTGTGGCGGGGTCGAGCGCCGGCTCGTGCAACGTCATGACAGGCTGCTCCGTGCGATTGGCAACCTGATGCGGGTGTGATCCTCGCGCTCATCGTGACCGCCGCTGCGATTGACTCGCGCTGCGGATTTGCCCGAGCATGCCACACCCCGCATGACGGCAATACTCAATGATGTCGGCGAGTGCGTCGATGCCGTGTTGCGCCGGCTAGGTCCGCGCATCGTGCTCGCACTGCCGCTGGGGATCGGCAAGCCCAACCCGATAGCGAACGAGTTCTATCGGCGCGCCGCCCGCGATCCGTCGATCGATCTCACGATCGTGACCGCCCTCTCGTTACGCAGGCCCGTGGCGCGCAGCGGCCTCGAGCGACGGTTGCTGGAGCCGCTCGTGGAGCGCGTGTTCGGCAGCTATCCGGAGCTCGACTACGTTGGTGCGGAGCACCGGGCAGATGTGCCGCCGAATATCCGCGTCATCGAGTTCTTTCTGGAGCCCGGCGCACTGCTCGGCTCGCGCGACGCGCAGCAGAACTATCTGAGCGCGAATTACACGCACGTCGCCCGTGATGTCATGGCGCTCGAGGTCAACGTCGTCGCACACCTCCTCGCGAAGCGAGTCGTCGAGGGACGGATGGAATTGAGTTTCGGCTCGAACGCGGACGTCACTCCGGACCTGCTGCCGCTCATCGATGCAGCGCGCGCCGCCGGGCGCGACATCGTGCTGCTCGGAGAAATCCACGCCCAGATGCCCTTCATGCCGGGCCGGGCAGCCATCGACCCGGAGCGCTTCGACTGGCTCGTCGACGACCCACGCTACGACTACGACCTGTATTGCCCCCCGAATTTGCCGATCGGCACGGTCGACCACGCCATAGGCGTCCACGCGAGCGCGCTGGTACGCGACGCAGGGACGCTGCAGATCGGGATCGGCGAGCTGGGCGATGCTGTCGCGTACGCACTGCTCCTGCGTCATCAGCAGAATGCCGTCTATCGCGAGGCCCTCACTCTGCTGGGGACGGAGCGCGCCGCGAGCGTTATTACGCGCGACGGCGGGCGCGAGCCATTCCGCGCCGGACTGTTCGCCTCGACCGAGATGTTCATCGAGCGGCTGCTGGATCTGTATCGCGCGGGCGTGCTCCGGCGCCGCGTCTACGACTCGCTTGCGCTCGAAAAGCTGCTCGCCGCCGGACATGTCAGGGAGCGGATGGACGCGGACACGCTCGCGCATCTCGTCACTGCCGGCGTAGGTCCGCGCCTCACGGGGGAGGAGTTCACCGAGCTGCGCAAGTACGGCGTCTTCCGCAGCGACGCGGAGTTCCGCGACGGCCGCATTCGCGCAACCGGCGGTGCTTGGATCGACGCGGATCTGGACAGCACCGCCGCGCGCACGCGGCTGGCCGCCGAATGCCTGGGCCAGGAGTTGCGGAACGGCCAGGTTCTGCATGCAGGCTTCCTACTCGGGCCGCGGGGCTTCTACGCAGCACTGCGCACGATGCCCGAGAGCGATCGCTGTCAGCTCGGCATGCGCGGAGTGGCGTACGTCAATCAGCTCTATGGGAACGATGAGCCGTTGAAGATTCTGCAGCGACGCCAGGCGCGCTTCATTAATACGACGATGATGGTGACGCTGCTGGGCGGAGCGGTCTCAGATGGCCTGGCGGACGGCCGCGTCGTGAGCGGCGTCGGCGGCCAATACAACTTCGTCGCGATGGCGCACGCACTGCCGGATGCCCGGTCAATTCTGTGTGTGCGGGCCGCTCGCACCAGCAAGGGCCGCGTGACGTCGAATATCCTGTGGAGCTACGGCCATGTCACGATCCCCAGACACCTGCGCGACATCGTCGTCACGGAATACGGCATTGCCGATCTGCGCGGGCGCACGGATCAGCAGATCATCGCTGCACTCCTCAACGTCGCCGACTCGCGGTTTCAGGATGACCTTCTGCGTCAGGCGCAGGCGGCCGGCAAGATTGCGAACGACTACCGCATTCCAGAGGCGTTCCGCGACAACACGCCCGCGCGACTCGAACGCGCCCTCGCCACGCATCGTCGGGCGGGGTTCTTCGGCGAATACCCGTTCGGCACCGACCTCACGGCCGACGAGATCGTCCTGGCGCGCGCGCTGAAGCACTTGCAGGCGCGCACTGCACGCACGGGAGGACGAGTTGCGATGATCGCGGCCGCGATTCTTCACGGGCGCGCGCGGGAACGCCATCGTTCGCTTCTGCAGCGATTGCGGCTCGACCGCCCGGCCGGCGTCAGAGAGCGCCTGCTTCGCCGCCTCGTCACGCGCGCGCTGATGGAAATCGGTAGCTAGTCCGCGATCGTGCGTGTCACCGCGCACGAACGGGTTTCACTCGTCCCCGTATCCGCGTCGTGGGTCGCCTTGCATTCTGTCGCCCGAGAGTCTTTGCGAGCCGCCGGGGCCGTGGGGGCTTACGACGCGTCGGCTGCTTGGCCGCGACGCGCTTGGCTACTGTTCGCTTGGTTACTGTTCGCTTGGTTACTGCTCGCTTGGCTACTGCTCGCTTAGCCACCGCGCCCTTAGCCACCGCGCGCTTCGCGGCCACCCGCGTCGCTGTGTTTCGCTGCGCAGCCTTGCGGTCAGGCGTCTCGCTCTTTGCAACCCCGCTGCGGGCGGTCCCCGGTGCAGGGACCTTGGCGGCCGCGGGCAGAGTCTCAACCCCGCGCAACTGATCGATGATTGCGGGATTCTCGAGCGTCGAGACATCCTGCGTGATCTCCTCGCCGCGGGCGACGGCGCGCAGCAGGCGACGCATGATCTTGCCCGAGCGCGTCTTGGGAAGGTTGTCGGTGAAGCGTATATCGTCGGGCTTGGCGATCGCACCCAGCTCCTGCGCGACCCAATCGCGCAATTCCTGCACGAGCGCCGTCACATCGCCGCTCGGGCGCGCGCCTCGGCACACCACGTAAGCGAATACGGCCTCGCCCTTGATCTCGTGAGGTCGGCCGACGACCGCCGCCTCCGCCACGCGCGGGTGGGACACGAGCGCTGATTCGATCTCCATCGTTCCCAGGCGATGGCCCGCGACGTTCAGCACATCATCGATCCGACCCATGATCCAGAAGTAGCCATCCTTGTCGCGATGGGCGCTGTCCCCGGCGACATAGAAGCGGTTCTGGAACTTTTCCCAATAGGTGCTCAGGTAGCGCGCATTGTCGCCCCAGATGGTTCGCAGCATGGAAGGCCACGGCTTGCGGATCACGAGATACCCACCGGCATCCGCGCGCGTCACGCTCCTGCCCGAGTCATCGACGATATCGGCGTCGATGCCCGGAAGTGGCTTGGTGCAGGACCCGGGCTTGGTCGCCGTGACGCCCGGAAGCGGAGAAATCATGATCGACCCGGTTTCGGTCTGCCACCACGTGTCCACGATCGGACAGCGCCCGCCGCCGATCACCCGGTGGTACCACATCCAGGCTTCGGGGTTGATCGGCTCACCGACGCTCCCGAGCACGCGCAGGCGCGCGAGGTCGTATTCCGCCGGCAGCCCGTCTCCCAGCTTCATGAGCGCGCGGATGGCGGTCGGTGCGGTGTAGAAGACGGTCACACCATGCGTTTCGCAGATCTTCCAGAAGCGGCCGCCATCCGGATGAGTCGGGGCGCCTTCGTAGAGGACGATGGTCGCGCCGGCCGCGATCGGGCCGTATGCCACGTAGCTGTGCCCGGTCACCCAGCCGACATCGGCCGTGCACCAGAACACATCATCATCGCGCAGATCGAAGACCCACTTGCTGGTGACTTTGGCACCGAGGAGGAACCCTGCGCTCGCGTGTTGGATGCCTTTCGGCTTGCCAGTGGAGCCGGACGTATAGAGAAGAAACAGTGGATGCTCCGCCTCCACCCACACCGGCTCGCACACCGGCGCCTGTCCCTCGACGGCGTCGTGCCACCACACATCGCGCTTCGGATGCATAGACACCGGCTCCCCCGTGCGCCGTAACACGATCACCTGTTCGATCGTGCGGCACCCCGCGGCCAGTGCCTTGTCGGCCGCCCCCTTCAGATCGACGATCTGGCCGTTGCGCCGCCCGCCGTCCGCCGTGATCAACACCTTCGCACCCCCATCCTCGATGCGGTCCTTGAGCGAGGGTGCGGAGAAGCCGCCGAACACGACTGAGTGAATCGCACCGATCCGCGCACACGCGTGCATGGCGACGATGATTTCAGGGACGAGCGGCATATAGATGACGACACGGTCGCCGCTGTGCACACCCAGCGCTTGCAGCGCATTTGCGAAGCGGCACACCTCCGCGTGCAGTTCGCGGTAACTCAACCGGCGCGTGTCGCCCCGCTCGCCTTCGAAGATGATCGCGGTCTTATGCCCGCGCTCGGCCAGGTGCACGTCGAGACAGTTGTAAGAGACATTGAGGCGCCCGTCGGTGAACCAGCGATAGTTGGGGGCCCGGGAATCATCGAGCGTCTCGGTGAAAGGCGTGTGCCATTGAAGCTCGTGGCGCGCCAGCTCCGCCCAGAACCCGGTGTGGTCGGCGGCGGCCTGCCGGTGCAGGGCTGCCAGGTCGGCGGGCTTCAACCTGGCGCGCGAGGCGAACTTGCGATCCGGGGGAAACGTGCGCTCTTCCAGCAATATGGACTTAATGTTCTGGTCGGCCATGAAGATCCCCCGAAAAATCGCGGCTCGAGCGGAGCATACCGTAGGCGGAATCCGCTCCGCCAAACCGCGTGTCACGCTCACGTCTCGCGATCTCGCGCCCCAGGCCGCGAGGTTCGCGGCTCCTCGTGCGGCCCTGATGGCCTTGGCGCGTCGAGTCGCATGGCGTAAAACTCGAGCTATGCCGAGACTCGTGCTATGCGCGCCACTGGTGCTGATAGCCTTGGGGGCCTGTGCCGCGCCCGAGCGAGCGCGAGTCGCACTCGTCGCACGGTGCCAGCCGATCAGCGCGAGGCATCCGGTGATTCTGAGCGTAGCGACCAGCGCCGCCGGCCCGCTGCGGTTGCACGTCGAGCAACACGGCATTTCCGTCATCGCCTCGCTCGCCGCCGCAGGCGTGAGCGGATCAGTGATGTCGCCCGCGCCACGGTTTGGCGCAATGGCGCTGCTCGTAGAGCCTGGCTCAGTGCACTCCGTGACCCTGCAGATTCACGCGCGCGATTCTCCTGAGCTCGTAGGAGAAGTCTGCGTTTCCGCCGACGTCCTGCAGTCCCTGGGCGGTCCAGGACTGCGCGCCGAACGGGCGTTCAGCGCGGCGGGGCACGCGGTGTACGCCGGCGACTGGTCCGATGCGTTTCGCCAATATCTGACCGCAGCGCGCGCCTTCGATCGTATCGACCGGCGGCGTGCGGCCGAGGCGCGTCACGCGATGGCAGAGCTCGCCTACTGGCATCTCAAGCGTGATCGAGATAGCTATGTGCTGGCCACCTGGGCTCTGGCCGACTTCGGGTCCGCCGTGGAGCGGGGCGAGCAGAGCACGCTGCTGGCCTTGCAGGCGCAGACACTCCTCGAGTCGGGACCGGCGGATGCAGGAACGCGGCGCGGGCGCGTATTTGAGCTCCTGCGCGCCGCGCAAGCGGCCGCGACGCGGGCGCGCTTCGGCGCGCGCGAAGATCCACACTTCGACATCCTGCGAGGGTTCATGGAACAGGCGGTGGGCGACACGGCCGCCGCCTCGGGACGGTTTGCGCAGGCGGCGGCTCAGTGCGAGGCGCTACGCGACTGGGAATGCTACGCGGCGGCACGCCAGGACACCGCGACCATCGCCGAAGAAGCGCATGACTTCGCGGTTGCCATGCACGCGTACGAGGATGCGTTGCGAAGACTTCCCCCGCTGCTGGCTCCGGACGTCGAAGCGATCATATGGGGGAACTACGGGCGGTTGCTGAGCACAGTCGGCCTGGTCG
>FTED01000893.1_pt1 | contig 17639 bp, 16 predicted proteins | sample 1640121 | NCBI WGS metagenome assembly FTED01 (sample SAMEA3914816, study PRJEB12502) | metagenome | biome: forest; material: soil | place: USA | collected 2011-09-16 | depth 0.3 m
GGCGGGCCTTCCCGCGGCAGGTGCAGTGCTCATCGCGAATCTCTACGTCGGCAGTCCGGCCCAACGCGCCGGTGTCGAGCCGGGCGATCTGCTCACGGAAATCGACGGCATGGCCGTCCGCAGTGCCCAGGAAGCGGCCCTGCGGATCGCCGCGCGTCACCCGGGCGATGTGCTGAAGCTGCGCGTCCTGCGCAAACGCCGCCCGCTCGAGCTGCAGACCCAAGTGATCGAACAACCCAGCGCACGCTGAAGCGACTCCCGCACATGATGCCGTCGAGCCCCGCGATCCGAGTTCGTACGTTCCCCTCCCGGCAGGCTCTGGATGAGGCGCTCGTCACTCGCCTTGCCGCCTCGTTCGAACATCCGGGGAGCGACGCTGCGGCGGTAATGCTGTCCGGTGGCAGCACACCGCTGAATGCCTACCGTGCCCTGGCGAACCGGCCCCTGACTCCGGCGGAAGGGCTGCGGATCTGCTACTCGGACGAGCGTTACGTACCGGAGACATCCGAGGCGAGCAACTATCACACCTCCCGACCGCTTCTCGACAAGCTCGCGCTACCCGCCGACCGCGTGCTGCGGGTGCGCACCGATCTGCCGCTCGAGGAGGCCGCCGCGGACTACGAACGTCGCCTGCTGGGGATGCTGCGCGCAGGCGTCCGCATCGAACTGGGTTTGCTGGGCCTGGGCGCGGACGGCCACACGGCATCCCTCTTCAACGATGCCGATCTCGCCCACCCCGCCGGCCGCATGGCCATCACGGTTCAGCGCCCGGATGGCCGCGCCGCCGTCAGCGTCACACCGGCATTGCTGGAACGCGTCGCCGAGCCCTTGTTCGTCGTCGCGGGCGCCGATAAGCGCATCGCACTCAAAGGGCTGGTCGAGCACGACCCCCGCATCATCGCCGCCCGTGTGGTGGCCGGGTGCACGCACGTCGAGGTCTGGACCGAACCGGAAGCCTGGCCGATAGGTATCCCCTGACGGAGCGCCCTTTCCATCCTGCTCCGGCGCGTTTCGCGCCGTTCTTGACTCTGCGCGGGATCCCCGGAAATCAAGCGTCTTGCTTGGCGGCGGGAGCTTGCTTAGCGCATCAAGCTTGATTTCCTGGGGTGTCTTCGCAGGCTCGCGTCCAGCTAAGAGCATCAGCGCCGGGGTTGTGCCAGCGGCACAGCCCCTCGATCAGTCGGTCCGCCTCAGCCGGCCCCCAGGTGCCCGGAGCGTAGGGATACAGGGGCGTACTCGCATCGATGATCGGATCGACGATGGCCCAGGCCGCCTCAACCTCATCCTCGCGCGCGAACAGCGACGAATCGCCCAGCATCGCATCGCCGATCAGTCGCTCGTATGCGTCCATCACGTCGCCTTCCTGCTGGCTCACGAGCAACTCGACGTCGCGCCCCTGCATGAGCGGTCCGGGCAGCTTGGTGCGCGCACCGAGCGCGATGGCCACGTCCGGCCCGAGGCGGAAGCGCAGGTGATTCGGCCGGCTCGGCAGCTTCTCGTTGAACACGCGGGTCGGGGGCGGATGCAGATCGATCACGACTTCGGTCGCCGTCACGGGCAGGCACTTGCCCGCGCGCACGTAGAACGGCACCCCGTTCCAGCGCCATGAGTCGATTTCGAGCCGCAGCGCGGCGAAGGTTTCGACGCTCGAACCGGGCGCTACGCCGGGCTCTTTGCCGTAGCCGATGAATTGCCCGCGCACCAGCTGCTCGGGCCTCAGCGGACGCGTCGCGCGGAACACCTTCACCTTCTCGTTGCGCAACGATTCAGGGTCGCCGCTCACCGGTGGCTCCATGGCGAGCAGCGCGACGATTTCCAGCAGGTGGTTCTGCACCACATCGCGGATCGCACCGGCCTCTTCGTAGAATCGGCCGCGGCCGGCGAGGCCCGCTTGCTCGGCCATGGTGATCTGCACGCTCGCCACGTGATTGCGATTCCACACCGGCTCGAGGAAAGCGTTCGCGAATCGGAAGTACAGCAGGTTCTGGACCGGCTCCTTGCCGAGGTAGTGATCGATGCGGAAGATCGAGGCTTCCGGAAATGCGCGGTGCAGCGTCTCGTTCAGGGCGCGCGCGGAGGCGAGATCCCGCCCGAACGGCTTCTCCACGACCACGCGCGCGCCTGCCGCGCAGCGGGTCTCGTTCAGGTGATCGATGACGACGGGGAACAGGCTCGGCGGTATCGCGAGATAGTGCAACGGATGTTCGGCCGGCCCGAGCTCGGCGCGCAGCGTTTCGAACGTGGCGCGCTGCTCGTATTCGCCTTCGACGTTGCGCAGCAGTGCGGCGAGCCGCTCCACGACGACCGGGTCGGGTGACTCGATGAAGTGCTCGATGCTCTCGCGCAGCCGGGCGATGAGACGGTCGAGGCTCCACCCTCCGCGCGCTACCCCGATGACGGGCACGTCGAGGCGCCCGCGGCGTACCAGCCGGTACAGCGCGGGGAATATCTTTCGGTAGCACAGGTCGCCCGTGACCCCGAACAGAACCAGCGCGTCGCCAGGGACGCGGGCCATCAGCCCGGTCCTTCGTGGTGTCCACCGAAGCCGAGCCGCATCGCCGCAAGCACCTTATCCGCGAAATCCGCGCGGCTGCGCGAGGCAAAGCGCGAGAACAAGGCAGCGCTCAGGACGTATGCGGGCACGGCCTCATCGATTGCCGCCTGCAACGTCCAGCGGCCTTCGCCGGAATCCGCAACGCGCCCGGCAAAATGCTCGAGCTTCGGGTCGGTCGCCAGCGCGGCTGCGGTCAGATCGAGCAACGCCGAGGAAACGATGCTGCCGTGACGCCACAGCTCCGCAATCGCCGCCACGTCGAGCTCATACTGATAATGGCGTGGCTCGGCGAGGGGCGCCGTTTCAGCATCGGCGGTCCGACTGTGCAGGCCGATATCCGCGTGTTCGAGAATGTTCAGGCCTTCCGCGTACGCGGCCATCAGCCCGTACTCCACGCCGTTATGAACCATCTTCACGAAATGACCCGCGCCCACCGGGCCGCAATGCAGATAGCCCCGCGCCGCGCTGTCGAGTACTCGATAGCCTGACGGCTGCGGTGCGCGCGGCTCCGCCGCAGCGGGAGCCGAGGCTGTCGGTTGTCGGGCGACGCTCGCGGCCTGCGCGTGGGCGGCGGTGGCGGCACCCGGTGCGAGCGTCGCGAAGATCGGATCGAGCGCCGTCACGACGGCAGCTTCGCCGCCGATCATCAGGCAGAACCCGCGTTCGAGTCCGAGCACTCCGCCGCTCGTGCCGACATCGACGTAGTGAATGCCAGAAGAGGTGAGGTCAGCCGCGCGCCGGATGTCGTCATGGTAGTGAGAGTTGCCGCCGTCGATGACCATATCGCCCGTCCGCAGTAGCGGCCGCAATTGCACGACTACCGAATCGACGAGGCCCGCCGGCACCATGATCCAGATCGCGCGCGGTGGACGCAGCGCTGCGACGAGCTCGGCGAGCGAGGCGACCCCTCGCGCACCCTCCGCCGCAAGGGCCTGGACGGTGTCGGCCGAGCGATCGTATGCCACGCAGTCGTGGCCGCCGCGCATGAGCCTGCGAACCATGTTGGCGCCCATGCGCCCGAGCCCGATCATTCCCAGCTGCATGAGATTCCTGCTGCTTTCAGTTGGGTACGCGCCGAATCTGGGCGCCAAGTTGGGCGAGCTTCTCCTCGATCGTCTCGTAGCCGCGGTCGATGTGGTAGATACGCTCGACGTCGGTCCGGCCCTCGGCGACGAGCCCCGCGAGCACGAGACTGGCTGAGGCGCGCAGGTCGGTTGCCATGACCGGTGCAGCCGTCAGCCGGTGAACGCCGCGAATGATGGCAGTGTTCCCTTCCAGGCGGATTTCCGCGCCGAGACGTCGCATTTCGAGCATGTGCATGAAGCGGTTCTCGAAGATCGTCTCGGTGATCGTGCCGACGCCCTCGGCAATGGTATCGAGCGCGGCGAATTGGGCCTGCATGTCCGTCGGAAACGCCGGGTACGGCGCGGTGCGCACATCCACCGCACGCGGCCGTCGGCCGCGCATGTCCACCTCGATCCAGTTATCGCCTACGCCCAGTGTCGCGCCCGCCTCGGTCAGTTTAGCCAGCACGGCATCCAGATGGTCCGGGCGCGTGTTCTTGATGCGCACGTAGCCCCGTGTAATAGCGCCGGCGACCAGGTACGTCCCACTCTCGATCCGGTCGGGCAGGACCTCATATGTGGTGCCCCGTAACCGTTTGACCCCCTCGATGAGAATCTTGTCCGTGCCGGCTCCCTGAATTTTCGCACCCATCGCGATCAGGAAGTTCGCCAGATCGATCACTTCCGGCTCGCGCGCCGCGTTCTCGAGGAGTGTTTCGCCCTCCGCGAGCGTAGCCGCCATCATGAGGTTCTCGGTGCCGGTGACCGTGACCGTGTCAAGCACGAGCCGTGCGCCTTTCAGCCGGGCGGCGCGCGCGCGGATGTAACCGCCTTCGATGGTGATGTCCGCACCCATGGCCTGCAGCCCCGCGACGTGAATGTTCACGGGCCGCGCACCGATGGCGCAACCCCCCGGGAGGGAGACGTCGGCGCGCCCGAAACGCGCGACCAGTGGGCCCAGCACGAGGATCGAGGCCCGCATCGTCTTCACGAGGTCGTACGGAGCGAAACATTCCTTGAGCGTCGACGCGTCCACTTCGATGCGCATGCGCTCATCCATCGTCACGCTGGCGCCCATCCGGCCGAGCAGCTCGATGGTCGTAGTGACGTCCCGAAGGTGCGGGACGTTGCCGACCACGACCGGGTCCTCGGCCAGCAACGCGGCCGCCAGGATCGGGAGCGTGGCGTTCTTCGCACCCGAGATGCGCACCTCGCCCTCGAGCGCGACCCCGCCCTGAATCTGCAACTTGTCCATTTACCGGCGGTGCGGGCGGCTCGAGGGGGTCGAGGCAGTCACTTGACCTCCTCCGGAGTCAGCGCTTCGAGGGACAGCGCGTGGATCTCGCGCCCCATCCGCTCCCCGAGCGTGCGGTAGATGAGCTGGTGCCGGGCCAGCGGCCGTTTGCCGTGGAATTCCTTCGCGACGACACGCGCGGCGAAATGCGTGTTGTCGTCAGACTCGACGCGGACGTCGGCGCCCGGAAGGCCGGCGCGGATCAGTTCCGCGACCTGTTGGGGATTCATGGAGGGGGATGCATCCGTGTGGGGGCGAGCGGACGCGTATTAAAGCAAGTGCGGCGCGCCCTATCCACAGGTGCTGCGTTGGACCCCGGGCGCAGCCCGTGATAAGTCTTGGTTTCCGCTGGGTAAGGGCAGATGTGAATCGTGTTAACCGCGCTCCTCGATGATGCAAGTCTGCTCGCCTCCGCACGCCGGGCGTTGACCATCGAGGCCAACGCCGTCCACGCGCTCGTTCCGAAGCTCGACGGGCGCTTCGCGGTCGCCTGCCGCATCTGTCTCGGTTGTCAGGGACGTGTCGTCGTCACCGGCATGGGTAAGTCCGGTCACATCGCCGGCAAGATTGCCGCCACGCTCGCCAGCACGGGCACGCCCGCGTTCTTTCTGCATCCGGCCGAGGCGGGGCACGGCGATCTCGGCATGATCACGCGCACCGACGTGGTGCTCGCGATATCCAACTCCGGTGAGACACCCGAGCTGCTGCTGCTGCTGCCGCAGCTTAAGCGCTTGGGTGTACCCCTCATTCTCATGAGCGGCGGCACCGCTTCCACCCTCGGTCGCGCTGCCGATGTGGTGCTCGACATAGGCGTCCCACAGGAAGCCTGCCCGCTCAACCTCGCACCCACCGCGAGCACGACCGCGACGCTCGCCATGGGTGACGCACTGGCCGTTGCCATGCTGGATGCGCGCGGCTTCACCGAAAAGGACTTCGCACACTCGCATCCCGGCGGGAGTCTCGGGCGGCGGCTGCTCCTCCACGTCGAAGACCTGATGCGCACCGGCGATGCGCTCCCGCGGGTGCTCCCGGATACGTCTCTGCGCGACGGTCTGCTCGAGATGTCGCGCAAAGGGCTCGGTATGACCGTGGTCGTCGACCGGGAGGGCCGCATCGTCGGAGTCTTCACCGATGGCGATCTGCGCCGCGCGCTCGACGGGCAGATCGACGTCCGCACAGCCTCGATGAGCGCGGTGATGACGCAGAACGGCAAGACCATCGGCCCGCGCGAGCTGGCCGCCGAGGCCGTCCATCTCATGGAGCTGCACCGCATCACGGCGCTTCCGGTGGCTGACGAGCAGGGGCGCCTGATCGGCGCCCTCAACGTGCACGATCTTTTTCGTGCCGGCGTTGTCTGAACCGCACGCGCCTCGACCAGTCCATGCCGCGTACTGCCGCCGATGGCGCCGCAATCCGACTGCTCGTGCTCGATGTGGATGGCGTGCTCACGGACGGCCGGCTGTATTGCGGCGCGCGTGGCGAGGTGCTCAAGGTGTTTCACGTCAGGGACGGCCATGGGATCCGGGAACTGAGTGCAGCAGGCGTCGCAATCGCAGTGATCAGCGGGCGCCGCTCAGCCGCAGTCGCATATCGCTGCCGGGAGCTTGATATCCGTCACTTAACTCAAGGTGCAGACGACAAGCTCGCGGCGTTCGAACGGCTGCGTCGCCGGCTGAGGCTTGGGGCCGCGCAGTGTGCCTGCGTCGGCGATGACAGCGTGGATGTTCCGCTCATGCGCGTAGTCGGCCTCGCCTTTGCCGTGGCCGACGCGCACCCCGCGGCGCGGCGGGCCGCGCACGTCGTCACGTCGGAAGCCGGTGGCCGCGGTGCCGTGCGCGAGGTGTGCGACTGGTTGCTCGCCGCCCGCCGCCCGGGCCGGGCACGCGCCCGATGATTTACCGGCTGCTGGCGTTGCTCGTGATCCTGGGAGTACTCGTCGGCTCGATGCTGCTCAGCGGCCAACAGAGCCAGTCCGTTGCGCAACGGCCTCGGGATCAGCCAGCCGATGTGCCGGGCTACGCAGCCCGCGACGCGAGCCTCGTCGAGACCGGCGATGATGGCCGCCCGCTCTACACGCTGGATGCGGTCGGCGTCCGCCAGCGGCGCAACGACAAACGCGTGCAGCTCGAGTCGCCACGCATGAGCTTCGTCGCGGCTGACGGCAATCGCTGGACTGCGCGTGCCACCTCCGGCGAGATCCATGAGGATGGCTCACACATCGAGCTGTTCGGCGACGTGCGCGTGACCGGGGTCATGCTCGGGTCGGATCAGCCTGCGCAGATCCTCACCAGCATTCTCTCCTACGACACTCAGGCCCAACTGCTGACCACCCACGCACCGGTGAAGGTCGAATGGTCGAATCGCGCGCTGCAGGGGAGTGGCCTGGTCGCGAATATGAAGGACCGCAGCGCACAGCTAGAATCGGCCCATGGCACAGTCACGCCGTAGTCGCGCACGCCTGTCCGGACCGCTTCTGGCGGCCGGCGTGCTTGCCCAAGCAGCCGGCGCGGCCGATGAGGTGAAGTGCAATCAGCCCGCCTCCTTCGATGCGGCACACGTCGAGTACAAACCCAACGCCGTCGTGCTGCGGGACGTCGTCATTTCGCAGTGCGATCTGCGCGTCCAGGCCCGGGAGGCGCGCGCCACCGGCGGCCTGAATTTCGAGAACAGCCACTGGACTCTCGAGGGTAGTGTGCGCATCCGGCTCGGACAGCGCGGCAACCTGAGCTCCGATCAGGCGGTCGTCGATTTCCAGAACAACAAGATCTCCACGGCAACCATCACCGGCAAGCCTGCCGAGTTCGAGCAGAAGCGTTCGGACTCCGACGCGGTAGCGCACGGCCACGCGCGCGAGATCGTCTACGAGGTGGGCCCCGGCACAGTGCGCCTGTCCGATGACGCGTGGCTGAGCGATGGCCGCACCGAGATCAGAAGTCCGCGCATCGTGTACAACATCCGGCAGGAGCAGGTGCAGGCGGACACACAGGCCGGTCGCAACGAGCGCGTGCGCATCACCATCGGGCCGAAACCCGCGCCCCAGAGTCCCAAGCCGGAATGATCCCGCGCCGCACCGCACGCCGCGCGATCCGCCGAATGAATCGCCGATGACTACGCTGACGGCGACAGGCCTCCTCAAGAGCTACAGGTCGCGCAAGGTCGTCCAGGACCTCTCGCTCGAGGTGACGGCCGGCGAGGTCGTCGGCCTCCTCGGACCCAACGGCGCCGGCAAGACCACCGCGTTCTACATGATCGTCGGCCTCGTCCCGTGCGACGCCGGCCGCATACGCCTCGGTGACACCGATCTCACGTTCCTGCCGATGCACAAGCGCGCGCGGCTGGGCGTCGGCTACCTGCCCCAGGAAGCGTCGGTCTTCCGCAAGCTGTCCGTGGAGGACAACATCCTGGCCATTCTCGAAACGCGCAGAGACCTCGACAACGTTGCACGTGAGCAGCGTCTGGAGGAGTTGCTCCAGGAGCTGCGCATCGGACACGTTCGCAAGAGCCTCGGCATCTCGCTGTCGGGGGGCGAGCGGCGCCGCGTGGAGATTGCCCGGGCCCTTGCCGCGGAGCCCCGCTTCATGCTGCTGGATGAGCCCTTCGCGGGAGTCGACCCCCTCTCGGTGCTCGACATCCAGCGCATCATCCGGGAGCTCACCGCCCGGGGAATCGGTGTGCTCATCACTGACCATAATGTGCGCGAAACGCTCGGGGTCTGCGGGCGCGCCTACATCGTCAATCAAGGCACAGTGATCGCCTCCGGGACTGCGGAAGAAATCCTTGCCAACCCCCAAGTGCGTGAGGTGTACTTGGGGCAGTCGTTCCGACTCTGACGCGTCCCCGGCGGGAGCGGAACTCTCCGAAATTCAGTAAGTTAAGGATATAGGGGCCCCGGCCCCCGCTCGACGCCATGTTGAAACCGTCCCTGCAGCTTCGGCTGGGTCAGCAACTGACGATGACCCCGCAGCTGCAGCAGGCCATTCGCCTTCTGCAGCTCCCCGCACTCGAGCTGCAGGCCCACATCCGGGAGCTCCTCGAGAGCAACGTGATGCTTGAGCCCGTCGAGGAGACGGACGCCACCGGCGCATTCGAGACCCCGGAGACGCCCCAGACCGCGGCTCAACCGGAAACCCCGGAGCGCACCTCCGAGAACACCGTGGAAGTCGTCGAGGAGGGCTGGGGCGAGCAGAGCGTCGGCGCGGTCGAAGCCCCGTGGAGCAGCGATGACGACGACCGCCAGCAGGAGTTCGCGGACGGATCGGGTCAGTCGCTGCAGGAGCACCTCCTCGGGCAGCTCGAGCTCGCCAGGCTCGAGCCGCGCGAGCTCGCGATCGCGCGTGCCATCGCCGATGCGGTGAGCGAAGACGGGTATCTCACCGAATCGCTGGAAGAGATCGCGAGCACGCTCAAGCCCGAGATCGAGTGCGACGCGGCGGAAGTGGAGCGGGTCCTCGTGCTCGTCCAGGCGCTGGACCCCGCGGGCGTTGCCGCCCGGTCGGTCGGTGAGTGCATCGAGCTGCAGCTGCGGCAGCTTGATCCGACCACACCCGGGCTCGCGCTCGCCATTCAGATTGCGTCCGAGCATCTCGAGCTGGTCGCGGATCGCGAGCTGTCGCTTCTGCGCCGGGAGTTGCGTGCGACGGAAGATGAGCTTGCCGCGGCGCTCGCCTTGGTGCGATCGTGCCATCCGCGACCCGGGTCCACTGTGAGTGGGAGTGCGGCCGAATACGTCGTGCCGGATGTCTTCGTCAGGCGAACCGAGCACGGCTGGGCGGTGGAGATCAACGCGGCCACGCTCCCGCGCGTACGCCTCAACCAAAACTATGCAAGTCTCATCGGCCGCAACGCCAGCCACGCCAGCATGCGCGCGCAGCTGCAGGAGGCGCGCTGGCTCCTGAAGAGCCTGGAGATTCGCAACGAGACCCTCATGAAAGTGGCACGCTCGATCGTCGAGCGGCAGACCGCATTCCTCGAGCAGGGGGACGAGCACATGCGGCCCATGATCCTCAAGGACATCGCCGAGGCGGTCGCAATGCACGAGTCCACGATCTCGCGCGTGACTTCCGGGAAGTACATGCACACCCCGCGGGGCGTGTTCGAGCTGCGCTATTTTTTCTCGAGCCAGGTCGAGGGGGCCGACGGCTCGGGCACCTCGTCCACCGCCATCCGGGCCAAGATCCGCAAGCTCGTCAAGGAAGAAGACGCCGAGACTCCGTTGAGTGACGGGCGGATCGCCGAGCTTCTTTCCGGTGAAGGTATCCCGGTTGCGCGCCGCACAGTCGCCAAGTACCGCGAGGCGATGGGCATCGCGCCCTCCAACGAGCGGCGCCGCGCGGGGTCGAAGCAGATGTAGTTTCCTTCGTTCAATTGCAATGGAGACGGCTTATGCAGCTCAGCGTCACCGGTCATCACGTCGAGGTCACCCCCGCTTTGCGCGGATATGTAGAAAAGAAGCTCGAGCGCATCGCGAGACACTTCGATCACGTCATCGATGTGCACTGCGTGCTGACGGTGGAGAAACTGAGACAGAAAGCCGAAGCGACCGTCCATCTGAGCGGCAACGCGATCTACGCGGACGCCACGGAACCGGACATGTATGCCGCCATCGACGCGCTCACGGACAAGCTCGACCGCTGCGTGCGCAAGCACAAGGAGAAGCGCACCGATCACCACGCAGGTGAAGCTCAAAAGAGCGCACGCCTCCTGTAGCACAGCACGCGCGTCCGCCGCACCATTGGCGATCGTCACGATCGGCAATGGTGCGAACCCCTGACACGGACTTTGGCCCCGCCGTGGACGGGTGGCCCGGCGGCGCGCGATGATGACTTAATCTGCCCGGAAAGGCAGGTTACGCCCCGTTCCTTGCGGTAAGGGGTCCGAATCGCGCAGCGGTCGCGGGATTCAACGCTTGCACGGCAAGCGCCCCCTCGCTAACGTGATTCGCGTGCGCATCATCATCGTCAGCGGCCTGTCCGGCTCCGGCAAGAGCGTGGCACTGCACATGCTCGAGGACCTCGGCTTCTATTGCATCGACAACATCCCTGCGGCCCTTCTGAAGCCTTTCATCTCGCATACGGTGCGCAGCGCCGAGCCCACCTATGAGCGTACGGCCATCGGGCTCGATGCGCGCAATACGGCCGCAGAGATTGCGACGGTTCCCAAGCTCATCGACGAGCTGAAACGCAGTGGCATCCACTGCGAGGTGCTGTTCCTCGTGACCGGGGAGGAAGAGTTGTTGCGCCGGTTCGCGGAAACACGCCGCAAGCATCCGATGAGCGGCGATGCCATCGACCTGCGCGAAGCGATGACGATGGAGCGCCGCCTCCTCGAGCCCATCGTATACGTGGCAGACCTGGTCATCGACACCTCGCGCATGGGCGTGCACGAGTTGCGCGAGATCATTCACCAGCGGGTCGAGCAACGGGCCGTCGGCAGGCTTTCCATCACCTTCCAATCGTTCGGATTCAAGCACGGCATTCCCGGGGATGCCGACTTCGTATTCGATGCGCGCTCGATACCAAACCCGTACTGGCAGCCGAGCCTGCGCAACCTCACGGGACGCGATCCTGAGGTGGTGCGTTTTCTCGAATCGCAGGAAATGGCCGAACGCCTCATCGAGGACATCGCACGATTCATCGATGCGCGCATCGATGAGTATCACGCCAGCAATCGTGGGTATCTCACGGTCGCCGTCGGCTGTACCGGTGGCCAGCATCGCTCCGTCTACATCGTGGACCGGCTCGCCCATCGCTTCGCCGGCCGCTTCGCGCACGTCACTGCCCGCCACAGCGCGCTTGCCGGCACGCAGTTGTTCCAGCCAGCAAAAACCGCGGCCGTCACTCGCTGACGTACGGACTGACGTTACGGACTGATCCTACGGGCTGACGCTACGGACTGGCGTTACGGACTGACGTCACGGACTGACGCTGCCGTCTGACGCCGCGGGCTGACGGCTGACTACGTCGCTTGGGCGACGCCCGGGGCTATCAGGAGCGACGGGAGGTGTTCGCCGGTGACGAAGGCGAGGAGTGCGGTGCGCGCCTCCATCGCGTCGCGGTATCCCATCTCAATCAGCTCGCGAGTGTAGCCGGCCTCGAACATCAGATAGCTTGCGAGCTGACTGCCTGCGAGGTCGCGCGCGCCGACCACGCGCAGGAGCGACCGCAAGCCGCGCGGCATCTCGCCGATGTGGCGGGCGGCCACCTCACGCGGATCGACACTCGGCGCCAGCATGAGCGTCTCGACGCGCCGCAGTCCGCGCGCCTCCTGCGGTGCGGCGTGCACCAGCTGGTTGATGCGCTCCACCTGCTCGAGGTCACCGTAGATCTGGTCGGTAAACAACGTATCGAGCATGTAGCCGAAGATCTGCCCCGGACTGGGCGGGTTCGCGGGCAACTCGGAGACGGCAACGCCGGACTCGCGCCGCGCCCGCACGCCCAGGATCAACAGGCGCTCCGCACCCAGATGAATCGCTGGGCTCAGCGGATTGAGCTGCCGCATCGCCCCGTCTCCGAAATGCTCGGAGCCGAGCTGCATCGGGGGAAACAGCAGCGGGATTGCGACGCTCGCCATCAGATGATCGAGGGTGAGCTCGGTGCGCCGTCCGACGCGCTGGGCGCGCGCCCACTCCTGGACGGACTCGCGCCCGTCGTAGAATGCGACGGACTGCCCGGTGACATAGCTCGTCGCACACAGCGCGACCGCGCGCAGGTGCCCGCGGGAGATGCTCTTACGGATGCCCGACCAGTCGATGTTCGCGGCCAGGAGCTGCCGCAATGGAGCGTTGTCCAGCATCGACCTGGGCGGTGACAGCACGAGTCCACTCGAGAGAAGCGACAGCGCCCAATGACACCCGGAGCGCAACATATGCGTCGTGTCGACGTGAAAGACCTGCGCTGCGCGGAAGTTCGCCCAGACATCCTCGAGGCCGGCGACCGCGCGCCGCCAGTGATGGGCCTCGGCAGCCAGTACGCTCGCAGCGACGGCGCCGGCGGAGGTCCCGACGATCACGGCAAACGGATTGCGCGCGCGTGGAAACAACTCTGCAAGCGCGCGCAGGACACCCACCTGATAGGCGGAGCGCGCACCGCCTCCCGTGAGCACGAGGCCCAGGACCGGCCGATGGGAGAGTGCGTGCTGTGTTGAGGTCGTGCTGTCAGTCAAGGCTGGCTGCGGGCGAAGCGTGCGGTGATGGCGAGCCGTTGCGAGGCGTAGGATGAAGTCTACTCCGGCTCGAGCAGCAGCCGGTGCTCAGCGCGTCCGGGGAGGAACGGGAGCGGTTTGCCTTCGGCCCAGTTCCGGAATCCCGCCCGGTAGTACGGTGAAAGGGGATGGCCGCTCTGTCCCCCGGCGATCTGCAGATAGCCTTGCGCCTCGTGGCCCGGCGTGACTGCGAAGCGTTCGGATGCACCGATGGCGCCGTCTTGCACGCGCGGCATGTCATGGTCACCCGGCAGCTCCACGGTCTGCATGTCCAGCATGCGGGAGGCGAAGGGTAGCGCCCGCGACAACGGATGGCGGATGCTCACGGGCCGGCGCGCCCCCCATGTGCAGCGTGCAAGCGTCTCGCACTTCGATTCGAGGTCCGCAAGCGTCGCATCGACCTGTGCAAGAACGAACTCGTGCCAGCTCGGAAACTCCGCAGCGAGCATGTGCATCGGCTGACGGCTCACCAACTCCCACAGCGCCCCTTCGAATTGTGAGGGGGGCGGAGCCTCGGCGGCGTCGATTGCGAGCGCACGCAGCAGCATCGCCCACACTGCCCGCTCGGTCTCGCTGTGAAAGGCGCGCACGAGCCGGTATCCCACCGCGTCCGGACTCGCGCGGGCATTCCAATCCGCCACGAGCGCTCTGAACTGCGCACGTCGCGGCTGATTTCGCAGCGCCGGCGCATCGAGCTGTGTCAGCACCAGCGTGCGCCAGCGCGCCAGGAACCTGGCGCGATCATCGAGTTGAATGCGCAGCATGTCGGCAGGCGTGACGTGGCCAAGCAGAGCGAACAGGTCATCGTGAACCTGATGTGCGCGCGCGCCGAGGTCGTAACCTGCGCCGAACCGCGCCTCGTCCCCCCCGATCGTCGCTTCGAAGCGAGCATCGTCGATCGGCCGCGCGTTCGCGGTCCAGATGCGTCCCGTGGGCGGGTCGAACAGCCGGGGATGGCTCTGCGCCGTCGTCCAGGGCGCCGCGCCGCTGAAACGCTCCGCGTCCGTGGCGGCCGGAATGCGCCCGAGGACGGACCAGCCGATATGTCCGTCGCGATCCCCGACCATGAAATTCTGGTGTGGAATCCCGATGCCCGGCGCCAGGGCGAGCGCCTCCTCGACCGAGGTCGCCTCTTCCAGCCCCAGGATGGCGAGGTTGGTGGCGGCGGGAAAGGTTGCGAGCCACCGGGCGAACCAGCAGCGATGCGCTTGCGGTCGCGCTTCGAAGAGTACGCCGGCTGGACCCGATTGCACCGGCAGAATCCTGTCGGGCTCACCTTTCACGTGAATCCTTTCTCGGACCACGGACAACTTGATTGTGTCCGTCGCTGTGCGCACGCTCGTCTCGCCCACCTCGGTGCATGGGACGAACGCGAGGTCGCTCCAGTGGCCATAGCTGTTCGTGAAGCCCCATGCGATGTGGCCATTCGAGCCCGCGACGAGCGCGGGCGCACCGGGGAGCGTCAGACCGTTCAAGTCGAGCGCCGGCCCCGCGTGACCGGTAACTCGCAGACGCGCCCGGTACCACACCGTGGGAACGCGTAGAGTCAAGTGCATGTCACTCGCCACGAGCGCACCGCCCGTCGCGGTGAGGCGTCCGGCGATTACCCAGCCGTTGCTCCCCGCCGCCGGCGCACGCTCCAAGACGGCGCCCTGCGAAACCGCGGTGACGCCGGGTGACCCACGCACATTGAGCTCCTCCGGAGTTGGAACGCGCACTGCCAGAACAGGCCCCGCCCCGCTGGTCGTATTGGGATCGGGGTTCGGGCTGTCCCAACTCGTCCCGTGGGGATAAAAGAACTGCAGCGCGCACTTCCAACCCCCGCCACAATTCGGGCCGCCGAGCCGCAGGTTGATCGCACGGCGGAGCATCTCTCGCCTGAGGTCGAGAGACTGCAGGTCCCACCACATGGCATAGGTGACGAGAGCCGTGTCCTCCGGCTGCCACGCCGCCGGCACTGCACCGAGCACCCAGTACTCCCACGGGCGGCTGCGCAGGCTCGCGAGGCCCGCATTGACCCCGCGGGCATAGGCCTCACCGATCGCACGCTGCGCCGGAGTGGCGCGGGAAACCACGGCGCGCGCAACGTCTCGAAACCGAAAGAGGCGGGTCCGCTCGTCCTGCTCGAGCGCGACCCTTCCGAACAGCTCGGCGAGCTCACCGGCCGCCAGTCGCCGCGACAGATCCATCTGGAAGAATCGATCCTGCGCGTGGGCGAATCCGATGCCGTACGCGAGATCGAGGCGATCCGCCGCCTCGACGGTCGGGATGCCGAGCGCATCGCGCTCGAGGGTCATCGGAGCACGGCTACCGGGCGCAGCGACCCGGCCATCGAGCACTGGAAGTGACGCGCCGAGGAGCATCCGCACCGCGATGAGCGGCACCGCGACCAGCACGAGACACACGATCGCGATCCGCCCGGCGAGCTTCCACCTGGTGCGCGTCGGGATGGGAGGGCCCGCGCCACTGGACCGCACGATTCGCAATACGGGCTCGACGCCGGACATCGGGGCGCGCTCGATCAGTCGAGCGCGACTTTCAGGATCTGCAGCGAGTTCGTTCCACCTTCGACTCCCGAGAGCTCGCCCTTCGTCAGGATGACGTGATCCCCGCGCTCGACGAGCGCCAGCTCGAGCAGGCGAGCAAAGATGGAACGGTACAGGGCCTCAGTGCCTTCGAGGCCGATGACGTCGTATATCACCGGGTAAACGCCGCGATAGAGTGTTACGCGACGGCGCGTGATTTCGTGACGTGTGAACGCATAGATGGGGATGTCCGAGCGGATCCGGGACATCCATAACGGAGTCGCACCCGACTCGGTCAGCGCCACGATGGCCCGCACCTTCATGTGATTGGCCGCGTACATCACGGCCATGGCAATCGCCTCTTCGGTGCTCTTGAAGTTGCCCTCGACCCGATGGCGCACACCGCTCTGCTGCAGCTGATATTTTTCCGCGCCTTCGATCACCCGCGCCATCGCCTGCACGGCGCGCACGGGATAGCGGCCGGTCGCCGTCTCCGCGGACAGCATGACGGCATCCGTCCCGTCCATGACGGCGTTCGAGACGTCGCTGACTTCGGCGCGCGTCGGCATGGGGCTGTGGATCATCGACTCCATCATCTGCGTCGCCGTGATGACGACGCGATTGCGGGCGCGCGACTCGTAGATGATCGTCTTCTGGAGACCTGTGAGCTCGGCGTACCCCATCTCCACGCCGAGGTCGCCGCGCGCCACCATCACGACATCGGACGCCTCCGCGATCTCCGCCAGATTCGCCACCGCCTCCTGGCGCTCGATCTTCGCGACGATGCGCGGATCACCGCCAGTCTTGCGCGCGAGAGAGCGTGCCTGCTCGATGTCGTTTGCCGTCCGCACGAAGGACACGGCAATGTAGTCGATCTTCTCTTCGGCCGCGAACCGGATGTCGTCGCGATCCTTGTCGGACAGCGCCGGCGCGGAAATGCCGCCCCCTTGCCGGTTCAGGCCCTTGCGGTCGGAGAGCTCGCCGCCGACTTTCACCCGGCACACAATCCGCGTTCCGGTGATGCTCTCCACACTCAGAACGATCTGCCCGTCGTTGAGCAGCAACGTGTCTGCGGGAACCACGTCCTTGGGCAGGTTCTTGTACGCCACGCCCACGACCTCTGCGGTCCCCGCCTTGGGATCGAGCGCCGTGTCGAGTACGAAGGACTTGCCCTCCTCGAGCATCGCCCGCCCCTCCCGAAAACACTCGATGCGGATCTTCGGGCCGCCGAGGTCGAGGAGCAGTCCGACACAGCGGTCGGCGCGCTGGGCGATCTCGCGCACCAGAGCCAGGCGCCGGCGCTGATCCTCGCGCGTGCCGTGCGAGGCGTTGATGCGCACAACATCGAGTCCCTCGTGCATCATCTCCGTGAGCACCGCCGGCTCGTCCGTCGCCGGACCCACCGTCGCCACGATCTTCGTTCGTCTGAGCATCCTTAAGTCCCCTCAACCCACGGCCCGTTCTTCGAGAATGGCGACGGCGGGCAGGCGCTTGCCTTCGACGAACTCGAGAAACGCCCCACCGCCGGTGGAAATGTAGGAGATGCCATCCTCCACGCCGTACTTCTCGATGGCCGCGAGCGTGTCGCCGCCCCCCGCAAGCGAAAACGCCTTGCTGCGGGCGACGGCGTTCGCAATCGCGCGCGTGCCCTCGCCGAACTGGTCGAATTCGAAGACCCCGACCGGACCGTTCCAGATGATCGTGCCGGCCTGCTGCAGGAGCGCTCCGAACTGCTCCGCCGTATCCGGTCCGATGTCGAGGATCATCTCGTCGTTCTTCACGTCGCGAGCCGGGCGCACGTCGGCATGTGCCGTCGCCGCGATTTCCCGCGCCACGACCACATCGGTCGGCAGCGGGATCTCCGCGCCTTTGGCGCGAGCCTGCGCAAGAAGCTTGCGCGCCACATCGAGCAGCTCGGACAGCCGCGCCGCCACCGGCGCCAGCGAGAACTGCTCATCGTGCACACCCTCCTCCGGACGCCCCAGATGAGACAGGATGAACAC
>FTED01000737.1_pt1 | contig 17125 bp, 1 predicted proteins | sample 1640121 | NCBI WGS metagenome assembly FTED01 (sample SAMEA3914816, study PRJEB12502) | metagenome | biome: forest; material: soil | place: USA | collected 2011-09-16 | depth 0.3 m
ACACAGAGGTCGCTGGCCGAGCGGGCCGCCGCACTGGCCGGGAAGTCGGCGCGCGTCGTGGTAATCGACGAGCCGTCGCCCGCTGCCGAGCCGGAGCGTATCCGGCCCGCGGCGCGCGTACTGGAGGCGAGTGAGCCGCTGGCCTACGTCATCTACACCTCTGGCAGCACCGGTCAGCCGAAAGGCGTGATGGTTCCTCATCGCGCACTCACCAATCTCCTGCAGTCGATGCTGCGGCAACCTGGCATCAGCAGTGGCGATCGGATGCTCGCGTTGACGACGTGCAGCTTCGACATCGCCGCGCTCGAGCTGTTCGGGCCTCTGATAGCGGGCGCCGAGTGCCACATCGCCAGTGCTGGCCTGGCACGCAACCCCGAGGCGCTGAAGCGCGAGCTGGCGCGCGTGAGGCCCACAGTCATGCAGGCCACGCCGACGACGTGGGGCTTGCTCTTCCGGGCCGGCTGGCGCAACGAAGAGGGCGTCACCGCGCTTTGCGGAGGCGAGGCGCTCACGCAATCGCTCGCTCAGGCCTTCGCCGCGTGCGCAGGCAAGGCATGGAATCTCTACGGACCGACCGAGACGACCGTATGGTCGAGCGCCGCAAAGATCGACGCGCAGACGTGGCGATGCATCGGCCATCCGATCTCGAACACCGAGCTCCTGGTTGTCGACGCCTCGCTGCAGCCCTTGCCGCCGCTCGTGAGCGGCGAGCTGTGTATCGGTGGCGCAGGAGTGGCGCTCGGTTACCTGGGACAACCCGCACTGACCGCGGAGAGATTCATTGCGCACCCGCTGGTGACGGGGCGCTTGCTCTATCGCACGGGCGACCTCGCGCGGCGGCTGGCCGATGGCTCGTTCGAATATCTCGGGCGCATCGACGAGCAGGTGAAGGTGCGCGGCCATCGCATCGAGCCGCGCGAAGTCGAGGCGCGGTTGCTCGAGCACGCGGCTATCCGGCAATGCGCGGTGTTGCTGACCACGCGATCCGGCGTCGAAGTACTGACAGCGTTCTGCGTCCCACGTGATGCGACCCTCGAAGTGCGCACGTTGCGCGCGCACCTCGGCAAGACACTGCCGGAGTACATGATCCCCGGTCGCTTCATCGGCATCGACGAGATGCCACTGACGCCGAACGGCAAAGTGGACCGCAAGCGACTCCTTGCGCGCGCGCAGATGGCCGATGAGCGACTCCCCGGTGAGGGGCCGGCCTCGAGCCCGGCGTCTCAGGAGGCGATCCTGCGCATCTGGCGTCAGCTGCTGCGCAGTGAGCAGATCGGGCTAGACGAGGGCTTCTTCGAGCTCGGGGGAGACTCGGTGCTGGCAGTCATGGCGGCTGAGCGCATTCGCCGCGAGCTGGACGGCGGCTTCACGGTGACGGATCTGTTCCGCTGCGGCACCGTCCGCCGCACCTGCGAGCATCTCGAAGCCGGACGCAGTGTCGCGCAGCCGGTCTCTGTTCTGGCTGCGCCAGTGTCGGTGCCAACACCCGTGTCGAGCACCCGTGACGCTGGCGAGCCGAAGGCCAGCGCCAATGGCGGCTATCCCGCGTACTACCGAGACAGTCTCGCCATCATCGGGGTCTCGTGCGAATTGCCAGGCGCTGCCACTGCGCGCGAATTCTGGGAAAACCTCCTCAACGGCGTCGAGAGCGTACGTGTGCTGTCCCCGCAGGAAATGCGCGACCACGACATTGCGCCGCCGCTCCTGAACGATCCTCGCTACGTTCCCGTACTCGCGCGCATCGCGGGTCGCGACGAATTCGATCCGGCCTTTTTTCGCATCACGCCGCGGGACGCGGCGATGCTCGATCCGCAGGCACGGCTGCTACTCACGCACGCATGGAAGGCGATCGAAGACGCCGGGTACACGCCCGCGCAGATTCCGGATACCTCCGTATGCGTGTCCGCCGCCAACAATGGTCATCAGCGGCGCCTCCACGAAGCGCTCGGGCGCACCGGCGTCTTCGCGAGCGGCGAGGAGTACTCGGCCTACGTGCTCTCGCAGAGCGGCTCGGCAGCATCGATGATTTCACATCGACTGGGGCTATGCGGCGCGAGCTTTGCCGTGCATTCGAATTGCTCCTCGTCGCTGTCGGCCCTGCACGTCGCCGCTCAAGGGCTGCGACTCGGCGAGAGCCGGCACGCGCTCGTCGGCGCAGCATCCGTCTTTGCAGCGGGCGGCATCGGTCACCTGCATCACCGCGGGCTCAACCTGTCGAGCGATGGGCACATGCGAGTGTTCGACGCCGCGGCCGACGGACTGGTGGGAGGCGAAGGCGTCGCGATGCTGCTCGTGAAGCGCGCGCTCGAGGCCGTCGAGGATGGTGATCACATCTACGCCCTCATCCGCGGCATCGCCGTGAACAACGACGGCGCGACCAAAGCTGGCTTCTACGCGCCGAGCGTCTGCGGCCAGAGCGAGGTCATCGAGAAAGTGCTGCGCACGAGCGCGGTCGAGGCGGACAGCATCGGGTACGTGGAGGCACACGGAACGGCCACGGAAGTCGGCGATCCCATCGAGCTCGAAGCGCTGACGGCGGTGTACCGGCGGCACACGCAGCGCCGCGGGTTCTGCGGCATTGGGTCCGTCAAGAGCAACATCGGACACCTCGACAGCGTCGCGGGCCTCGCCGGTTGCATCAAAGCCGCATTCGCCGTGCAGCGGGGCGAGATCCCGGCGTCACTGCACTATCACACGCCCAATCCCGCCTTCGATCTCACGGAGTCGCCATTTCACGTTGTGACTGCGCGGAGAGCCTGGGCGCCCGCGGAGACACCGCGGCGCGCGGCCGTGAGCGCGTTCGGTATCGGTGGAACGAACGGACATCTGATACTCGAGCAGCACGTGGAGCGCCTCGCACGTGCCTCGCCCTGCGCCTCAGGGAAGCAGCACATCGTTCCTCTGTCGGCGCGGAATCCCGCTCGGCTCAGGGACTATGCGCGCGAGATGGCGCGCTTTCTGCAAGCCGCAGGAGACAGTGAGCCCGGGTGCGGTCTTGCCGATCTGAGTTACACGCTTCAGGCTGGGCGGGAGGCGATGGCGAGCCGCGTTGCGTTCGTCGTGAAGAATCGGTCGGAGCTGCAGCAGGCGCTCGAGCACTTCGTTGCAGGAACGGTGTCGGCTGACACCTGCCTCGAAGGCGAGGTGAGTCAACGGACAGGAGCGCCGTCGTTGCTCGAGGAAGGGGACGTGCGGGCGCTCGTGGGCACGTGGCTCACGGCAGGCGAGCTGCGTAAGGTAGCGCAGGCGTGGGCGACCGGCTGGCCGGTCGACTGGATGCAGCTGCATTCAGGTGAGACGCCGCGACGGATGTCGCTGCCGACTTATCCCTTCGCTCGCGAGCGTCATTCGCTCGAGCCCGGCGCCGCCACCCTCAGCGCAGCTGCCGCCAGCACCGCTGCGGCAGCTGCGACCCCTGGGCTGCACGAGACCTCGCTGTTGAGTTGGACCTGGGAGGCCTGTCCCCCGCAATCCACTGCATCTGCTGCGTCGATGACAACGGGTGAGCGGTGGGTGCTGGCTGACAGCCGCTTTCGCGAGCCGGCGGACACGCTCACGGCTCAGGGAACGAGTATCCATTTCGAGCTGCTCGACACGGACGGCTACGACGCCGCGGCTGCGGGCGGCACGCTGGCGCTGCGTGTGTTCGAACGCGTGAAGGCCATTCTCACCACGCGGCCGGGTAAGTCCGTGGTGCAGGTTCTGCTCGCTGCACGCGAGCATCCCCGCGCGGACGGCGACCTGCGATTCGCCATTGCGGCACTGATGAAGACGGCCCACCACGAGAATCCGCAGCTCACCGGGCAGGTCATCGAGCTCGATCCCCTGCAGAGTGCCTCGAGCCTGAGCGCTCGCCTTGAGGAGAACGCTGCGTGCCTTGCCGACACCCAGGTGCGATACGAGTCCGGCGAGCGTCAGGTGCGACGTCTGCGGGAGTTGCCTTCACAGACCTCCGACGCGGAAGCGCCAGCAGCAAGCTCCACCGACGCAGGCGTGCCGTGGAAAGACGGTGGTGTGTACTGGATCACCGGCGGCGCCGGCGGGCTTGGGCGGATCTTCGCCGCGGAGATCTGCAAGCGTGTTCCGAGCGCCACGGTTATCGTAAGTGGGCGCTCTGTGCTCAGCACCGAGCAGCAGCGTGCCCTCGCCGAGCTTGCGACTCCGGGGCGCGTCGTGTACTCGCAGGTCGATGTGACAAATGCTGCGGCCGTGACGCACGCCGTTCAGGAGATCCTGGCGCGCCATGGCCGGCTCGACGGTGTGCTGCACGCGGCCGGTCGCGTTCATGACGGCTTCATCGTTCGCAAAAGCATCGATGAGTGGCAGGCGGTGCTGGCTCCCAAGGTCGCCGGCACCCTGAACGTGGATGAAGCCACCGCGCATCTGCCGCTCGACCTTTTCGTTCTGTTCGCGTCGACGTCGGGGACTTTCGGAAATGTCGGACAGGCCGACTATGCGCTCGGCAACGCGTTCGCCGCGGAGTATGCGCGCCACCGCGCCGGTCTCGTCGGCAAGGGTCAGCGTGCGGGTCGCACCTTGTGTGTGAGCTGGCCGCTGTGGGAGCGAGGCGGCATGCAGATGGATGGCGCCGCTCGCGCGAACCTGAAGCGGCTGGGTCTGGAACCACTGCCTGCCACTGCAGGCGTGGCGGCGTTCTACAGGGCGCTCCGCGCAGATTCACCCGAGGTGGTGGTGCTGCATGGAGTGCGCTCGATTCTCGAGGCCACCACGCCCACGCAGGCCGCTCCGCGCTCCGTGCAGCCGGAAGAGCGTGCCGTCCGCATGAACGGAGCCGAGCGCGAGCGACTCGGCGAGCGCCTCATGCAGCGGCTGATTCAGACCGTTTCGGAGCACACCTCGATTGCACCTGCGCAGATCGATGCGGACGAGCCGCTCGAGAGCTACGGCATCGACTCGCTGGTCGTCACCGCGCTCAATGCGAGTCTCGAGCAGCACTTCAGTCACCTGCCGAAGACTCTCTTCTATGAGCACCCGACGCTGCGCGGGCTCAGTCAGTATCTGCTCCAGGAGCATGGGCAGTGCTGCGAGAACTGGGCGGTTGCGCGCACGGCACTCACACCCAGCCGCGATATGCCCGATGCCGCGCCCGGTGCGGCCGTGCCCAGTGCTGATCCGCGCCCTGCCGCCGCGGGCACGGTGAAATCGGAGCGCGAGCCGATCGCGATCATCGGTTTGAGCGGCCACTACCCGCAAGCCCATACGCTCGATGAGTTCTGGGACAACCTCCGCGCGGGACGCGACTGCGTCGGCGAGATTCCCGCCGAGCGCTGGGCACTCGCCGATTTCTTCGTTCCCGACGTGGACGAAGCGACCGCGCGCGGCAGGAGTTACGGCAAATGGGGCGCGTTCCTCGAACGCTTCGCCGAGTTCGACGCGTCGTTCTTCGGTGTCGCCCCGCGCGAGGCGCAGAACATCGATCCGCAGGAGCGTCTGTTCCTGCAGGCCTGCTGGGAAGCCGTGGAGGATGCCGGCTACACGCGCGAGGGCCTGCGCCGCCGTCACGGCAGCCGGGTGGGCGTGTTCGCTGGAATTACGCGAACCGGCTTCGAGCTGCACGCCCCCCGCCTGTGGCAACAGGGGGAGAAGCTCTTTCCTCACGTCAGCTTCGGCTCGGTGGCAAACCGCGTGTCGTACCTGCTCAATCTGCAGGGCCCGAGCATGCCGATCGATACCATGTGTTCCGCCTCGCTCACCGCGATACACGAAGCGTGCGAGCACGTGCTGCGCGGTGAATGCGAGCTCGCACTCGCCGGCGGCGTCAATCTGTATCTCCATCCGGCCGCGTACATCGGCCTCAGCGCACATCGCATGCTGTCGCGTGACGGGCGCTGCCGCAGCTTCGGTCGCGGCGGCGATGGGTTCGTGCCCGGAGAGGGTGTCGGGGCGGTCCTGCTGAAGCGTCTGAGCGCAGCGGTGACCGATGGCGACCCCATTCACGCTGTGATCCGCGCCACCAGTATCAATCACGGCGGCAGGACGAACGGCTACAGCGTGCCGAATCCCGTTGCCCAGGCCGAGCTCGTGCGAGCGGCGCTTCGCCGTGCGCAACTGCCGCCGCACGCCATCAGCTATATCGAGGCGCATGGTACGGGCACCGAGCTCGGCGATCCGATCGAGATCTCAGGTCTCGAGCAGGCTTTCGACGCTGACCGGAGCGAACGTCCCTTCTGCGCCATCGGCTCAGTGAAGACGAACATCGGCCATCTGGAGGCGGCGGCCGGCATCGCCGGGCTCACGAAGGTCATCCTGCAGATGAAGCACGGGATGCTGGCTCCGAGCCTGCACGCCGAGGAGCTGAATCCTCACATTGATTTCGCGAGCACGCCCTTCGTCGTGCAGAGACAGCTCACACCGTGGCATGCGCCGAAGGAGTTCGCGCGGATCGCAGGGGTTTCATCATTCGGTGCAGGTGGTGCCAACGCGCATGTGATTGTCGAAGAGTACGTCGCGCCCTCGCAGGGCGTGCCCGCCTCGCGAACGGCGCATCCGGCGCTGCTCGTACTCTCGGCCCGAAGCGAGGCACAGCTGTTCGAGCAGGCCGCGCAGCTGCAACAGGCGCTGCATCGCAAGCCATTCGCGGATGCGGACCTGACTTCGATTGCATACACCCTGCAGTCAGGGCGCGAAGCAATGGAGCACCGCCTTGGGTTTCGCGCCGAGTCGATCGCGGAGGCGTGCGACAAGCTCGCGCGCTTCGTCTCACGCGAGCGGCAGATCGAGGAATGCTGGCGCGGCGCCGTTTCGCGGCAGAAGGATCCGTTGTCGACGCTCGGCGCCGACGAGGATGTCGCCGCCGCGATTCAATCGTGGGCGCGCAAGGGCCAGTACGGAAAGCTGCTCCAGCATTGGGTCAACGGACTCAACGTAGATTGGGATCGGCTGCACGGAGAGCTGCGCCCACCCCGGGTGTCACTGCCTGCCTATCCGTTTGCGCGCGAGCGTTACTGGCTTCCCGGTGCCACCGAGGGTGTGCAGGCAGCGGAGGTGCGTGTACAAGAAGGCGCAGCGCGCGGTGACGCGGCGAGCGAGCTCATGCTGTTCGAGGAAGCTCTGGTCGAGTGCCCGCTGCAGAAGCGGACGATCGAGCTTTCTGGCGAGGCACCCATTCTCTGCGTGCTCACCGACGAGACGCAGCGCGAGCCATTGCGGGCGCGGCTTCGGGCGATCGGCTGCATGGCGGAGGTCCTCTTCGGCAGCCCCGCGCACCTGCACGCAGAATTGCAGACCGTCCGCGAACGACACGCGGCCGTGAGCGCGCTGTGGTACCTGGAATACGTTGCCGGAGCGTCGCTTCGGGCCGATCCGTTCCCGATCGTGGAGCTCCTGCAGGCCCTCTCCGGGAGCGGGCTCTACTGCCCCAGGGTTCTGTTGGCGGCGGCGTGCGCCGCGGAGTCGGCCGGACTCGACGCGTGTTACGCCCAGTCCTGGGTGGGCTTCGAACGCTCGATTCACCACGTGCTTCCCAACACACGCGTAACGGCGCTCGCGGCGGAGATCCACGCCCATGGCGAGTCGATCCCGGACTGGGCGGCGCGATGCTGGGAAGAGCATCAGTCGGCGAACTGTGAAAGCGTGTTCTATCGCGGCGGCCGGCGGCTAGTGCTGCGCGTGCAGCCCCACGCACATGCCGCTGAAGAGATGCAGCTGAGGCGGCGCGGCACCTATCTCATCACAGGCGGAGCGGGTGGTATCGGCCGCGTGTTCGCGGAGCATCTGGCTCGGCAATGGGCGGCGAACGTCGTGCTGACCGGTCGCTCGCCTTTGACGGACCCGCAGCGGCGCGAGCTGAACGCGCTCGCGGGTGAGGAGGGCGCGATCGTCTACGTGCAATGCGACGTCTGCGATTCCGAGGCACTGCGCGGAGCGCTGGGACAAGCGCGCGAGCGGTTTGGAACACTGCACGGCGCGATTCACGCCGCGGGCATTCAGGGTTCGCACCTGGTAACGCGGACGACGCGCGCACAGTTCGAGACGGTGCTTGCTGCAAAGGTGCGCGGCACGCAGGTGCTCGATCAGGCGTTGCAAGACCACGCGCGGGCGCAAGGGCTGCCCCTCGATTTCCTGTGTCTGTTCTCTTCGTCCGCCGCGATCCTCGGCGACTTCGGCTCGTGTGACTATGCCGTCGCGAGCCGTTTTCAGAGCGCCTACGCCCGGTACTGCCAGCGGCGAGTGGATTCGCATGACCTGCCCGGTAGCCCTCGCAAGGTTTTCGCCATCGAGTGGCCTTTGTGGCGCAACGGCGGGATGGGCTTCCGCTCCGGCGAAGGGCCGCGCTATCTCGCCTCCAGCGGCCAGCGCGCGCTCGAAGCGGCGGAGGGCGTCGCGCTTTTCGAACGCCTCCTCGCGCAAGGACGCGCCGCATGCCTCGTGATGGTGGGGCAGCGCGTGGCAGTAGAGCGAATGCTCGACCTCGCGGTACGCGCGGAGCCGGTGACTGCGCGGCGCGGTCGTCGCGCCGAGCTGCGCGGGCTCACCGCGGAGCACTGCGTCGCCGCTGACCTTGCGCAGCTGGCTGGCGAACTGCTGAGCCTCCCGCCGGAGCGCGTGAATGCGTTCGATGCGTTCATCGACTTCGGCTTCGACTCTATTCTGCTCACACACCTCGCCAGGGCAGTGGGCGAGCGCTACGGCATTGCCATCACACCCACCACCTTCTTCAGCCACAACACGCTGGACAAGCTCACGCGCTACCTGCTCGACGAACACGGTGCGACCGTGCGCACTTTCTATTCTGATGCAGCGGTCGAGGTGGGCGAACGGGTGTCGGTGACGCCCGAAGCAGCGACTACGCCCGAGCCCATCGCGATCATCGGCATGAGCGGGCGTTTCCCCGGTGCGCGCACGGTCACCCAGCTGTGGAGCATCCTGGAAGCCGGTCGCGACGTGGTGGGCGAGCCGCCGCCCGATCGCTTCGACCCGGCGGAGCGAGCGAGCGCCGGCTCCTGCTGGCTCGGTGCCATCGAGGGCGTTGACGAATTCGATCCGCTGTTCTTCGATCTGTCGCCCCGCGAAGCGCAGAGCATGGACCCGCGCCAGCGCCTGCTGCTCCAGGAATCGTGGCGCGCGCTGGAGGATGCGGGCTACGGCCCGCGACAGCGCGGGGCACAGCGCATCGGCATGTTTGCGGGCGTGGAGCAGGGGGACTATCAGCTCCTCGCCGGCGAGACGGGCTCGGTCACCTCGAACCACGATGCGATGCTGGCCGCGCGGCTCGCCTTCTTCCTCGACTTCCGCGGCCCGGCCCTGGCGATCAATACGTCCTGCTCCTCGGGACTCGTCGCGCTACATCAGGCGTGCCAGAGCCTGCGCAATGGCGAATGCGACACCGCGCTCGCGGCGGCCGCCAATCTCATGACCACGCTGCGTCCGTACATTGCGATGAAACGCGCGGGCATGCTCTCGGCAGCAGGGCGTTGCAGAGTTTTCGATCGCCGTGCCGATGGCATGGTGCCCGCTGAAGCCGTGGTCGCCATAGTGCTGAAGCGGCTGTCGCGCGCGCAGGCCGACGGTGACCCGATCCATGCGGTGATCCGCGGCAGCGGTATCAACTACGACGGCAGAACGAATGGCATCACGGCGCCGAGCGGACTCGCACAGAGCGAGCTGATTGAGGAGGTGCTCACGAAGGCGGGCGTGCCAGCACACGATGTGGACTATGTGGTGACTCACGGCACCGGGACGCGCCTCGGCGATCCCGTCGAGATACAGGCGCTGCAAGCAGTGTTGGGCAAAGGCCGGACCTCGGATGGGGCCGGTCGTGGCGTGTGCGCGCTCACCTCAACCAAGAGCAACTTTGGGCACACGTTTGCGGCCTCGGGGTTGTTGTCCCTCGTGAGCCTGGTCCAGGCGATGCGTCAGGGGATTGTTCCACCGAGCCTGCATTGCGAAGAGCTGAACGAGTACATCGATTGGTCGGGCAGCGCTCTGCAAGTGAACACCGCAAAACGTGTGTGGCCTCGTGGCGCGGATGGCAGGCGGCGCGGCGCGGTGAGCGCCTTCGGCATGAGTGGCACGAATGCGCACGTCGTGATCGAAAGCCACGACCTCCCGCCCACGGTTGCGGTGACACCTGCGGCCGACGTGCACCCGCCTTCGCCGTGCTTCTTGCTGGCGCTCTCAGCGAAGACGGACGCAGCCCTGCGCGAACGCGCGCGCGATCTCATGAGTCTGCTCAACGTGGTGCCGGAGAGTGCCGCGCTGGCGGAGATCAGCTACACGCTGCTCACGGGGCGCGATCACTTCAGGCATCGCTGCGCCGTCATCGCAACGGACCTGGAGCAAGCCGCGGCGCTGCTGGACCGGGTAGCTCGGGGACACAGCCTCGCGGGAATCTTCGCGGGCGTGCAAAGCGCGGGCTCGCACGGCGCCCTGCGGCGTATCGCGGACGATCTCGTCGAGCAGCTCGTGCATCGGAGCGAGGACGCTGTCGGCTATCGGGACCGGCTGAGCGCACTCGCTGAGCTCTACGTTCAAGGCTACGACCCGCAGTGGGAGCGCCTGTTCTCGGGACTCGAGCTCAGGCGAGTATCGCTGCCCGGCTATCCGTTCGCACGGGAGCGCCACTGGGTGCAAACCCCGTGCGTGCAGCCAGTCGCGCCTCAGCCGTCGAGCGGTTCGGAAGAAGTCTCCACCGTGCTGCTGCGCAAGAGGTGGCGTGCGGCGCCGGCGGATGGCACTCAGCCAGAACCCGCCCCGGCAGCTCCGTCCGCCCGGTGGGTGCTTCTGGACCCTATATATAAGAGTGCGCTCGAGGCCCTCGAAGAGGCTGATTCCGGAGCGCGCTGGGTGATCCTGCGTGAATGCGCCGCGGCCGAGGCCGATTCGAGCCTTGCCGAGAGCGTTCTGGCGGCGGCGGAACACGCTTTTGACATAGTCCGGGGGCTGCTGCTCGCCAAACCTGCTTCACCGGTGTCGCTGCAGATCGTGCTCGCACGCGAAGGCGCGTATTCGCGCGGAGGCGCGTTGCGCCTGGCGCTTGCCGGTCTCCTGCAGAGCGCGCAACAGGAGAACCCGAATCTCCACGCGCAGATCGTCGAGCTCGCAGGCGGCGAGAGCGCTGCCGCTTTGCAGGCGTGCCTGCGCGAGGCCGGTGCCAGCGACGGCATGATCGTTCGGTATGAGGGCGGAACGCGCTCGACGCAGGCCGTCGAGATGTACGCCGAAGACTCTTCAGACTCGCGCGCTTCATCTGGCACGCACTCGGGCATGCCGTGGAAGCAGGGCGGGGTGTACTGGATCACCGGCGGATGTGGAGCACTTGGCCGGATCTTCGCGCGCGAGATCGCAGCGAACATCGGCGCGGGGTGCATCGTCTTGAGCGGACGCTCGTTGCTGGATGCGCGAGAACAAGAGGGGCTGTGCGCTCTCTCCGAGAACGGCGTGACGATCGAGTATCTTCGCGTCGACGTCACGGATCGCGCCGCGGTGCGCGCAGCGGTGCAGGAGCTGCTCGCGCGTCACGGGCACCTCGACGGAGTGCTCCACGCCGCGGGCGCGACCGCAGATGGCTACCTCATCAGAAAGAGCAGCGCAGAATTTCGCGCCGTGCTGGCTCCCAAGATTCGCGGCACCGTGAATCTCGACCTCGAGACCGCGCACTTGCCATTGGACTTCTTCGTCCTGTTCTCGTCGATCACGGGAACGTTCGGTAACGCCGGGCAGGCGGACTACGCGCTCGCGAATGCATTCCTCGACAACTATGCCGAGTATCGCAACGAGCTCGTCAAGCGGGCTGGGCGCACCGGTCGCACGCTCTCGATAGCGTGGCCACTGTGGGCCGACGGTGGCCTGCGCGTCCCCGAGGCTACGCTCAGAAAACTGCAGGACCGCGGCGTGCGTGAGCTTCCGAGCCGCGCGGCCATGACGGCTTTCCATGAGGCGTGGGCCACCGACGAATCGGCCATCCTCGTGAGGCACGGCACGCGCGCCGTACCCGCGCAGGTGAGCCGCCTCGCGCCGCAGGAAATCGGCGAGCAGTTCACGCTCGAGCATCTCAAAGAGCTTTTCGGTCGCGTCGTGCAGCTCGACGCCGCTCGCCTCGATGCCGATGAAACCTTCGAGCACTACGGCATCGACTCGCTCCTCGTCATCGAGCTGAATGAGGCGCTCGCGCGCGTGTTCGGCGATCTGCCGAAGACCCTGTTCTACGAACATCGGACGCTGCGGGAGCTGTGCGGCTACCTGCTTGCGCATCACTCCGCGCGCCGCACGCAGCCGGACGCCTCGCCCGACTCGCCGCAGGTGTCTGCGCCGTGCGGCGCCAGGGAGCGCTCGGCGCAGTCCGCGGACCGCGAGCCGATCGCGATCATCGGCGTCAGCGGTCACTATCCGCAGGCCGACACGCTCGACGAATTCTGGGACAACCTCAAGTGTGGCCGCCACTGCATCGAGGAAATTCCCGCGGCTCGCTGGTCGCTCGCCGACTTCTTCGATGCGGACACCGAGGGCGCCGCCGCTCGCGGCAAGAGCTACAGCAAGTGGGGCGGCTTCCTCGAGCGCTTCGCCGAGTTCGACGCACGCCTCTTCGGCATATCACCCCGCGAAGCACGCGACATGGATCCGCAGGAGCGCCTGTTCGTGCAGGTGTGCTGGGAGGTGCTCGAAGATGCGGGTTATACGCGCGAGCGGCTCGCCATTGCCCATCGCAGCCGCGTCGGCGTCTTTGCCGGCATCACCAAGACCGGCTTCGAGCTGCTCGGCCCGCGATTGTGGCAGCAGGGCGCGCGCGTGCTCCCGCACACCTCGTTCGGATCGGTGGCGAATCGCGTCTCGTTCCTTCTGAATCTCAACGGGCCGAGCATGCCCGTGGATACGCTCTGCTCGGCCTCGCTCACTGCCGTGCACGAGGCCTGCGAGCATCTGCTGCGGAATGAATGCGAGCTCGCGATCGCCGGGGGCGTGAATCTCTATCTGCATCCGGTGAACTACGTGGGACTGTGCGCACAGGGAATGCTGTCGAAAACCGGCGCCTGCCGCAGCTTTGGGAAAGGGGGCGATGGATTCGTGCCGGGCGAGGCCGTCGGTGCGGTTCTCCTGAAGCGGCTGAGCCACGCGCTGCGCGACGGCGACCGCATTCACGCCGTAGTACGCGGCACGAGCGTGAATCACGGCGGCAGGACGAGCGGCTATACCGTTCCCAATCCGCAGGCGCAGCGCGAGCTGATCCTGGAGACGCTCGCGCGTGCCGGAATCTCCGCGCGCTCGGTGAGCTACATCGAGGCCCACGGAACCGGCACGGAGCTCGGGGATCCCATCGAAGTGTCGGGTCTCACGCAGGCCTTCGCCTGCCATACGCCGGATCGACAGTTCTGCGCACTCGGCTCGGTCAAGAGCAACATCGGCCATTGCGAGAGCGCCTCGGGCATCGCCGGCCTGACGAAGGTGCTGCTGCAGATGAAGCACCAGCAGCTCGCGCCGAGTCTGCACGCGCAGGAGCTCAATCCGCACATCGACTTCGAGTGCACGCCCTTCAGGGTGCAGCGAGAGCTCGCCCCTTGGGAGCCGATCGCGTCGGCACGCATCGCTGGAGTCTCCTCCTTCGGCGCTGGCGGCGCGAACGCGCACGTCATCGTCGAAGAGTACGTGGCCCCGCACGACTCACCCGGCGGCGATGCCGACGGCACTTCGGGACCGGCCGTGGTGCTGTTGTCGGCCAGAACGGCCGCCGCTCTGAAAATGCAGGCCGAGCGCCTGCGTCAGACCCTCGAACGGCAGGGCCTGACGGATCGGGATCTGCAGGACGTGGCCTATACACTGCAGGTCGGGCGCGAAGCCATGCGACACCGGCTCGCGCTGTGCGCCGGCTCCATGCAGGAGCTCCAGGACAGTCTGCGCGCGTATGTTGCGGGCGAGGCGGAATGCACTGCCTGCGTTACCGGACGCGTCGAGCAAAGCCATGAAGCACTCGCGCGGCTCGCGAACGATGAGGAAACCCGACGCACCGTTGCGCACGCGATGGCGAGCGGTGAGCTGACGAAGCTGCTCGAGCTGTGGCTGCGGGGCGTGGCGATCGATTGGGGCGCCCTGCGCGGCGGGGCACGCCGCCGCATCCTGTCATTGCCGACGTATCCGTTCGCGCGCGAGCGGCACTGGCTGCCGGCGCTCCGCGACGTCGCGACGCCGGCGACACCGATGCAACCCGTGCTCGTGTTCGCTGAGCAGTGGGAGCCCTGCGCGATCGTTCGGACCATCGAAACGAGCGTGCCGCGGAGCATCGCCTGTGTGCTGGCGGACGAGCGCAGACAGCCCGAGGTGAGGGCGAACCTTCAGGCGCTGAATCCCGGCACCCGCATCGCGTTCGTGGCCGCGCTGGGGGAGATCGCCGTCGAACCCGGCACCGATGCTGAGGCGGCGGCGGTGGAGTACTACGCGCAGGCCTTGCGTACCGTGAGTCGTGAGCTTGGGCCCATCGACGCGCTGCTCGACCTCAGAGGCGTGGAGTCCCGCGCCGTGCTGCGCGAAGCCCGGCCGATACTGCATCTTCTCCAGGGCCTCGCACGCTCGCACGTGAGCTGCACTCGCGTGCTGCTGGCCCTGGAGGCGGGGCCCCTCGCGAATGACGCAGAAAGTGACCTGGATCTGTGCCGCGCCGACTCCTGGATGGCGCTCGAGCGTTCCTGGCCGCGAGCGATGCCGCAGAGTGAGCTCGCGCTGGTGTGTGCAGCGGCCGAGGCGGGCCCCGAGTCGCTGCGCACCTGGGTGCAGCGCCTGAGCGCGGAGCTGCAGTCCATCAGGAGCGAGAGCTCGTTGTATCGAGGCGGCACGCGTCAGGTGCTGCGCCTCACGGAACGCACCCTGGCGCCGGCTCGGCTGGGGCGTCTGCGCCACGAAGGCACATATCTCATCACCGGCGGCGCGGGCGGTCTCGGGACACTCTTTGCGCGCTATCTGATGCAGACCTACGCGGCGCGCGTGGTGCTCGTCGGCCGTTCGGCGCCGGAGCAGACCGTTCTCGGTCCGTTGCAGGCACTCGAGCTGCAGGGAGGGAAAGTGCACTACGTGCAGGCGGACGTCTGCGCGACCGATGAGATGCGGGAGGCGTGCGCGCAGGCACGCGCGCGGTTCGGGCCGCTGCACGGCGTGATCCACGCGAGCGGCCTCACGAGCAGTCGGTCGGTGCTCGAGAAATCGGCTGGGGATTTCGAGGCCGTGCTGGCGCCCAAAGTCCTCGGGTGCCCGGCGCTCGCAGCCGCGCTCGCGGACGAGCAGCACCTCGACTTCATCTGTCACTTCTCTTCAGCATCCGCGATTCTGGGCGACTTCGGCGCTTGCGATTACGCCGTCGCCAGTCGGTTCCAGCAGGCCTACGGCGCGCTGAGCAATGAGCGCGGTCCGCACGCCGGCAAGGTCACCGTCATCAACTGGCCGCTCTGGGCCGAGGGTGGCATGGGATTCGCGGACGAGGAGGCGAGGCGGCTCTACCTGAGCTCGAGCGGCCAGCAGGCGCTCGACGCGCACGCGGGACTGCGGATCTTCGAGCGGCTACTGGGCGAAGGCGGCGGTCAGCGGCTCGTCATGGCAGGTGAGCCTGCGCGGCTGCGGCAAGCGCTGCGCACCGTTGCTACGTCCAGCCTCGCGCGCCCCGTCTCACCCGCTGTTCACGACAGTGCATGCAGCGCCGACGTGATCGACGAGCTGCGCGTGTTCATCAGCGATCTGCTGGGCATGCCGTCTGCGGATATAGCGCCCGAGGATAGCCTGGCAGATCTGGGTTTCGACTCGCTGACGCTTGCGCAGCTGGCGAAGGATCTGTCGCAACGCTACGGCGTGCCGCTTTCGCCTTCGATATTCCTGAGTTTCCCGACCATCGCTCGCTTGCGCGAGCTCGTATCACACCTGCGCGAACCGCGTGACGCCGCGGCAGCTCAATGAGGACCCATGATGACTCGCGATGACATCTACCACCTCGTGGTTCGACACGCACGCGAGGTCGTTCCGCAGCTCGCCGTGCACGAATTCCAGAACGCCGACCGCCTGCAGGAGCTCGGCGCGAACTCCATGGACCGGGCCGAGATCGTGATGCTGGTGCTCGAGTCGATGGACCTCGCCATTGCCCGCTCGGAGCTCTTCGGACCGCAGAACATCGGCGAGCTCGCCGATCTGCTGCACGGGAAACTGCATGCGTCCTGAGCTGGCCATCACCGGTGTCGGCATCACTTCGGCCATCGGGCAGGGCAGGCAGGAATTCGCGCACGCGCTCATGCGCGGCGCGCAGGCGTTCGGTGTGATGCAGCGCCCGGGCCGGCAGAGCGGCTCGGACTTTCTCGGCGCGGAGATCGGAGCGTTGCGTCCGGCAACCGCTGTCTCGGCGCAGATCGCACGCTCTGCGTCGCTGCCCGCGCAGGTGGCGCTCGCGACACTGGAGGAAGCCTGGAGCGATGCGCGGCTTGCCGATATGGACCGCGAGCGCGTCGGCCTCATCGTCGGTGGCTCGAACCTGCAGCAGCGTCAGGTCGTTCAAGCTCACGAGAGCTTCGCCGGCCGCAGCCGGTTCATCCGACCCAGCTACGCGCTGTCATTCCTCGATACGGATGTTTGTGGCTTCTGTACCGCGCACTTTGGCATCCGCGGACCGTCCTTCACGGTGGGCGGCGCCTCGGCGAGCGGCCAGCTCGCGATCATCCAGGCTGCTCAGGCGGTGCGCTCCGGAGAGGTCGATGTCTGCGTGGCACTCGGCGCAATGCTCGATCTCTCCTATTGGGAATGCCAGGCGCTGCGCTCGGCCGGCGCCATGGGCTCGGATCGCTTCGCGCGTGAACCCGAGCGCTGCTGCCGGCCGTTTGATCGCGACCGGGATGGTTTCATCTACGGCGAGGGATGCGGCGCCGTGGTCATCGAAGCGGCGCACATGGCGGCACGTCGTGGCGTCAGCGCCTACGCAACGCTCTCGGGATGGGGCATCGTCATGGACGCGAATCGCAACCCTGAGCCTTCGCTGGAAGGAGAGGTGCGCGCGATTGGCAAGGCGCTGCAGGCGGCCGAATGCGTGGCACTCGATATCGATTACATCAATCCGCACGGCAGCGGCTCCGGGCGCTGCGAGCTCCGTCTCATCGCCGCGCCCGGAGCCGCTGCCGTGCGGATTGATGTAATCGATATCGAGTGC